>Ga0181524_10002844_pt1 | contig 17367 bp, 7 predicted proteins | sample PEATcosm2014_Bin_34_FD_119761 | JGI IMG/M metagenome (GOLD analysis project Ga0181524, IMG submission 119761) | Peatland microbial communities from MTU Mesocosm Facility, Houghton, MI, USA - PEATcosm2014_Bin05_60_metaG | ecosystem: Environmental > Terrestrial > Soil > Wetlands > Peat | place...
CCTCACCTGCTCGGGCGCGCCGCTTCCGCTGAGGTTCATTCCCGGTCCCATGAAATCGTATAGCGCGGTCGCGTTGAGTAAGCTGGCCTGGCGAATGGCGACGAACTTCGGTATCGACATCGAAGAGCTGATCCCGTAGCGGGTCTTCCGGACGACGTTGACCAGACGATCAGCATCCCTGTAAGGTAATGGCCGCAGAAGTACGCGGTCAACCACCGTGAAGATTGCCGTGTTCGCACCGATCCCCAGTGCCAGGGCGAAGACCGCCACGAACGTGAAGCCGGGATTCTTCAGAAGAGTGCGGATTGCACACCGAATGTCTTGTCCCATGCCGATGAGTACGCAGGGCGTGGGTGAAAGTTCCACGAGGAGCGTTTTGTTACCCAGCGCTGGGTACAGCCGCTAAAAGGGGAACCACATTCCGTAACCTGCGATCACTTGCCGATAAGTCGGCTACGCTGAGATGTTCTCGCCTCTGTCCAAACAATCTCAAGCGAGCTCGATCCTCCCTCGTCGGCCAATGTTCACTTTCTGCCCAACTGGGATCGCCTTAGAGTGGTCCGGAAGCCCGACTGCTGCGGCTGGAGGTTTTACAGGTGACGTGACTTCTGCCGCCTGCCGGTTGTTTAATGCATGGGGATTTCCCAACAGCTATCCGTGCATGCTCATTTCTCCGAATAGGGCGTGTACGAGCGAGTCAGTGCCGTATCGACCCCCTATTCGCAAGTCAGAAGACACATTTGGCCTTCGCATGACGGCAAATTCAACCCAAACCGTAAGTGGCAGCTCATTGGCGCGACTGACAGATAAGGCACCGCGTGCGTGTGACTTTGACCGTGCACCCAGTGGATGCGTATGATGGTAATCAGCAAATCGCCCGATGGAGGCTAATCCGAGTCGTTGGGAGGAAGAACATTGGTCAGTAGACTCACCCAATGGGTCTTAGTCGCCGGTACTGGTCGGATTGAGCTTCCGCGCTCGGTGAACTGGGCAGCCCCCGTGCAACGGGACGCGCACTCGCCCGGGCAGGGTACGGGCTAGTGGTTGGAGGCTGGTCCGGAGTTGACTATGTTACGGCAGAATCGTTTCAAGCTGAACTTCTCTCGGTCAGAAAGCCCCTCTCGAGCTACTTGACCCAAGTTGTTCCAAGCGGGTGGCAGCCTGAATTTAAGGGTGGTCATGTTGTTTATGTGGAACCCGGTCCTCAGGAGTGGGTTCAAAGTGTTAAGTACGCCGACGCTATCATTCTGATAGGAGGAATCGGTGGGACCTACGCCACATATCTATATGCCACCCAGGAATTGCGCCCTGTATTCCCCGTTGCAGGCACTGACGGTGATGCACGTCGTGCCTTCTCTCAGATTGTCACTCACTGGGATACTCTGCCAATGGAGGGGATCTCCAAAGAGGCGTTTGTCGGCGCTTTAGGTTGTGAGATCTCTTCTGAGCAGGATGCTCAACGCGTTATCAGTGATCTGCTGCCGCTCCTCGCCAACAGGTTTGCTTTCGTATCGTCCGATGCGCAAAGCGAAAAAGGGATCGTTTTTGTTAGCTACAGCCACACTGACAGGATTTGGCTCGACAAACTCAGGACCATGCTAAAACCACTTGAGCGGAAAGGCAACATCTCTGTCTGGGCGGACACTGCAATTGAGGCTGGAGAGCGATGGAGAGAAAAAATTCGCGCTGCCCTTTCTTCCGCCAGCGTTGCTGTCTTTCTTGTCAGTCCTGCATTTCTAGCCTCAGATTTTATCAGTGAACACGAGTTGCCCGAGCTTCTCCAGGCGGGTGCTGCAAACCGCGTGCGAGTCATCTGGATATGTACCAGCGCCTGTTTATACGAAGAAACGGGCCTAAGCGGTTACCAATCGGCACATGATGTTTCCATGCCTCTCGATACCTTGACACCTGCGGCTCAAAATGCGGTTCTCGTTAATATATGTCGGATAATTGGGGTGGCATGTGGCAAAACTGAGGTTTGATTCTGGCTCGATTCCTGTCAGCGTAGCGGTGTCTAACTCCCCAAGTGTCACACCGTAGTGCCTCGACCTGACTTCCGACAGCGTCCGTTGGCGCCCCTCTGTACGCACGCCTGCTGGGCTACGGGAGTCGGGCCGCGATGAAGACGAATATCACCCAGGGGACCGGTTATACCTCATGGACGGAAACCTTACAATGCTGACCGCACCGTTCGGGGGCTTGAACTGAACGGTCTTGGCACTCAGGTGGTGCGAAGGGGATTTCGCAACAGCTAACACATGGCGGTTTTTCTGGCATCGCTCCGATCGAGGGGGCCAGCGGAAACACACACTGGCTGCACATATGGTAGGTTGTCGGAAATTTCTGCGGCGACGCTTCAGCATGAGCCGGCTGCACAATCCGTTCTGCGGATGAGCCCAAGCCTACTGTGACGGGCCGAGCTCCCGAAAAAGTCGCTCGACCACGCTGCAGTCCCTGAACTGGCCTCCAAACGGATGCGGAAACTCTGCCGATGCTGGAAAGATCACCAACCGTACCCGGAAGATGTCTATCTAGCTAGCTAGCTTAGTTAAAGGCAATCTGCATTTACAGCGCCTTCCCAAACCTGAGCTGATGCCGTAAATCATTCTTTTATCCCATGAAGAAGATAGTCATGCACCGCTTGACAAAGTAGCTCAGGTATCGTACCGGCGTCGTAATTTTGATTTGTAGCTACTTGTAAATGCGCAGTTTGGGATAGGTGCGTCTTTTTCGCCTATTGAGACGATGGTACTTTGGCGACCCATCGTACCGAAATGCAAGCCTCGGCGTTTCGCCAGATGAACCAGAGGCCTGCCGTAAGGTGGGTCTAAACGTTGTAGCTTTCCCTCGTTGGTAGTTTTCTCTAGGTCCACCACGTGCACGTTTGCCTGATTGCTTCGTAAGCAAGCTTCACGGCCTTGCGAACTCCGAGTAGGTCGATCAGCGGCACCGTTCTGGCCAAGTCCGAAAGCAGTTCCTCGCGACTCCGATAGGCCAGCTTTGGCAGCGTATCGCGCCAAAGAAGATATAGCCAGTCCACGGGAACTTCCCTCATTGGATCTTCGAGCCGATTCCAGACTTTCCACCGATCCCACCGGCTGTCGCACTCAGCCAGTTTGGCCAGGCAGTCCTGTAATATTCCCAAACGGCGATCGCCGGAGTAGTGCGGCACGATTTCCGCCAACGCCAGCGCCTGCACCTGATCTGGGAAAGTGTGGATGAGTTGCACGGCCTCCTCGTGACACCCCAGTTCCGCAAGCCGTTTCGGCAAGGGAAACAGCCAACGAATGAAGTTCCGGTCGATCTCTTTTCCCAATCGAATTGCTTCATCGAGCAGCGTCCCGCTCAGAAAGGGCGCAACAGAACCCAGTAGAGGCGCCTTCTCTACCTCCTCGGCGATACCTTCTATTCCAGCCAGGAGACTGGTTATGCGGCTCGCTCGCTGGCCCTCCGCCATATGCGGCATCAACTCCAGCAGCAGGCGAGTTTTGACCGGCGAATTCCGCATGCCGTCAACGAATTCCAGCGCACGTTGGAGCGCCTCATCATCAGAGAGCTCACGCGGGATAGAAGCCACAACCTCCGTCCACCCGCTCTCGCCGAGCATCCTTCCGGTCTCACCCAAAAACCAGTGCAGTTCTTCCGCCTTCGTTCCCGCGGACAGATTGCCGGCAATCCACCGCAGAGGGAAGATCCGGTCCTCGGAATGCTGGACACACTCCCGCACCAGCCTCACGGCCTGGCGGACGAAGCCCATCTGAGCGAGATTACCGGCCATTGTCGCTAAGTGGTTAACCCGCCAGGAATCGCTTCGCCCATCGCCACACATGTGAATTGCCTCGGAGATGAGTTCTTCACTCCTGTCCGGCATCCAGCCGGCAATGGCACAGGTGGCCATGGCGCGGGAGATGCCCGGTTCACTCTCGCAGACGAGGCGCAGGACTTCTTCCAAAGCTTCCTTTGGCAGATGAGGGAGCACCTCAATTACGCCCTCTGCCCGTTCCATGTCCTTGAAAATGGAGATCTTGCGCAAAGTATCGAGCGCGTGCCGGGTTTCGCCGAGTTCGGCGTACGGCGCGCCAGGTCCTTCAGGAGGGCGGTACTTTCCTCGGAGAACTGCATTGTGTCTGCGACGGCGGCCAAGGCATCGTTCAAGTCCTCACCGGAAAGGTATCTCGAGAAAGCTCCAAGCGCGGATGCCACTGCGCGGCCGTCATCGAGGGTCCGTGCGGCCTTCCACGCGAGGCGTAATATTGCGAGCTTCTCTTCGTCGGGCGCGCCGCGGGCAAGAGCGTGAAGCACTGCTGCTCTCTGCCTGGAATCGAGGATGAGGCTGGCCTCCTCGAGCACGTCTCGACGTACTGCACACTGGCGGGCTTCCGGAAGGCATAGAAGGAGACGAGCCAGCGCCTCAGCTTTCCCATATATGCCAAAACCTCCTACCGGGGACGCCATTGCCTGGACCGCATCGAAGACTGTCTCGATGACCTCCGACCGCAACCCGTGCCGCATCAGGCGCGCGAGTTCCACTCCTTCTGGAGCAACCCAGTCGGTTGAAGATGCGTGTAACTCCGCGAGGCCCGCCCGAAATGTGTCCCACCTGGTGCGAAGCAAATCCTGCGGAATGTGCTCCGCAAACGGGCCCAGACAGCGAGCCCAAGAAAAACCCAAATCCCCTTCGGCCGCGGCCATTGCAGCCTGTGCCAGGATCGCCTTCTCCGTCTCCGATGTGACGAGGGGTAATAGACGGGCGAGGTTGCGGATGTGCTCCTCCCGATCTTGCGCTTCGGCTGGTCGGCGCTGCACAACCAAGGCGACGATAGCACCGAGCTCGGAGGGCAGGGACGTGGCACGGTCATCGCAAAAGTCAAAACTCCGCAATGGTGCCTGGAACCGGCGCTCCCGGTGCTCGGGCTGGAAGGCCAGGATTTGGGTTGCGAAGAAGGTCCGACCATCCCGCGAGCGGTCTCCTGCGACCAGAACCGAGCCTAAGCCCCCGTACGGAAAGAGTGCCGGCGCCGACGGGTCCTTCAGCAGCGAGTCGTAACAAGCCCTCAAATCAGCTTGCGCCAGGATGTTGAAGGCTCGCTCCAAGGTGGCGCTGTCGCGGTTGTAAACGCCGGCGGCGCGCAACTCCAATTGCCTGAGCCGGGAAGCTTTTCGAAGCTCAGCAAGTGAGGCCGAGGGAGTGACCCGTAGAACACCATACAAGCTCCGTTGGCGTTCGCAAGGCTCTGACGCCGTGTGGCGACGTAGAAGTAATCGCGTATCACCTCGCAAGGAAGATGGATGGAGGAAATACCCAGTCCGCGTTTCGACACTTCTGCACGGAGGCGGTCTAGTGTACAATCGGGCCTGGTCAGCAAGCGAAATCGGGAATCCGTGCAAGAGCCTGGAGCACGTTCGTGCCACATTCAAATGCTTTTTGAAAGGCCAAACCCGTCTGTTCGAGGGACAGCGGCTCACGCACCGACTGCCCTGCCGCCCAGGGAGGAGGGCGAGAAGGAGAGCACTCTGAGCCGGACCGCAGTCACTCTGCTCATCCAGGGCGCAATCGTCGCGGCCGCGTTGATGCTTGGCGAACGCGCGACGGCGCATCAGAAAAGCGGGCAAGGTGGTTCGGCGCTGCACGTGGCCTCCATCACGATTGACTATCCCCTGGACGGTTCGATTTACCCTCCCGAAATAACCCCGCCGACTTTCATCTGGCGCGACGCCGCGGAGAATGTCACTCGCTGGCGGATCGACATCGCGTTTGCCGACGGCTCGGCTGGAATGCACGTCGAATCCGCCGGTGAGCGGCTGGCGATAGGCGAGATTGACCAACGCTGCGTCTCTTCCACGAATGAACTGCCGAAGCTCACTCCGGAGCAGGCCGCGGCGCATACCTGGATTCCTGAGGCGGGGGTCTGGGAGGCGATCAAGAAACACTCCGTGGCGGGTGTAGTGACAGTGACCGTCAGCGGGTTCAGCAAGCAGGACGCCCGGCATGCGATGTCGAGCGGCCGCGTGACGATCTTCACGTCGAGGGACCCCGTCGGCGCGCCCATCTTTTATCGTGACGTGCCCCTGATGCCTTCCGAAACTGAAAAGGGGATCATCAAGCCTCTAGCTCCCGGTGCGATTCCGCTAATCCAGTGGCGGCTGCGCGACATCGGAAAACCCGAGAGCCACATCGTTCTGAAGGACATGCACACCTGTGCCAATTGCCATTCTTTCTCTCGGGATGGCAAAACGATGGGGATGGATATGGATGGCCCTGCGAACGATAAGGGGCTCTACGCGATCGTTGCCGTCAAACCGCAGATGACCATCAACACCAGCGACATGATCACGTGGGATCCTTCTCATGACCGGCAGGTGGGCCTCAACCGCGTGGGATTCATGTCGCAGGTTTCCCCGGACGGAGAGTATGTGGTGACCACGGTCAACACCGCGGAACGGTCGACGCAGAGCAACTACTACGTGGTGAATTTCAAGGACTATCGCTTTCTCCAGGTGTTTTATCCCACGCGCGGAATCCTGGCCTGGTATAGCCGCGCTACCGGGGAGCGGGAGCCCTTGCCGGGCGCAGACGATCCTCGCTATGTGCAGACGGACGGGGTCTGGAGCCCGGATGGCAGTTATTTGGTATTTGCCAGGGCGGAGGCAAGGGACCCCTATCCCCCCGGCGGAAAGATGGCGGCATACGCTAACGATCCGATCGAGTTGCCGATTCAGTACGACCTCTATCGTGTTCCCTTCAACGGAGGCCAAGGAGGGAAGGCGGAGGCCATTGTGGGCGCGTCCGGCAACGGCATGAGCAACACGTTTCCCAAAGTCTCACCGGATGGGCGCTGGATCGTGTTCGTGAAGTGCCACAACGGGCAGTTGATGCGTCCTGACAGCCAGCTTTACGTTGTGCCAGCCCGGGGCGGGCAGGCCAGGCGGATGCGCTGCAACTTGCCACTCATGAATTCCTGGCACAGCTTTTCGCCCAATGGGCGCTGGATGGTCTTCTCCTCTAAGAGCCGGTCGCCTTACACACAGATGTATATCACCCATCTCGACGAAGAGGGCAACGATAGCCCCGCCATCCTGATTGAAAATTCGACGGCCGCCAATCGTGCTGTCAACCTTCCCGAGTTTGTGAACATTTCACAGGACAGTATGCTGGCCATAAGCACACCCGCGGTCGACATGTACAGGAAATTCGACGATGCCGTGGAACTAGGAGACAAGGGCCAGTATGATGCGGCCATTATCGAGTGGCGAGAACTGGTCTCGACCAATCCTGATGATGCCCGCATCCACAACAACCTGGGCACCGCTCTCACGCGGGGAGGCCGACCGGCGGAAGCGATTCCCGAGTTTGAGAAAGCGCTGGCGCTGAACCCCCAATACCACAAGGTTTACGGCAATCTCGGCGGCGCGCTGCTGGCGGCGGGGCGGTCCGCCGAGGCGATTCTCGCTTTCGAGAAGAGCTTGCAGTATGACTCCGAATCCGCGGACCTCCACTACCCTCTGGCGCTTGCCCTGACCAGCGAAGGTCGCATCGATGAGGCCAAAGCGGAGTTTAAGAAGTCTTTGGAAACTGACCCCAACAATGCGACTGTTCACTTCGCCCTGGGAGCGGCACTCGCGTCCAAAGGTGATTGGGACGCCGCGATCACGGAGTATCGAGAAGCGCTACGCCTGAGTCCCCGGAACGGCTTGACGCACGCCAACCTCGGATTGGCGCTAGGGAGTATGGGTGATTGGGAGGGCGCCATCGCAGAGGAGCGAGAAGCGCTACGCCTGGACCCGAACGACGAAGCGGTTCACGTATACCTCGGCGCCATGCTCGGACAAAAAGGTGATTATGATAGTGCAATTGGGGAGTACCACGAAGCTCTGCGCTTGAATCCCAACGACGAATCTGCACATTTGAACCTCGGATTGGCGTTAGGGAATAAGGGTGATTGGGCTAGTGCGATCTCCGAGGAACGCGAAGCGCTGCGCTTGGACCCGGACGACGGGACGGTTCACGTATACCTCGGCGCGATGCTCGAGCAAAAGGGTGATCACGACAGTGCAATTACGGAGTACCGCGAGGCGCTGAGGCTGAACTCCAGCAACGCCCTCGCGCATTACAACCTCGGCGTGGCGCTCGAGCAGAAAGGCGACCGCCAGGGTGCCTTGCAGGAGTATCGCGCCGCTTACGAACTCAATCCCCAAACCCCCTCCTATCGGCAAGCTTACGAGCGCATGTCACGGCAGGACAAGCCGTAGCGGGTAGATGGGGTAGGGAGGACTGATTGGCTCCGATCCCTGTCGGTATCAAGGACTCGATTCCGGCAAGGAAAAGATCCGGCCGAGGATGTGATGCTTCCTGTCTGGCAACCTGCGTATCAAGCAGTTGCACAATCGACAAGCTTCCTTGGCGCAGAAGTAGTCGCCGCGGACGGACTGGCATCGTGTGCATCAACGGGCAAATTAGATTTTTGATTCCTCTCCTCTGAATGCGAAGGAGTGTCAGGGGAGAGGGAGGGGAGAGGGTGAAGCTCTCATGAATTTTCCGATTGGCTATTGTCCTGATGGTTGGGCGCGCTTGGAAAGGCTGCGTTCACTGTATGTGGAACGCCGGCAGGACCGGCTTTTTGCTCGCATGGAGGTGCCAACGAACGCGCTTCAGACGTTTGCCGCCCGGTATGAACCAGGCTACACGGGGCGTCCGGAACTGGCACAGCGCGTGGGCTTCTGGGACGAATTATTGGCGGAGCGAGCAGCCGTGTGTGACGACTCGATTCCGTCCGCCTACCTGAGCGAAATGGACCAGGGACTCTACGGGGGCATGGTCGGCGGAAAAGCGCAGTTCATGGCGCACCCGGAAAACGGCTGGATTTCATCGATGGTTCCACCCATTCTGGGGGACTTGGGGGACCTGGAGAAACTGGTGGTCGATCATCAAACCGAGTGGTACGGATTCTATCTCCAGGAACTAAAGATGTTCCGCGAGGCGAGCCATGGCAAATTCGGAATCAGCCACTTCATTCTGATCGACGGCCTCAACTTCGTGTTCGAGCTTGTCGGCGCAACTCAGACTTACCTCGAGTTGTTGGATCATCCGCAGAAAGTGCACGAGGCGGTGCAGTTCGCCTACCGGTTAAACGTGGATGTACAGCAGGCCTTCTTTCAACACACGCCAATGTTGGCGGAAGGAACGTGCAGCAACATGGTGGAATGGATACCCGGGCGCATCGTTTCTGAGAGTGTTGATCCCTTTCATATGACTTCCGTAGATTGTTTTGAAAGGTGGGGACGCGAGCCGGTGGAGAGAATTTTCGCGGCTTTTGATGGCGGGGTGCTGCATATCCACGGAAACGGACGCCATTTGCTGTGCGCCGTATCGACTCTGCGCGGGCTGAAGGCTGTTTACCTGATTGACGACAATCACTTTCCACCGGCCTTTTCCGTCCTTGACGAGCTCCGTCCCAGGCTCGGAAACATACCGCTGGTAGTCAAGGTGGGGTTTGCCGATTTTATCGCAAGTCTGGATGCGCATCGGCTACGGGGCGGCATCCTGTACAAGGTCCAACACGTACCGGATGTGGATACAGCAAATCGCACGATGGACCGGGTGCGCGAATATGTGACTTAGCTCTACCCGCGCAGGCTGGTTACTTGCAGTTTTGATATGACGTAACAAGGACGTCGTTTTCGGGTTCAGTCCTGAAACTCGAGAAGCTTCGTGAGCTTCTCAACGGCGCTTTCCATGTCTCCGGTTGCAGCGATCAGAACGATGCCCAGGTTGCGGTCGCTGGTGATATCAATTCCAATCCAGCCATCTTGCGGATTCAGTTGCCCGTCCTCCAGGCGCTTCCATGCGCCATCCTGGAACTCTCCCAGTTGGAAGCCAGTGGGACCCTTCAGTGCGGTGTTGCGGATTCGCACCTGACCTTCGCCCATGGGTAGCAGGCACAGAGCTTTAGACTGGCGAAGATCCTCCCTGTCGAGCGCGAACAACATCACGTGCGGCTCGGCTCGGCAGTAAGTTTCGCCGCGTCCCTCGGCAGTTCCTGAGGTTTCGACAGATTGGATGGCGCCGTTGCCGGTGATGGCTACCGCTCCGGTCATCCGCTGCGCGACATCCAGGCGAACCTCGCCTGTGGAAGTGGAAAAGCGGATCTGCTGCGAGGGAGCGGAGTCGTCTCGATTCACGAGAGTGAACAGCTCTTCGCCCCGGCTCGTGACCGACCGGAAGAGATGCACGGAGGGATCATCCGGCCGGAGCGCCGGCCGCTTCACCCCTGCCCATTCGAGGAAACTGCCATAAACCATTCGGCCAAGCTCCGTGGTGCGCGCCGGTGCGTGCAGCTCGAGCACGTCGGTCGAGTAGAAGACGCGACCGCTCCCAACCTTGCCGGTCAGGATCACCGGTTGTCTGTCGGATGTCTGCGCGATTATTTCGGCCGTCAGCGGCTTCACCTGGATGCAGGGGTAGCCCTCATAGTCCTTGAAATTGAAGAACGGTTGCGAAGTCCGAATCCGGGCCTTGTTCCCTTCGAACTGGATATTGGGATAGTTCTCTTTCAGAAACTCGACTCCCAGCAGCTTGCCAAGCCTGTTGGTCTTCGTGCGCTTACGGTTCGGGTCGTAAGAAATATCCCCGGAAACATAAAGAGTCCCGCCGCCTTCGACGAACGTCAGGAGGCGCTCAATCACCGCATCATCCGGGCAGAAAGGAAGCGGATAGATCAAGACTTTGCAAGTGGATGGCAGTTCTTCCAGGTGGAACTCATCAATCGAAGCAAAGTTGCAGTGCAGATCGAGCAGGTATCTGATGGCGGTGAGTTGCGCCCGGCGGATAGTCTCACCCTGGCCCCCCATACGGTGATTGTCGGCGGTCAGGAAAAGGACCTCGGGGCCCTCATACTTCAAATCGAACTGGCGGAAGAACAGGCCGGTGTTGCGGTAGTAGAGCAACGCGTCGCGACTTACCGTGTCGCACGGGTAATTGATGCCCCACTCAAATGGTAAATCGGCCGGATACTTCCAGCACCAGTTCTGCACCTTCGATCCTCCCAGGCCAACCGCATAATGCGGGATGGCAAGGTAGAGCTGGTTTTCCTCCATCTCGCTGCGGGTGATGAGGTAGCCGCCGGCATCTTTCCAGGCCGGGTGCGTCTTCACGCCGAACTCGCCGTCGTTGATCGACTTTCCGCGCGCACGCATGTCCATGAAGCGGAAGGTGGCCGGGAAACGGTATACGTCTTCGCCGGGGACGTCAAAGTACCCGATGTTGCCAAGCGTTAGGCTGCCAATCGCCGACACGACATCGATCCCTTCCCACGGCTCCGCGTAAAACTCCGCCGTGATGGGATGAGCAGGGTCGATCTCCCGAATCGCTTGCGCCATCGAATCCAGCCATCGCCGCACTACATTGACGCGAAAGAGGAAGTTATCGAAGGTGCGCACATCTTCCCAGCGCTCGCTGCCCCCGAGCGGGGCAATCGAGCCCATGGGTTCCTTGGGAGGCGACACGTGCCATGCCTCGGCGAGGCGCTCCTGGCTGCCATATTTCCGCCTGAGGTAGTCATTGAAAATGGCGCGCAGGTCGGGAAGGTTCGGGTCCCGCAGCCGCAGGTCGCCGTTGAGGTAATAGATCAGGGCTGAACTCAGCCCGTAGCGTTTCGCAAACTCCTTGCAGAATCCCTGCTGATGCCTCAACTCGCTGTTTTCGACTGCCGTGTCACCGAAGATGAGCAGGCCGGGGAAGAAAACCATCTTGCATTCCTGGCAGATTTGGATCATCGCGTCGATTTGCCGCCAGCGGGCCTCGGGCGACACGTCGTCGAAGCCCCGCGCACCCATCAAGTTCTCATACACGGTCAGGAAATGGTCGCGGTACTTGGAAATATCTTCATACCAAGTTTTGGGATTCTCGTGCCGGTTGATGAACGTATGGACATAGTCGTCGGAACCCTGCATGAAAATCGTGCGATCGCTGAAGCGCAGATAGTTGTCTCGATACTTGAGCGGGAAACCGTTGCGAAGTACGGTTTCATCCCACACCAGGAAACCGGTTTCTACGCGGTCAACCTTCCGGCCGGACTCCGAGAGTTCGACGACGACCGTGTAACGCCGCGCATCGAACTCTCGAGGTCTCCAAACCGTCTCGATCGGCAAGGTCCGGTCAGGCTCCAACTCAAGGTCGACAGTATGTTGGAAGACCTGCTCCCTCTGCGGCTCGCTGAAAATTGTAACTGTTGCTGAGACCGTTCGGCTCTTGCTGCTGAAGTTGCTCACCCGGTCAAAAACCTGAACCGGCTCTCCTTCCCGGTAAGACTCATAACTGGTTCTTGCTTCATGCAGGAAGGTCTTGCGCTGCAGCGCATCGAAGACTTCCAGGAGAAGGGCCTTGGCCTTGGGATCGCCGGCTGGGAAGAGGTCGCGGTTCTCGACCCCGAAGAAAGCCCAGTGGCTTTTCCGATAGAAGCCGTTGTGGTGACGCATCAGAGCGCCGGCCGCGCCTCGCAGCCTCCCGTAACGGTCGTAGGCATTCACGAGCGAAGTCCAGCGGGCATTTTGAGTCCCGAGCACTCCGCTGGCCGCGTATCCCACAGCAGTACCCTCGACACGCAATGGGGTCTTCACGATTTCCTGGTTTGGCGCTGTGGCGAGGTAGGCCACCCGGCGTAGACGATAGTCTGCGTCAAACACGCCGATCTGGTCAGGGGTAATCCGTAACTCGTCATTCGGATTCCCTCGGGCGGTATTGATGCGGATTTCCTGAGACTTCTTGCGGAGACTCACGCCATCGACCCAGAGCGTGCCAGCGGCTCTGGAGAGGCCAAATCTGACGCGAATCCATTTCGCATCCGGGTTGACCACCGTCGCGCGCTGGCAGAGTTTCCAATCATTCGTGCCACGCAGGCGCACGACCTCGGGCTTCACCGCATCGATGAATCCGTGGGACGAGTCGAGCTGCTCGAGGTTGATGTAGGCATACCCGTCAAACCGGTCACTCACATTTTCAGTCTTGGCCCAGCACGAGAACACAAATTGGTCACGGTCCTTGATTCCGCCTGCTTGAAACTCAAAGCAGGCATCCTTCCACCAGCCATCCTGGCCGAGCGTGACCCTGGCAGACTGGCGCCCGTCGTGGGCTTGGCCGGAGTCGAGTGAACATGCCAAGGGATTGACAAGCTTCCAGCCGGCAGTAGTGCATGCCTCGATTGTGTTCTCGAAATCGCCTTCCCGAACAGTTTCCGTTCCGGCGTCGGCCGCCACCAGTTGCTCCACGCTAGCCCAATGGCCGTTTCTTTCCAGCAGAGGAACGTTGAAGGCGTATCCGCCGGTCGAGAAGAAGCTCCCACCTTGGCTCAAGAAGGAAACGAGCGTCTTTTGTGCGGGCGCTGGAAAGGCAGGCCCGTAAGGCAACACAAGAATGTCAACGCGCTGGCGATTCAGTTTTGCGGGGTTCGCGAGTTCATCTCCCTGGAGGTACTCCACTTCGTATCCCGCCTCCTTCAAAACCCGCCCCAGTGCGTCGGGGTCGGACGGAGTCCCATCTGTGGGAACGGTATCCCTGAAGATCGCCACGTTGGCGAGCGCTTCCCGTTTCGGTGTGGGGTAGCCGGACTCCTCTTCGCGAGGAATGACGGACTTACCAGGTGACAGGCCTTCCACCAGGGTGACATTCGCAAACCAGGCTTCGCCTCCCGCGCGATACATACCGAGCGACAGCTCAAACCACACCACCAAGGGCTCGCACTTGAAGGTGCAAGAAAATGGAGTCCAACCATGAGTGCCAGTGAGCTTGGCAAAATTCTTTGCGGCTACCTGCCGCCCCGCAAACTCAAACTGGTTAAGCGACATCATCGCGCATCCGCCCAGTTCGAGAGGGTTCACTTCGCTGGTGCGCATGAAGCCATGCAGGGTATAAGTCGTTCCGGGATCGGGTGAGAGAATGATGGCTCGAGTTGTGGAGGTCCCGTGGCTCTTCACATAAAGCACCTTGGGACTGGGCGCCTTAGCCACTGAAACGATTACGCTCCCTTCCCCAAGTTGCCAGCCCAGACCGCCACGCTCAAACTCTCCGTCGTCCAGAAGCGTCGCCATTTTGGCTTCGCTCGTGGCCTTGCCGGACGGCGCGCCAAAGCTCGCCGCAGGAGTACTGACAGGCAGCCTGGCCCACCCTGCGGCCAGGGAACTCCAGCCGATGAATTTCCTGCGACTCATTTTCCCGGCCGGATGGTAGTCGTGAGACAGCTTGCTTTCCTCTTTCGGATCAATGGCCATCAAAACCTCCTCGTCTTCGACCTTGGTCGAGGACCCCTGCATTCAAGGCTTCCATTGCGTGCGCCCTGAAGGCGTTCCGGATGATCTTCAGCCTGGTTCTCGAGAACCTTGCCAAACATATCTAGCCATCTAGTTGGCTGGTGAAGAATAGGTCAGCTTCAACAAAGAGTCAACCATCAAAATACAGCAGCAAGCCTGCGCCAAGTCCGTATGGCGAGACTGGAGGGGCGACTTCTCGACCTGCATGCGCAAGCCGAGCGCCCCCAGGTGATTTTTTCATTTGCGGAAGCAGTGCTCGATTTGCATGCGTTGGCGATAAAGCCGCACCACCTCACGAGCATAACCGGAATCAAAGACCGGAATCAGACGCACGCCGGGCGGTGCGGCCTCTGCCAACCAATCAATCCCTCGGTCAAGAGCTTTTTCAGGAAAAACTGCCCCTAAAACCGGGGGAGGGCAAAATAAGATTGTGCTTGACAGTCGTAGCTAGATATGCAGAAATGTAATCGATCTTTAATAATACTATTTTCTTGCGTCGGGGGTTAGGGGACAAAGTCCGGGTTTGGCGTCGGTTGCAAAAGACTATTGCTGGTAGACACAAGGAGGCATTCGTGCGAAGAGAACTTATTGGCGTCGCTGCCATTCTGTTCATGGTATTGGCGTTTTTGCCGTCTGCGAAAGCTCAAGTCAGAAGTACCGGGGTCGTGCTGGGCACAGTCACTGACCAGAGCGGCGCGGCCGTTCCCGGCGCAAACGTTTCGTTGAGAAACGTAGAAACAGGAACAGCTTTAGCAACCGAGACCCTCACGACTGGCGATTACCAGTTTCCCGTCGTGCCATCGGGTCAATACCAACTCACTGTAACCAAGCAGGGATTCAAGAGTTTTTTACAGTCCCAATTCTCCGTGGGCGCAGTCGAGAATGTCCGCATCAATGCTGTGCTGACGCTGGGTCAAATCTCGGAGGAGGTCACGGTCAGCTCGGCTCCGGCAGCCGTGGACACTGTGACGGCGAGTGAAGGCAACACTGTGACCGGCACGCAAGTCAATGAACTTCCCCTGGACACTCGCGTCTTCACGCAGTTAGTGCTTCTCGAGCCTGGAGTGTCCTCAGCCTTGATTCAGACACCCGGCTTCGGCTCGAACGCCTCAATCGGTTTCAGCTTGAATGGAGTGCGCGGGGATGAGAACAACATGTCCATAGATGGCGTTCGCAACCTTGACACGTTTGGCGGGAACGCCTTTGTGACCCCCAATTTGTATGCTATTTCGGAGTTTCGAATTGAGAACAATTCCTACTCCGCGGCTACGGGCAGGGACGCCGGCGCACAGATCAACTTGATCTCGCGTTCCGGCAGCAACGGGTTTCACGGGAACGCTTTCGACTTCCTGCGCAACAACGCGATGAATTCCCGCAACTTTTTCGCACCCTCTGTCCCGGAGAACCGTTACAACGACTTCGGCTATGATGTGGGTGGCCCCATCAAGAAGGATAAGTATTTCTTCTTCTGGTCGCAGGAATGGCGGCGCATCATTCAAACCAGCGGAACTTACCTCACAACGGTCGCCACTCCCGCTCAGACCAATGGGGTTTTTCAGGGGATAGCACTGGCGAATCCCACGGGGGCGACGACACCCACCGGCGCGCCGTGCGTCACGGTGACAGGCGCCGCGGGCAACCCGACCAGCACCATTGATCCCACTTGCATCGATCCGAACGCTTCCCTGCTGCTGGCGAATTACTTCCCCGCGCCCATTCCTGGATATCAGAACGGTCCATTCAATTTTGTCTCGTCCGTGCCTGATAATACGCATTGGCGGGAGGAATCGATTCGCCTTGACGGTAATTTCACGAACAAGCTGTCTGCCAATGCGCGCTTCACGCAGGACAACGTGACCTTGCGGAACCCGTACGGATTGTTTACAACCAACGTCCTCCCCTATGTGGGGAGTTCCACCCAATTCTATCCCATGTATAACTACTCCGCTCATCTGACCTATGCGCCGAAGCCCAACTTCACTTCGGAGTTCGGTTGGGGGTTGTATTGGGACACGGACAAGTTCCTTCAAAACGGTCCACTCTCGTCCCGGAGCCGGGTTCCTGGTTTGAACATACCTCAAATTTTCCCTCTCGACGAACTCGACCGAATCCCAACCATTAACATCGGAATGGGGTACGCCGGCGTCAACGAGCAATGGTACTTCCACAACTATTCGGACAGCATGCCGATCTCGAATGACAACACATGGATCCGGGGCAATCACACCATCAAGTTTGGCCTCTGGTTCACCCCGGAAGGCAAGAGCGAACTGGCCAACCCTTCGAACAACAACACCAATGGAACATTCAACTTCAACGGCCAGTACACGGGCAACGCGCTGGCGGACTTCGTGATGGGCCGGGCCTATAGCTACACGGAAACGGCGCTCGATCCGTTCGGTCACTACAGGTGGTTTAACCTTGAGCCCTATATCGAGGACCAGATCAAACTTCGTCCCAACCTTACGCTGACCGTAGGAGCCCGCTACGAGTATTTCGAGCCAGAGCATGAGACGAGCAACCTGTTCGGTTCCTTCGACCCAAGCTTGTTTGACCCGAGTCAGGCGCCCACGGTCAACTCAAGCGGTGTCATTACCTCTGCTCCTGGGACCTACAACGCGCTCAACGGCATCATCGTAGCCGGAAAGAATTCTCCTTGGGGCAACCACCTTTTCCCGGCGCATTATGATGCCATCGCGCCGCGCATTGGGGTGGCTTGGGACCCGACATCCGCGGGAAAGATGTCCGTGCGAGCCGGCTACGGTGTCTTTTATGACCGCTGGGGTTCTTACACCCAGTTCGGCGGTTTCAACCCGCCCTTCAACAGCTCGGTTGGCATCTTCAACACCTTCCTCAGCAATCCGGCAGGAACCACTTCTTCCACCGCTCCAACTTTTCCTTCCGGTCTGGACGCGGCCCTTGCACCCTGGAAGTACCCGCAGGTACAAAAGTGGTCAGTCGGCATTCAGCGGGAAGTCATGGCCAACACGTCGGTTGAGGTATCCTACGTGGGCACGAAAGGAACGCATCTTCTGGCGGTTGACAATTTGAACCAGCCCTATCCCA
>Ga0181524_10002845_pt1 | contig 17365 bp, 18 predicted proteins | sample PEATcosm2014_Bin_34_FD_119761 | JGI IMG/M metagenome (GOLD analysis project Ga0181524, IMG submission 119761) | Peatland microbial communities from MTU Mesocosm Facility, Houghton, MI, USA - PEATcosm2014_Bin05_60_metaG | ecosystem: Environmental > Terrestrial > Soil > Wetlands > Peat | place...
AGGAGGAGGCCCCTGTTCAGGCTGGGGCTGTTTCGGTTCTGTTGTCATGATGCTTGTACTTCCTGGCACTTTGCTCTCTATTGCAACGAAATTGTGCGGCTTGCTCTTGGTTGAGCTGCCGCATGACCCCTACAAGCGGCCTCTCGGGCCTTCACGGAAAACGCTGCGGACCCCACTCAGTGCAGTGGCCCCTTTCAAAAGCGGCGCGGCTCTCTGTCCCCGTGCGAGGAATGGCTGCGCGTACCGTTCTTGAACCGGTCACCGCGCATCTGCCCCTGCGATTCCACCCCTTGAGCGCCTGTGAGAATGCGGCTGCCGTTTCTTACGCAGGAGTCGTTATTCAACTCCGCCCGCTCGCCGGAATCGATTCGGCGCGGTCTCCGCTTTTCTCTGATGATGCCCTGTCCTATGTGAGCTTTCGCCGCGTACAGCTTGCGACCAATGGAACTGCCGGACGAAATTTGCTTGCTCGGCGGCGAGCTTGCTCTACCCCATGCCTGGGTGGCCCGCGTCAGCCGCTCGATAGGCAACTCTGATACTACAGGGAAGGTCCGTCTGTGGCAAGTGCGCGTTCGGGGGAGGAAACACTTTTGGTAACCATCATGGGAGATCCAGCGCCTGCCCCTGAATTCGGAACGGCGCTCGCGGAAAGAGATCCCTAACGCAAGAAACGCCACCTTTTCGAAGGTGGCGTCTCCCCGTCCTGCGCTGGTCACTGGCCTCCCAGCGATATGGAGAGCGGGGCTATCTCCTCCGCTCCTATTGCAGGCTCCCCAGCCGGCTTCTCCCTTTTGAGGGCCGCTTGTTGGCGGTTGCTCTTGCTGGGTGCCCGGCGCTGCTCAGGCCCACAGGACATCTCTCCCCAGGCCTATTCATCACTGGCGCTGATAATGTAGCAATTGGAGTTCCGTTTGGAATATTGTTTATTTTCAATTGATTATGCAAAACAACATCTGGAATTGTCTGAATTCTGGAAGCCGGAATGCAAGAATCCTTCAAAAAAATGTAGACGTAACTCAGTCAGACTAGCCAGCATCCCCAGTCAATGCTGGCACTCGGGACAGTAGTGGGTTCCCCGGCCAGCCAGCACCACGCGCCGGATCGGCGTTTGGCAGCGGCGGCAGGGCTCGCCGGTCCGCTGGTACACGCAGTGCTCAAGCTGAAAGAAACCACGAGCGCCATCGGCACCCACATAATCGGAAACCGACGACCCGCCCAGCCGTATGGCATGCGTCAGGATCTCGCGTAACGCGAGGCGTAGCCGCTCAAGCTCGGCGCGGCTTACCCGGTTGGCCCTCCGGCGGGGCCGGATACCGGCTTGAAACAGGCTCTCGTCGGCATAGATGTTGCCCACGCCAGCCAGGAGCGTTTGGTTGAGCAGAGCCGCCTTGATAGTTAAGCGCCGTCCACGGAAGAGCGCGGCAAATTCCCGCGCGCCAATGGTGAGCGGCTCGGCGCCTGGAGCGCCGAACGCCTCGCCTCGCCGGAGATCGCGGAATTCGAGCCGGCCGAAGCGGCGCGGATCGACAAAGCGCAGCTCCCGGCCACTCTCCAAAGCCAGCCGGACATGCGTGTGCCGAGCGACCGGGCTCTCCGGCGTTGTCACCAGCAACCGGCCCGTCATGCCGAGGTGCACGATCCACTGCGCCTCGGCCGGCGCCGTTGTCTCGGCCCGTTTTGGGGCTTTCCGCCCACGGGCGTCGGCCGCACCACCGGCTACACCTAGTTCGAAAACAATATGCTTTCCCGTGCGATGGACCGCCAGGATGATGCGTCCCGCCAGACCCCTCGTCTGACGCCCGGGCGGCGTCTTAAACGGTTGAGGATGGCTGGCAAACCACGCCTGGACGATGCGGTCGCCGCGCACGCGTTTGTTTACGCCGCGGGCGATGGTCTCTACCTCGGGCAGTTCCGGCATCGGCTTATTGTAGAGGATCGTAATCGGTGGGAGCGTAGTGCGCTTCCACTACACAGTTATCTGGGATTTTCCGCGAGCTTGGACTCTTCTTCGGCTGCGCGAGATTGCATGCTTCCCCACTTCTCCAGATACACCACTCCGAGCCCCAGACCGACGAGGAATACTCCCACCGAAGAGTACTCGATCAAGTTGAGCTCGCGGTCCTCAGCCGGGGTTTGATAGATCGTGATGCCATGAATGCCGCGCGGGACCACGCGATTCTCCTCCGGCGCCGGCCATCTGGGCATCGTGTCAAGGTAATGCATGGAGATCATGGCGGAGATAATCAGGCCCGCCAGACCGGGCAAAAGAAACAAGAGCGCGAAAAACTTGAGCGTGGCTAATCTCGCGGTTTTCATCGCTTCGACCTCAAGCCAACAAGGTTCCCGGATGGGACCGGCGGTGGCACTCGAAAAAGACGTTGCCGTTCAAAGTGTAGAGCAAATTCCGCGGCATGTTCCACCACCAAATCGGCACGCTGCCGCATAATTCCCCTTCCAAGCCGCGAGAGCCCCCGAAGCAGTGGCCTCTGGAACCCGATGCGGGTACCGAGATTGGGACTTCCGAGTTCCAGACACTACACTGAGTGCAACCAAAGGCTATGTCCGACACTGCAACCGACACCATCGCCGCCATCTCCACGCCGCCGGGGCGGGGCGGCATCGGGATCGTGCGCCTCAGCGGGCCGCAGTCTGCGTCCATCGCTTTGCAACTCGTGCGGCCGCACCAGCCCCTCGAGCATGCACGCGCTCGGTTGGCCGATGTGCTCGATGCCGAAGACACCGAAGCCGCGCGCACCCCTTCCGCGCGCATCGACGAGGCGCTCGTGACCTTCTTTGCCGCGCCGAACTCCTACACAGCGGAAGACCTGGTGGAGATTGCCGCACACGGCTCGCCGGTGGTTTTGGAGCTTCTGCTGCGCCGCGCACTGGATTGCGGCGCGCGCCTGGCTGAGCCCGGAGAGTTCACCCAGCGCGCTTTTCTGGCCGGCCGGCTCGATCTGACCCAGGCAGAAGCGGTTCGCGACCTGATTGACGCGCAGACGCTCACGCAGGCGCGGCAGGCTGCGAGTCAACTGGGCGGAGCGCTCAGCCATCGTGTAGCTCCCGTGAAGCAATCGCTTATGGAACTGATTGCTCTGCTCGAAGCCGGCATCGATTTTGCGGAAGACGACATCGACGTGGCGCCGCAGGCCGAGATCGCGCGGCGCATCGACGAGACGATGCCGCCGCTCGCCGCGCTCGAAGTCTCCTTCGCGCGCGGCCGGATCGTTCACGATGGATTGACGCTGGCCATTGTAGGCCGCCCCAATGTGGGCAAGAGCTCGCTCTTCAACCGTCTCGTCGAGCGCGACCGCGCCATCGTGACCGCGACGCCCGGCACCACCCGCGATCTGGTCACCGAACGCATCTCGCTCGGCGGCATTCCCATTGAGCTGGTCGATACCGCGGGTCTCCGCGAGGGCGCTCGCGAAGCATTGGAGGAGGCCGAACAACTCGGCATCCGCCGCAGCCACGAAGCTCTGGCCGACGCGGCGCTCGTGCTCATTGTGCTCGACGCCACTCAGCCGTCCATGGAAGACGAGCGCCGATTGCTCGCCGCCGTAGAAGGCCGACCGGCGATTGTCGCCATCAATAAAAGCGACCTCGTGAAATGCGAGGCCGAGGCCGTTCACGCGGCTGAGTCTTCGCTCCGCGGTTTCCCGTCGCTCCCGACCTCCGCGCTTACCGGCCAAGGCATTGGTGCACTCCGCGATCGCATTTTGTCGCTGGCCACCGGGGGAGCCTCGGCTGAGCCGGGCATGTTAACCAACCTTCGCCAGCACCAGGCCGTCACCACCGCGCTCGCGGCGCTCACCGACGCAGCCAAGGCCAACGCCGGCGGCATTCCCCACGAAATGATCCTGCTCGATCTCTATCGTGCGCTCTGGGCCCTCGACTCGCTCACCGGCCAAACCACACCCGACGATATTTTGAACCTGATCTTTTCCGCTTTCTGCATCGGGAAGTGATTTAGAAAACGTTTATTATCAATAATATAAAATGATTTGCCGACGACGTCAAGCGGAATTCCCTAGTCATTTCCGACGAGCATCTCAGAACCCATCTTCTTGCCAATTTGCTCTATGCCCCAGAGCAAATGCTGCAGTGTTCAACGTCATGGACGCGCTATATGTTAGGCGAAAAAGCGCCTTAATTGACTTAAGGCGAAAAAGCGCCTAATCTGCTTATAGGCGGAAAAGCGCCTACTGCTGTGTTCTGGGGAAGATATGGAAACCATTGCTCGCACGCCGCTTCAACTCGGAAACTCTATTCGTGAGAGGCGCAGAAAACTGGGCTTGTCCCAAGAACAACTCGCCGCAAAAGTCGGCGTGCGCCAAAGAACGGTTTCGGATATCGAAAGTGCTGGCGCAGGGCGACTCGACACATTGCTGAGAGCGCTCGGCGCGCTAGACCTCGAACTCGTAATCCGTCCGCGAACCAAAGGTTCCGCAAATGACATTGAGGCGATCTTCTGATGCCGCGCGCACGTTACGAGCCCCTCAGTGTATTTCTCAACAGCCGTCTGGTCGGCCGATTGAGCCGCGATATCTCTGGTGCAATCTCATTCCAGTACGACCGATCGTGGTTGGAGTGGGAATTCGTTATGCCAGTCTCGCTTTCACTTCCTCTGCGAGAACAGGCATACACCGGCGCTCCTGTTGTCGCAGTCTTCGACAACCTGCTGCCCGACAACGACCATTTGCGGCGTCAGATCGCCGCGCGCACGCGCGCTGAAGGAACCGATGCATATAGCCTCTTGGGCGCGATCGGACACGATTGCGTAGGGGCACTCCAGTTCTTGCCTCAGGACATCGAACCCGGCCCTGCGGGTACAGTCGAAGGCGATCTGATCAGCAACGATGAAATAGCTTTGATTATCGAAAACCTCGCCACTGCGCCTCTTGGCATCACGGAAGATCAGAGTTTCAGAATTTCGATCGCGGGTACACAAGAAAAAACTGCGTTCCAATATCGTGACGGAAAGTGGTACAAGCCACGAGGTACAACGGCGACCACTCACATTTTCAAGCCGTCCATCGGCAGGCTTCCGAACGGCATCGACCTTACAGATAGCGTTGAGAATGAATATTTCTGTCTGAAGACAATTGCCGCGCTGGGGATTGAGGCCGCAAGGCCCCTGATGATGACTTTCGGCGAGAGAAGCGTATTAGTCGTGGAACGATTCGACCGAAGGTGGACCGCGGATGGAAGACTTCTCAGATTGCCCCAGGAAGACTGCTGCCAAGCCCTTTCCGTACCTTCAACCCGTAAATACCAGTCAGATGGTGGCCCCGGCATTGTGCAGATACTTCAGTTGCTTCGTGGCAGCGACGACCCGCTCGCCGACCAGCGATCATTCTTGAAGGCAAACATCGCATTCTGGCTTATGGGCGCCACAGATGGGCACGCGAAAAACTTCAGCGTGTTTCTCCAGCCCGGTGGTCGATTCCGACTGACGCCGCTGTACGACGCGATCTCGGCTCAACCGAGCGTCGATTCGAAGCAGATCCAATGGAAGAACTTCCGTCTGGCGATGTCTTTCGGAACCAAGACCTACTACGAAATGAGGCAAGTTGCTCCGCGCCATTTCTTCCAAACGGCCTACAAGGCGGGCATTGGGAAGGACGTCGTGCCCTCGATTATCGAGGAACTGCGCAGCGAGACGGAGGCAGCGGTTAATCGGGCGAACGCAGACCTCCCAACAGGTTTTCCCGGCAAACTCGCCAATTCAATTTCAGCCGGAATCATGCGGCGCCTGCGGGTTCTTGAAGCTGGCGTCGACGAGGGCTCGTCATGACATCGGCTTGCTTGTCGGGCACCCGTTGCCCACATGCGCTCGTTTCGATGGCTGGAAAGCGGATCGCAAAACCCTACCCAGTTTCCCAGAGCCTAGCTTCTGAAGGAAGCTCAACCCATGCTCAATAAGCGCTTCGGGTTTGAAATCGCCAGCAGGGACTGCGGTGAGTCGAGAGCCAGAGACGGCGAATCGGCGATCGATTTCGAGAGGCGTGAACCGTCTTGTTTCTGGAGAGCGAGCCCGCAGCGGTTCTCAGTCAAGCCGCTGGAGTGCAACGATTCCCAAACACGAGCAGGCGAGATTTGGAGATGGTTCACCCGACCTCTTATTCTGAATGAGCGCGTCGAACGCCGCTGCGGTAAACTCGCGGCTCAGTCTTCAATGCGAAGAGAGTAGGACGTCTCAGAACTCATGGCAAATTCATTGTCATTCACCGGGTTTGTGCTGAAGAACCTCCGGCGCCGGCGGTTGAGGACCCTGCTCACGCTGACTGGGATCGGAATGGCGGTTGGCGCGTTTGTGGGCCTGGTGGGCTTTTCGAGCGCATTCCAACAGCAGTGGATGCGAATTTACTCCAGCAGCGGCACGGATATCTCCGTGATTCAGGGAACATTCCTGAACACAACGCTGGACGAGTCAGCGACCGCAAAGCTCAGGGAACTGCATGTTGTGGCGCAGGCATCCCCCGCAATCTATAACTTGATGGACGTGACCCCCGAAGTGAATGCGCTGGTCTACGGCTGGAACGCCGATGCGTTTCAGCTCGATTCTCTGCAAATTCTGACGGGGCGACGATTTCGCGATGGCCAGCGCGAAGTCATGCTCGGCGACCTGCTCGCGCAGGATTTGAACAAGAAGCCCGGCGACACTCTTGAGCTTCAAGGCACGCAGTTCAAGGTAACTGCGATCTATCACGGCGCTTCGACCCTCGAGGCGGCCGCGGTCATCATGCCGCTCGACCGACTGCAGCAGCTAAGCGGCATGGAAGGCAAAGTGTCGACGATCGATGTGCGCCTGCGGCCGCTGCCTGCAGGCGAAGCGCCGGTAAAGTATCTGAAGCGCGCACAGGCAGAGATTCAGGCCGCACTGCCGGGTGTTCGTGCGGTTCCGGCCGCAGAGCGCGCCAGCGACAATCAGTTCGTCAAGCTGGCCCAGGCTTCCGCCTGGGGCACTTCCTTGCTTGCCCTGCTTATCGGCATACTGGGCATCGCCAACACCATGGCCATGTCTGTCTTCGAGCGCACGCGGGAGATCGGCATCCTGCGCGCACTGGGCTGGAAGCGATGGCAGGTGCTGGCGCACATTGAGGTTGAAGCTGTCTTGCTGGGCCTGGGCGGAGGACTTCTCGGCATCGTGTTAGGATGGTGTGCTCTGCGGGTGCTAGCGGCGCTGCCACAAACCGCAAGCTTCTTTACCGCGTCTCTTCACTGGCCGCTTCTCGCCGAGGCGGTGGGAATCGCAATTCTGGCCGGGCTGGTTGCCGGGGCGCTTCCGGCTTGGCACGCCGGGCAACTCTCGCCCGTGGATGCACTGCGGCACGATTAGCTATGGCAAGATTCGGGGCATTTTGTTTTCCCGCAACCGGTCATCTGAATCCGATGACCGCCCTGGCGCGTTCCCTGGAAATGAGAGGCCATGAAGTGATCCTGTTCGGCATTGCCGATACCGAGGCACGGGTACGAGCCGCAGGCATCAAGTTTTATCGGATCGGCGCCGACGAATATCCGCTCGGTTCCCTGGGGAAGTTGGACCAGCGAATGGCCCGGCTTAAGGGGGTTGCGGCGCTTCGATTCACGTTGCAGCGGGTGAGGAATTCTGCGCGCATGGTCCTGCGCGACGGGCCACAGGCTGTGCGGGCGGCCGGCATTGAAGCGCTGCTGGTGGATGAGGCGGACTTTGCCGGAAACGTGGCGGACTATCTTGGCCTGCCCTGGATCTCCATTGCCTTGCTGCCTCCACTGACTCATGACGACCGGTTTCCGCCCTTCTGGTTCGGATGGGCAGCGGGACAGGATCCGCTCCGCCGACTACGGAACCGTCTCGCAATTCGATTGCTATTACGGATGGCATCCCCCCTAATCAGGGATGTGAGCGAGCAGCGCAGAGCGTGGGGATTGAAGCCCCACCTGAACCCCGAGGAAGCGCTCTCGCCTCTGGCGCAAATTACCCAACTGCCGGAAGCATTTGAGTTTCCGATCCGAGGCAAGAAGCCGGTTGGGCTTCACTACACGGGGCCGTTCGTACACGCGCAACAGCGTCCGGCGATTGAGTTTCCCTGGGAGCGCCTCGATGGACGCTCGCTCATTTACGCATCGCTGGGGACTTTTCAGAACGGCTCGGAAGCCATCTTCAGAACCATCGCGGATGCCTGTGCGGGACTCGACGCTCAATTATTGATTTCGCTGGGCGGCAGACTCGATCAGGCAAAACTGGGCAATTTGGCCGGCGCCCCGCTGGTCGTGAGCTTTGCGCCCCAACTGGAGATTTTGAAGCAGGCCGCAGTGGTGATCACTCATGCCGGCATCAACACGGTTCTGGAATCGCTGTCCGAGGGAGTTCCTCTTGTGGCCGTGCCTCTCGGCAACGATCAACCCGGGGTAGCGGCCCGGCTCAAGGCGCGGGGGGCAGGGGTAGTGGTTTCACGGCATCGGCTAAACCCGGCGCGGCTTCGCAAAGCGGTCACGCTCGTTCTTCAAGACCGTCAATATCGAGAGGCGGCTCAGGGCCTGCAAAGGGCCATCCGGCAGATGGATGGACCCGGCCGGGCGGCAGAACTCATCGAACAGGTCCTGAAGCTCCGTCCAGCTTAGTTCTGAATCTGCTGTTGCGCGCCGTCCGGGCGGTTGCCTAAATGACTCTGCTGGAAGCCCTTTTCGAGCCGATGGCGTTAGACAGACGGATTACCTGCCCAAGGAGCGGGCGCGTGACGCAGCGAGGCGTTCAGGTTTGAGGTAATCTCGAGAACAAACTTTTCGATGGACACGGCCCATTCTGCCAGATACACTGACATTCGACTCTCCAGCAAGCGGTCCTGTCAGGGCGAACTTCCATCGCATGGCATCTCAACGGTCGTTCACAGTATTGGTCTCGAATCAGGTCGGCCGTAGGCGCCTCAGGACTCTGACAAAGCTCTGCGGGGCGAGGATTGCTGCCGGCCCATTCGCGGTACGGTACGGCATTTTCCCAGCATTTAAACGCTTTGGCGTGAGGGCGGTAGGTTGCGCCGGTACGCTCCCGGGCCTACGTGTCGCGGCTTTTCCCGGTGGAGGGGCTGCGGGATGACTGGCCCGATTCTCGAAGCACGGAACCTGCACAAGAGCTATGATGAAGGGCGCATCGAGGCGCTGCGTGGTGTCGATCTCTCGATCCATGCTGGCGAGTTTGTGGCCGTCAGCGGGCATAGCGGCAGCGGCAAGTCGACCCTTCTTCATTTGCTCGGGGGGCTCGATACCCCGAGCAGCGGGAAAGTCCTGTTCCGGGGCGCGCCGCTGGACTCTTCTATCGGTTTCGACACCTATCGCTGCGATTACGTCGGATTCATTTTTCAAGCTTTCTACCTGCTCCCCACCTTGCGCGCGATTGAAAACGTTCAAGCTCCAATGCTTGCGTCGCGGAACCGCCGCGGCAACCGGGGGCAACGCGCCGAGGCGCTGCTGCGGGAAATGGGCCTAGAGCATCGCATGGACCAGCATCCCAACAAACTCTCCGCGGGGGAGCGGCAGCGCGTTGCGATCGCCAGGGCGTTGGCCAATCAACCGGAGATTCTGTTGGCCGATGAACCCACGGGGAATCTCGACAGTGCAAACTCCGCGCGCATTCTGGAGGTCTTGATCGGAATTCAGAAGAAGCGCGGCATGACGCTGATTGTGGTCACGCATGAGGATGAAATTGCGCGCGCGGCGCCGCGCCACATCCGCATCCAAGATGGAAGGATTGTGTCATGAGGCTGGCCTCCGTTTTGCCCCCAGCGGCACTGTCGATCGCCACCACGGCGCATGCGACGGATGCGCAGGCAGTCCTCACGCCGCTGCGGAATCACTTTGAGGCTTCGGACTATCGTGCCGCAGGGCAACTTGCCCGGGTAGACGCCAACGGGAAGCGCAGCAGCTATGCGCTCAGCGCGAAGGGGCTCTGGTTTGCAGGAGCTTTGCACATGCTGGTGGGCATCGTCCCTCCCAGGGGCGCTGTAGCGGCAGCGCGGCAGGACGAGTGTGTCCACTTCCGGGGCAGCGCCAAAACCCATCTCAGCGCCAGAGATTCCGGATCTGAGCAGATCACCCATTTCGAGGATCGTCCATGAGCCTTTCACTCGTGATTTTGTCTTTCATCGCAGCGATCCTTGCCGCGGGTTTTCTCTATCAGTGCCTTGGTACCCGGCGCGACAGGCTGCGATACACCGGCCCTGGCCGCTGGGTAGAAATTGGACGCGGGCAAAAGCTCTACGTGGTGGAAAAGGGATCGGGCGGGCCGGCCGTGCTCTTCGAGGCCGGTATTGCGGCCACCAACCTGAATTGGCATCACATCCAGGAGAAGGTTTCTTGTTTTACCGCAACCGCGTCGTACGATCGCAGCGGCCTTGGCTGGAGCAGTCCATGCCGGAGCCGGCGCACGCCTGGAAACATCTCAACCGAACTGCACACGATGCTGGAAATGGCGGGCATTAAGCCGCCGTACATCCTTGTGGGACATTCCTTTGGCGGATTGGTCATGCGCCGCTATGCGGCCATATATCCCGAAGATGTCGCCGGCGTTGTACTGGTGGATCCGATGCGGTGCGAGGAATGGCCCCCGCTCAAACCTGAAAAACAATCCATGATCGAGCGCTGTAAGAGGCTTTCCGGTTACGCGATTCCGATTGCACGTTTTGGATTGGCCCGGCTCGCCGTGACATCTCTGCTATGCCGTTCGGGAAGGCTTTCGGGACATCTCGCGGACGCGGGGGGAGTGGGCGGGCGCCATGTTCTCAAGCGGGTTACAGAAGAAGTAGGCAAGATGCCCAGGGAGGTGTGGCCTGTGGTCGCAGCACACTGGTCGCGACCAGGCTACTACGCCGGAATGCAACGCCATGTCGCGGCAGTCCCCGACACCGTGCGCGAAATGCAGCACGCCGATCCCATTCTCGATATTCCGGTCGTGGTGCTGACCCCCGGGAAGTCGACGCCCCTGTCCAACCAGTGCCTCAAAAAAATTGGGAACAATGTGCGGCAGGTGATTGCGGTGGAAAGCGCGCACTGGATCCATCTCGATGAGCCGGAACTGGTGATCGACTCCATTCGTGAGATGGTGACCGCCGCGGCGCCTGCAGCGTTCCCGGCGATGGCCTGACTCCGGCCGCCTGCGAAGAAACCAATCATCCGGCGCAGCGCGTACCAGTGGCTTCATTCCATCAGCGGCGCGAATCGCTCCTGGAGCACGCGCCGTAGGAACTTGCCGCTGTGATTCTGCGGCAGATCGCCCGAGTCGAGAATCCAGATGCGCCGTGGCGCCTTGTACGCAGCGAGATTGCCGCGGCACCAATTCAGCAGTTCGTCTTCAGTTGCCGAGGAACCCGCATGCAATTCAACCGCGGCCACGGGAACCTCTCCCTTTTCGCGATGCGTCAGGCCGAACGCGACGGCACGGGCCACGGCAGGATGGGCCAGAATCGCCTCTTCCAGCTCGCGCACGTAGACTGAGTAGCCCCCCGACTTGATTACATCTTTCGCGCGCCCAACCAGCCGGATAAACCCCAGGCGATTGCGCACAGCCAGGTCGCCCGTACGCAACCAGCCGTCGCAGGTCAAAATCTTCTGAGAATCGCCCTTGTCTTTCCAATAATGCGGGGTCAGCCCGCGGCGGCGAATCTGGCACTCGCCAGCTACGCCCGCCGGCACGGTGCGCCCGTTCTCATCGACAACACGAATGCGATATGGCGGAACGGGAATGCAAAGGTTCCCGCTCCCGGGCAGCAGCGGCAACTCAACGCCCATCATAGCCAGGCCGCCCAGCTCCACCATGCCATAGCCATTCAGAAGAACAGGGGGAACACGCAAACCACCCGGCAGCCGGAACAGGGCTCCGAACCGCCGCAGCCGCTGCCGCACCTCCGAGGGAAGATAGTCGCTGGCCGAGAGCCACACCCGCACGCTTGCCAGACGGGCAGGTGCGGGATTGGCATTCACGAGCCGCGCAAACATCGCGGGTACGCCGACAAAGGCGGTAATGCGAAAGCGCTCGGCCATATCCAGCGCGGCTTCTACATCAAAATGGTCCAGAAAGCAGCCGCGGATGCCGGCCATCAGACCATAGAGAGCAATACTAACGGCCATGATGTGCGACCAGGGCAGCGCCACCAGCGCCAGGTCCCGCGGTCCCAGAAATGCTCCCGAGAGCACCGTCGACGCGCGCGCCCCCAGCAGCGCGTTGCTCGATAAGGCTGCGCCCTTGGGGAATCCGCTGGTGCCGGAGGTGTGAAAGATGGCAACCGTCGCGGCCGGATCGATCGTTGCCGGCGGGAACTGCGCATGAACCTCAGAAACGTGCTGGAAGAACTCGATCATCCCCTCCTCATTGTCGTCTTGTATCCAGGTGCGCACATTCAGGGCCTCGCGGCTTCCGATGCGGCGTTCGAATACCGCTTTGTCTGTAACGAGAATCTCCGTTCCGCTATCGGCCAGAATCCGGCGCACCTCGACAAGGGAGAGCATCGGATTGAGCGGCACGGCAATGCCTCCGGCGCGGATAATGGCCAGAAACCAATGAAAACATCTCCGGTCGTTGGTGCGATAAATCGCTACCGGCTGGCCCGGGCGCAGCGCGACGGTCCGCCGCAGAAACGCATCGATCGAGCAGATTTTTGCGTGGAGATCGGCCAGGTGAAACGGGCCGGCGTCATCGACATGAACTTCGCAATTTCCCTTCCGCCGAACCAGTTCATCCACAAGGTTAGCCACGGTGACGCCGCGGTCGCGCGCGAGTCGATAGCGGAGGAGAATGCTCATAGCGCAGAAACGGGCTTGCGGCCCCAGTCGCTGGCCACACAGTAATGGAAAAGCCGGTCGAGATAATCGAGTACAGGCGGAGGGCTTACTCCGGCGGGTTTCAAAAGACGTTCGGCATTGCTGGTGTCAAACTGCATGCGCATGGTGAAGTAGTCCCGGTAGGCCCGTCCGTCGCGCAGCACACGGCGCTTACGCCCCCACAAAGTGGCGAACAGAATGGGCCGCAGCACGGCGAAGAAGAACCTCGGATCGACATATCGCGGCTCAAGTCCATTGAAGTACTGCATGGCTCGATGAGCGACCTTGTCGATGGTTGCGCTGCCGCGGGGTCCGGCGCAGAGGTGCACGGTCGAATTCAGTGCGTCCTCGTCAAAGAGCAGCACGGCGACAGTTTTGGCGACAAAATCGACCGGCACGATGTCCAAAACCGCATCGGGATAGCCGGGCACGGTTCGCCAAAGCCGCCGCGCGTAGATCTTGAGCGGCCAATACATCATCTTGAAGCTGGAGGTGACGCCGGTGCGCGAATCTCCCACGATGATACTAGGGCGCAGAATCACGCCGGGGATAGAGCCAAGACGCGAACGCACCAGGGCTTCAGCCTCGGCTTTGGTCTGTTCATAGGTATTGCGATAGGTTTGGCCGACGTTCAGCTCGTCCTCGCGCACCAGGTCCGAACGCTCGCCGGCAACGTAGGCAGTACCCACATAGGCGAAGCTTCGAAGTTGGCGCGAACCGCCCGCAAAATCGAGAATATGCCGGGTACCCTCCACGTTGATGCTGCGTGCCTCGTCGAGCGAGTGATCGAACCGCACCGTGGCGGCGGAGTGGACCACGCGGGTGGTTTCCGCCTGGAGGCGGCGGTAGCGCTCTGTCTCCAGCCCGCAGCCAGGCTGGCTCACGTCTCCAGACAAAACCTGAACGCGCGAGCGGTCCGCGGACGGGATAAAGGAATCGGCGCGCTGCCGGCCCGTTTGTCCCCCTCGATCGCGGATGAGGAGCGCCAGTGTTGCATTTGGCCGCTGCTCCAGTAGTTCGCGTACCAATTGCACTCCGAGGAAGCCGGTGGCGCCAGTGACCAGGATGTGTTCTTCGCTGTCCATTTCGAAAGCGGCCTCTGCCCCCAGGCCACACGCTACCGGTGAAAGACGACCGGCGGAAGCCGCTGAGGCGGGTAGGTCTCGCGTCATTATAGCCCGTGTGCCGCGGCCATCTGGCTGGTCGTAGACGGTCCGCGTTGAGTCCGTCTCGCCCAGCCGCACCGTGGCGTCGCGGAGATTTTCCAGTCAGCGTAGCTCTCCTTCTGCCCGATGGCGGCGTTATGGGTTTTCTTCTCTGTTTCCGGCCCCAGAACTTCCTTTGGCTCCAAAACCTCGCCGCCGGGAAATAGACTTCGGTCCAGAGCGCAGCCACGATGATCCGATGCGAGCCGATGAGCGGGTTTCCCATGCATATGCCCAAGCGCGCGGATTCTGAGAAAAAATGAAGTTCGGCAGTGAGACAGAAATCGAGTTCTTCAACCTGTTACATTTGTTTGTGTCGCAGAGACGTCTCAACTCCTCCAGCAGCATTTACAATGGCGAGGATCATTTTGAGTTCGCGCATCTCTGTCGCGAATCGATCGGAACCGGCGTGACCGCGGACCAAGCCAAACAGCAAGAATCGCATCAAGAGGTGTCAAAGTGAGAATCGGAACCTTCCGCCATTGCTTATTGTCGATCGGACTTGCAGCGCTTATATCGCTCATTTTCCCCGGCCTGGTTGCGGCAAAGGGAGGGGTAGGCGCGGTGCACGCTCAATCTTCCGTCGCAACCTTGCCCGCTTACCCGCTCAAGCTGAGCGCGAACCACCGCTATCTTGTAGACCAGAAGAATAGGCCGTTTCTGATCGTGGGAGATACTCCTCAAAAATTAATGTGCAGGCTGAGCGAGGCAGACGCTGAAAAGTACTTTGCTGACCGGCAGGCGCATGGGTTCAACACGGCCGGGTGGATGGATGCAGCCTGCGCGGGCAGTGGCTATCCTGAGCTCAAGAGCGGCGCTACCCCAGACGGCATTTTTCCTTTCACGGGATTCCTGGCGGGCGGGATGGATTACGCGCATTACGATCTGTCTAAGCCCAACGAAGCCTACTTTACGCGTCTCGACCACATGGTTCGGATTGCGGCAAGACATGGCATTTTGGTTTTCATCGATCCGGCGGAAACCAATGGTTGGCTGCAAACATTGCGCACCAATGGCCTTGCTGCAGACTACGCTTACGGACAATATCTTGGCCGCCGCTATAAAACATACTCAAATGTCGCGTGGATCAGCGGGAATGACTTCAACAAGTGGAGAGTTCCTACCGATGATGCATTGGTACTGGCCGTAGCGAAAGGGATCCAGTCGGTTGCCCCGGAGCAGTTCCAGACTGTTGAGATCAACTACCAAACAAGCTCGTCTCTGGATGATCGAAGCTGGGTTCCGATCATTTCGCTCAACGGCACCTATACTTACTCGGCGACCTACATCCAGATGTTGCACAGCTACAATCAAACGCCGGTGATGCCCGCCTATCTGGAGGAAGCGCACTACGATCTGGAAGATGTCGGCACGCCGGCAGACTATGGAACGCCCGAGGTGCTGCGGCGCCAGGAATATTGGACCATGCTGAGCGGTGGCGTGGGCCAATTTTATGGCAATCGATACACTTGGACCCTTACGCCGGGATGGTACTCGTATATCGATACTCTTGGCGCATCGCAGCTTACCATCTGGAGAGATTTCTTCTCATCTCTGCCGTGGCAGTACCTTGTTCCCGACCAGCAGCACAAAATCGTAACCGCAGGCTTGGGTAGCTTTGGCAGCGACCAGATCCTGTTCGATTCCGACACGCTCGCGGCTACAATCCAGGTGGGCGTTAGTCAGAGCGACTATGCGACGGCCGCCAGGACAGCGGACGGATCGTACGTGGTCGTTTATATGCCCACCGCGCGCACGGTCACTGTCGATATGAGTAGCCTGAAAGGCCCCGCTACTGCCAAGTGGTTTGACCCAACGAATGGGACCTATCGCGCGGTCCAGGGTGGGCAATTTCCGAACAAGGGAACCCGGCAATTCACCCCGCCGGCAAAGAATCGCGCTGGCGACAGCGACTGGGTGCTGCTACTCCATGCATTGAGCCGCTGATAAGCAAATGGCGGCGCACCGCCTGATACGCCATTTGTCGAATGAACGCGCGTCTCCCGTTTTCGGCTGGGGGCCTTTTGCTTGGCCTATTCATTCCCGGTCGCGCGAGGCCGGCACGGCATTGCGGCAACTCTGTCTATGTTGAAGCGGCGGGCACGGGCGTGGAGACAATAGCGGCCCCATTTGGGGTAACCGTTGGGCGCGCCGTGCGCAACCATCCGGCGGAAAGCCAGGAACGAGGGACTGAGAATTCCGACCAGCCGCAATCAAGGCAAATCTGGACATCCGGGGAGGGAGTCACGGGAGGATGGCTCAACGTGCGAGGGCTGTTCCGATAGAGACGAATCTCTGCCGGAATGACGGAAACGGAGCTGGACTGGCACCTGGGGCAGGTCATGCGTGCACCTCTAAGTCAGCAGACACTTAAGCAACCAAGAGCAACCGATCCGAAAAGTAAATCAATGATGACGTACCTACGGTAATCGTAAATTGGTTACTTTTGCAATTAACAGTCTGATTTTTCACAGCACTTAAGTAATGTATCTACGGAGCCTACCGGCGCTTTTTCAGAAATTCGTACGGATATCGACGATTGGCGCGGTTTCCACTTCCGGTGCCGGAGTACAACCAGGCGGTCTTAACGGTTTCGGCGATTATTCTCCGTACGGCACCCAGATGTTCTTCACCTGCGTTGCGTGCTGCAGGAACCAGCGGCCCTCGGCCTGCGAGGGATTGAACCAGTCGTACTCGTGCCCGTCGTTGGTCCACACCTGTTTCATGTTGCCGATGGAGGCGGCGCGCACCATCGTGGCTTCCTCGTTCGAGCGGAAGCACCAGATGGCCTCGATGCCGTCGTGCTCGGCCAGCGTTTTGGCCAGTTCCGCAGGGCGGCCGGCAACCAGATTCACCACTCCGCCCGGCACATCGCTTGTATCAAGCAGTTGATACAGGTCACCGATGATGAGCGGATAGCGCTCCGAAGGCACGGCCACCACGGTATTGCCCATAGCCATGGAGGGCAGTACCAGCGAAAGCAGGCCAAGTAGCGGCGCCCCGCTCGGCGCCAGAATGCCGATGGCGCCCACCGGTTCCGGCATGGCGATGGTGATATTGCGGCCCGGCGGATGATGCACCACGCCCTCGTATTTGTCGGCCCACGCGGCATAGCTGAAGATGCGCTCGATGGAGAGATCCACTTCGACTGTCGCCTGTTCGTCGCCGACGGCGCGCGCAAGCCCATGCGCAATCTCGTCGCGGCGCTGGATCATGTTTTCCGCAAGGTAGTAGAGGACCTGCGCCCGATTGTGCGCGCTGGTCTTGGCCCAGCCTGTAGCATTGCGCGCGGCTTCGACCGCGTTGCGAATGTCCTTGCGGTTGCCCAGCGGCGCCTCGCCCAGCAGCTCGCCCTCGCGCCCGTA
>Ga0181524_10002848_pt1 | contig 17361 bp, 9 predicted proteins | sample PEATcosm2014_Bin_34_FD_119761 | JGI IMG/M metagenome (GOLD analysis project Ga0181524, IMG submission 119761) | Peatland microbial communities from MTU Mesocosm Facility, Houghton, MI, USA - PEATcosm2014_Bin05_60_metaG | ecosystem: Environmental > Terrestrial > Soil > Wetlands > Peat | place...
CCAAAGAGGCTGCGGCAACGTATCAGGCAGCGGCAGCACTACGCGAGGTGGAATCGGGAAACCGGGAGCGGGCGCGTGCCGAGGCCAATGCGGCATTGAAGCTGGCCCCGAACCGCGATGTGCAGGCCGTGGCGGCACTGGCCTTGGCGCGGGCAGGCGATACGGCAGGGGCCGAGAAGCTGGCTGCCGAACTCGACAAGACCTTCCCGCTGAGCACGCTGGTCCAGAGGTATTGGCTACCCACAATCCGGGCGGCCGTCGCATTGGAGCGCAAAACCCCGAACCGGGCCATCGAACTACTGCAGGAAGCGAACACAATCGAACTTGGCCAACCAACAGCAATGACGATATTCCTGTGCCCAGTTTATGTGCGTGGGGAAGGCTATCTCATGCTCCACGACGGCAACGCAGCGGCAGCGGAATTTCAGAAATTCATCGACCACCGGGGACTGGTGGTGAACTTCCCGTGGGGCCCGCTGGCTCGGTTAGGACTTGCCCGTGCTTACGCCATGCAGGGCGACACCGCCAAGGCCCGCTCCGCTTATCAGGATTTCCTCACGATCTGGAAAGACGCCGACCCCGACATCCCTATCCTAAAGGAAACCAAGGCGGAGTACGCGAGGCTGCAGTAGCGGCAAAGGCGATATAGGCCGTGCCCTAGATGTTTGGCGCTTTCGGTCGTCGCACCTCCTTACTCCAGCTCCGCGATGTACGCACCAAACGGTTCCAGGTCAATTTTGTTTACATTGCCCCGTTTGGGCGTTTTAAACGAAGCCAGCAACACCTTCGAGGACTTCGCGGAGATGCCTTTTGACAGAAGATCCAGCTTGACAGCTTGCGTCGATCCGCTCATGTTCAGCACAATCAGCACGCGTTTTCCCGCGTAGCTGCGAAGGTAAGCGAGCACGTTCGGATCATCTTCGTTCAGCGCCACGTACTTCCCGTCAAGAAGTGCTGGATTGGTGTGACGCAAGGAAAGCAGATTCCGATAATAGTTCAAAATTGAATTCGGATCTCTCCGCTCCACTTCGACGTTGTATTGCTTATATAGAGCGTCCACCGGATTCCATGGCTTTACCTGGCTGAAGCCGGCGTTCACTTCGGCATTCCATTGCATCGGCGTCCGTTCTCCGTCTCGACCCTTGTCTTTAGGCCAGCCCAGCTTCCCGATTGGATCTTGCACATCCTCTTTGGTCTTCGGATCGTTGTTCTCCATGCCGATCTCTTCGCCGTAGTACAGGATCGGGGTTCCACGCAGGGTTAGGTAGAGCGAAGCCAGCAGCTTCGCGATCTGATCGTTGTGCCGACCATCGCCATACTTCGTGTACTGGCGCGGCTCATCATGGTTGCTAAACACGTAAACTGGCTGCCCCTCGAAGGACTCGGCAACCGCTATTTGTTTGCGGAAATCCGGAGCCGAAATTTTACCAACTGCAAAAAACAGGAAGTCTATCGGCAGTTGCAGCTCATTGCCGTGCTCACCGTAATATCGCTTTAGTTGATCCACCGTGTCAGTCCAAGTCTCCCCAATGAGCACGCCATCGTACTCATCTGACACTTTGCGAAGCTGTTGCAAGACCCCGTGGAGTTCTGGAAGTTCGAGGTTGTGAATAGGCTGCTGCACAGGATCGCCGTACGCATTGGTTTGGTGGTCGACCAAGGGATTATCCGTTAACTCCGGGTCCTCGAAGAGATTAGTGACCGCATCCAGCCTGAAACCGGCAACGCCGCGCCGATACCACCACCGAGCTACATCGAACATGGCAGTTTCGACTTCGGGATTCCGCCAGTTGAGGTCAGGCTGTGCAGGGTAAAAATAATGGTAGTACCACTGGTTCGTAGCTGGATCGACCCGCCACGCTGGTCCTCCAAACAACGATGTCCAGTTGTTGGGGGGCTGCCCCGCACTTTTCCCGTCACGCCAGATGTACCAGTCGCGCTTCGGGTTTGTCTTCGAGGAGCGTGACTCGATGAACCAGGGATGCTGGTCCGAGGTGTGATTGACCACAAAGTCAAGAATGACCCGAATACCTCTCCTCTTGCCCTCTGCAATCAGTTGGTCCATGTCGGCCAGCGTGCCGTAATGTGGGTCCACGTTTTCATAGTCCGACACGTCATACCCGAAATCGACTTGCGGCGAAGGAAACATGGGCGTGAGCCAGATCGCATCGACGCCCAACCAGTGCAGGTAGTCAAGTTTTGATGTAATGCCCTTAATATCCCCAAGCCCATCATTGTTGCTGTCTGCAAAACTGCGCGGATAGATCTCATAGAATACCGCGTGCTGCCACCATCGCTGGTCGGGCCGGCCGCCCTTTTCCTGTGCAATGGCTGAGAGGTTGAGACACACGAGACATGAAAACAGCAAACCTAGTATTTGCCTGCGCATAGAACGATCTCCTTTGCCTAGTCGGTGCGGATCTGACTTTCTCAAGATTTGCGGAGTGACGTTGACTCGCCAAGTTTGGTGTCGAAAAAGTCAGCATGATTTTCAAGGCTTCTTTTGATTCGTGTAGCTCGAGCGTATCACCCCGGATTGTCGGTGTGACAGTTACGGACTACAAAGACGGGGATCCGGTGCCGGAACGCAAGTTTGATTTCGAGCCGTAGCGCGGGCCGCGTCCCAATCTCGGCTACATCGACCTGCAGAACCACGACGACATCGACACTGTGTTCTTCAAAGAAGTTGCCATCAAACCTCTGAAGAAGTAGCTGGAGCCATCTTCCGGTGACTTCCAGATTGCCAGAACAAAGCGCGGGAACCTAGTTCCGAGGGATTCGCCCCTTCGCGAGGTGCATTCTTGTAACTGATCGTCCTGATAACAGACTCTATAGGAGACGCCAGACGAAAATCATTCCGCAAGTCGCAAACCGGCAAAGTGGGTGTATACTCGCCGGTCGTTTCGCGGCCAAGAAGGGATTCGTGATGACACGACGATGGAGCGTATTTGCCTGGCGGCGCTTTGCCAAATGTGGCCTTTCTGCAGCGGCCATCTCTGCCTTTCTTTTTCCCTTAGCAGTCCCGGCCCAGGCACAGTCCGCCGAGGAAGCGGCACACATTGCGAACGCGCTTTCCGGCCAGTCCCAGACGGCAATCCAGCGGCTGTCGAGCCTGGATGCCCTGCCTGCGGACGGATGGAAGACGCATATGGGCGATCTCGCACATGGTGAGGCCCTCGATCTGGATGACTCGAGTTGGCCAATCGTCCTTGCCAAGGCCGAGGCCGGGACAGACGCAGTCTGGTATCGCCGCTCCATCACCGTGCCTCCCACGCTGAACGGATACGACCTCACGGGCACCAGAATCTGGTTCAGCTTTCACGCCGACGCGAACGGGCCCATGCCGGAGATCTTCTACTTGAATGGCCGTCGCGTGGCTATGGGCGACGACCTTGAGCCCATCGTTCTCTTCGATCATCCAATGCCCGGCGATACAGTCCTCGTCGCGGTCAAACTACTGCCCACGGTCGACAAAAAAATCTTCCAAGGTACGGAGGAGAAAATCGAGTTTTCTGAGAGTCGGCCCAATCCGGACGACGTGCGAATTGAGTTTCTCACCGCCGCCATCCTGCTTCCGAGTCTATCCAGGAATGTCTCTGCCGACACTGCCGTGCTCGAAAACGCCATTAGCGCGGTGGATCTGAAGGCGCTCGACGCGCGGGACCAACGAGCCTTTGACGCCTCGCTGCGGCACGCACAGGAGCAACTGGAAACGCTGAGGCCCGCGCTCCGGCAAGCCACCCTGCACCTTACGGGCAACGCACACATCGACGCTGCGTGGCTCTGGCCCTGGACCGAAACTGTCGACGTCGTCAAGCGAACATTCGGCACCGCCCTGCAATTGATGAACGAGTATCCTGACTATACCTATACGCAGTCGGCCGCCGCGTACAACGAATGGATCGCCGAAAAATATCCCCAGATGAATGCGGAGATCAAACGGCGGATCAAAGAGGGCCGCTGGGAGATTGTCGGCGGGATGTGGGTTGAGCCCGACTTGAACATTCCTGATGGTGAATCCACAGCGCGTTCGTTGTTGATTGGAAAGCGCTGGTTCCAGAAAGAGTACGGCGTGGATGTCCACATTGGCTGGAACCCAGACTCGTTCGGTTATAACTGGCAGTTACCACAGATCTATAAAAAATCCGGAGTGGATTACTTTGTCACCCAGAAAATGGCTTGGAATGACACCAATCAGCTGCCTTTCAAGCTGTTCTGGTGGGAATCGCCAGACGGCAGCAAGGTCCTCACTTACTTTCCCCATGACTACGTCCATACTGATCTGAATCCTGGTCGTTTGGCGGACGATCTCGCAACTGCGCTCCAGCAGGCGCCGGGATTGACCGAGATGATGGACCTCTATGGAGTGGGCGATCACGGTGGTGGCCCCACACGCGCCATTTTGGACGAGGGTGTGCGCTGGATGCAACCAGACAAAATCGTCCCGCCGATGCGCTTCGGCACGGCCTCCGCCTACTTTCATGATGTCGCCAGCAAGGTGGATAGCAACTCCCTGGAGTGGGACTATCTCTCGATTGCCAAGGGCTATACAGCGCCGCCTGCGCCAGCCGCCGGCAGGATCAGCATTCCCACGTGGAAGAGCGAACTCTATTTCGAATACCATCGCGGCGTAATGACAACGCAAGCCAACCACAAACGCAACATGCGTCAGAGTTCCATGTGGGCATTGAATGCCGAGAAATACGCCTCCCTGGCATGGCTGGATGGAAAGCCATACCCCGCCGATGCATTGACCGAGGCATGGAAGAAGATCACCTTCAATGATTTTCACGATCTGGGCGCGGGATCGGGCATCGGCATCATCTATAAAGATGCGCAGCGCGACTATGACCAGGTGCGATGGGCGACGAATGAGATCTCCAGCAACGCTCTGAGTATGCTTGCGGCTCACGTGAATACGCTCGCGGGTAGCGGGATTCCTGTATTCGTCTTCAATCCTCTGGCGTGGCAGCGCTCCGGGCTGGCGACGCTGGAGGTTCAGATGCCTTCCGAGACTGCAGGCCCGCTGTCAGTCCTCGATCCACAGGGCCACGTCCTTCCCTCGGAGGTTCTTGCCAGCGACCACGCAACCAACGCGTATCGCCTGCTGGTGAACGCTAAGAACGTGCCTTCGATGGGCTACACAATCCTTCATGTCGTTCCCGGCGCGAAGCCGGCGGTTACCGATCTGAAAGTCACAGATCTAAAACTCGGTGGGCTGACCATGGAGAATGCGAACCTCCGGGTCACAGTAAATCCGAAGACAGGCTGCATCACGAGCCTCTTCGACAAGCGCTCCAACTTCGAGTCGCTGGCCAGCGACGCCTGCGGCAATCAACTGCAGACCTTTAAAGACACTCCCAAGGATTACGATGCGTGGAACATCGATCCGGGCACGCTGGATCACATGACTCCGATCGACAGCGTAGATTCAGTGGAACTGATCGAAAAGGGTCCGTTACGCGCGGTCATTCGCGTATCGCGCGCCTGGCAAAGCTCAAAGTTCTCGCAGGACATCACGCTGTACGCCGGAGCCGATCAAGTCGATGTGGTGAATGACATCGACTGGCATGAGACCCACGTCCTGCTGAAGGCCGCCTTCCCGCTGGCCGCAACCAGCAGCCATGCCACCTATGAGATTCCTTTCGGCAGCATTGAACGTTCCACCACGCGGAATAACAGTTGGGAACAGGCGCAGTTCGAAGTTCCCGCACAACGCTGGGCAGATCTTGGGGATGGGCAGCATGGCTTCAGCCTCATCAATGAGTCCAAGTTTGGATACGACGATCAGGGCAACGTGCTGCGCCTGACGCTGCTGCGTTCGCCGGTTTGGCCGGATCCGGAAGCCGATCGCGGGCACCATCACTTCGCCTATGCCCTCTATCCACACGCGGGCGACTGGAAACAGGCTCTCACCGTGCGGCATGGCTATGAGTACAACTATCAGTTGCAAACCATGCAGGTTGCGACGCACGCCGGTACGCTCCCTCTGGGGCACTCCTTCGCGTCGGTTCAACCGGAGAATGTTGTGCTGACGGCGATGAAGAAGGCGGAAGGCAGCGACAGTCTCATCTTTCACGCGTATGAGTGGGCGGGTAAGACCAGCAGCGTGACGTTCACGGTACCTAAGGGAGCCACGGGTGCCATCCTAACCAACCTTCTCGAACAGCCGCAGGGATCGCCGCTGACGATCACCGGCAATCAACTGACCGTGCCCATTCATCCCTTCGAGATTCTCACGCTTCGAGTCGATTACCTGCGCGGGCAGAAGGAAAAAGGCCTGGTGCATGACGGAGATGCGGTCGTGGTTCCGCCTGGGACGTACCCACAACGTAATTGATTTTTCGAAGATAACACCATCGCCCGGGGTCAAAGTGACGATCGCGTCCGGATTGGCTGCTGCAATGGCCTGAATTAAATCCTCTTGTCCAAATGGGAGCCGCCCTTACGGAATGCTCGGGAAATCACCGGGCGCTGCGGTTGACTCCCTGACAATCAATTCCGGCTTGACCTTACGGTGAACAGGGCCGACCGTCGTGTTCTTGCGATGGGCACGAATGGCCTCCATCAGAATCTCCGCTCCCATCGAAGCCAGGCTTTCCATGTGTTCCCGGACGCTGGTCAGGGCGGGATTGTAGAAGGCAGCGGCGGGAATATCGTCGAATCCTATTACCGAACAGTCTTGGGGCACCTTCAGGCCTGCGCTGATGAGCGCTCGGATAGCGCCGAAGGCGGTCATATCATCGAAAGCCACCAGAGCCGTGAAGGGAAGTTTGAGGGCGAGCAACTCTTTGGTACGTTCGTATCCCGCTTCATAGCTCGAGAACGGATCGCTCAAAGTCACAACTAGCCTGGGATCCAGTTCCACACCTGCTGCGGCAGCGAAAGAGCAAATTCCAGCCCATTGATGCTGGCTGTCGACAATCATCTTAGGTCCTCGGATAAAGGCGATCTTACGGTGGCCTAGCCGATAGAGGTGCTCGAGCGCCTGCTGAGTGCCGGCTTCGTTGTCCGTGGCGACCCAGCTCAGGGCGTTGCTCTCAGGCTCCCGGCCCAGAATGACGGAAGGGATTTTTCGGCTTTCCAGGGCGCTAAGAAGCTCCGTCTCAAAAGAGAGTGAATTGGCAAGAATGATCAGGCCTTCGACACGCCGAGCCAGCAGAACATTGAGGTATTTCTTGAAGAGCGAGCGGTTGTTTTGGATATCCACCAAGAACGGGAGAAAGCTCGACCGCGAAAAGCTGTTTTCGATCCCGCGCAGAATCTGGGCGCAGTACGGATCTGCAATGTCCGGCACCATCACGCCGATGGTATGGCTGCGATGACTCCGCAGGGCTTGGGCGAACGGATTGGGTTCGTAGCCCAGTCCTTCCGCAACGTGGATGATGCGCTTCTTGGTTGATTCCGGAATATAACTAGCCAAAGGAGCGTGATTCAACACCATAGAAACGGTGGTTGCCGAAAGCCCGCATTCCCTGGCTACGTCTCGAATGGTGACCATAGCATTTGTTTTCGCTGTTGATTCAGTCACCGCAATATCCCTCCGATGGTGGGTTTCCGTGCTGTCTCCCGCGCCAATTCCGGCGGCACCAGAGCCACCCCCTCGTTATACTCGCAGCAATTCCCCTTGACATTGGCCGTCGATCAATGATATTACATCGTTTTATTAAATCGGTAAAGGAAACTCGCGAGCCAAGTCTTGGGATCGCCGGAATGGTTTATTCACCGGACTGATTTACTGATTCCGGATGCTGGCGCGCGCAAGCCAACGTGGTCACCGAGTCAAGGGAACTAACCAGCTGCGGCTGGGCATCTTTGCAGGAGCAGGGAGCTTCCACCGTGACTAGACATAGGAAGTCCGTTTTGAATTTCGGCGTAGCTGCCGCGGTTCTATTGAGCGCAGCCGTTGCCTGGGCAGGCATTACAGGTTCGATCTCGGGAACGGTTACAGATCCCAGCGGGGCCGTGATGCCGGGCGTCACCGTCACCGTCACCAGCACGTCGACGAACGTGCAGAGCAGGACCGTCACGGACGCAAAAGGGTTTTATAGCTTTCCTGCTCTCAACGTTGATTTTTACAACGTTACCGTTAATCAGGCTGGATTCAGGAACTTTCTCGAGAGCGGAGTCCGGATCAACGCCAATTCTGCAATCCTGATTGACATCAAGCTGGAAGTTGGCCAGGTAACAAATACCATTACCGTTCAAAGCGATACACTGCAGGTGGAAACGCAAAGCACTCAGATGGGCGACGTGATTGAAAGTTCCACGATTACCTCTGTGCCGCTTAATGGCCGTTCCTATATCGACCTGCTGGCGCTTCAGCCTGGTGTCTCGCCATACACGGGCAATGACACGGCCGCTGGTCTGGTGCAGGCTCCGATCTCTGGCAGCCTGAATAACGGGACTCAATCCATCAATGGTGGTCGACCCGAGGCCAACGGGTTCATGGTGAACGGGGCCGATGCTGAAGAAGGGGTACACAACGGAGCGGCGATAGTTCCAAGCCTGGACTCGATTGCGGAGTTTCGAATTATCACCAACAACTTCAATGCTGAATACGGGAATTACAGCGGCGGACAAATTAACGTAGTCACAAAATCCGGCAGCAACCAGTTTCACGGTGACCTGTTCGAGTTTCTGCGCAACACGGATTTGGACGCTGCGAATTACTTCACCGGCCGCGGCGACTTCAAGCAGAACCAGTTTGGGGGAATCTTCGGCGGCCCGATCGAGAAGAACAAGCTCTTTTTCTTCGCCGATTATCAGGGAACGAGGCAGATCATAGGGGCCCCACAGAACTATCCCGTGCCGTCCGTACCGGACCGCTCCGGCAATTTGTCAGATGTGGAGGCATTACTAACAGGGAGTGTGGGTGGCTCCTCCTTTGCATCCGTCCTCAACCAAAGGATGAATTTAGGCAATACAATCTTCAACGGCGAACCCTATTACTTTGCGGGCTGCGCGAACCAAAGCCAGTGCGTCTTCCCCAACGCCGTTATCCCGACGACCGCCTGGGATCCCGTAGCCGTCAACATGCTGCAATACATTCCGTCTCCCACTGGAGGCGGCCCCAATTTTTCCACCTCGGCCTTCAATGAAAGTCTAACGGATAACAAAGGCGGAATTCGAATCGACGCGAGTCTCGGCAAGCACGCGCTGTTCGCTTACTACTTCGCCGACAAGTACAACGTTGCCAATCCTTATGCGTCGGTCAACGTTCCCGGGTTCACTGCGGTCACTCATGGAACAGCCCAGATGATTAACCTGGGTCTGACCACAACGGTGAGCAATTCCACTGTTAATGATGTTCGCGGGGTTTATTTGCGCAATGTCAACTTCATTGGAAATCCGCAAGGGGGTCTGGGAGTGTCCCTGTCCTCGTTGGGGTTCAATACCCCATGGAATAGTACAGGTGGGTTGGGCAATGTCTCCGCTGCCCTGGCAGGAGTGCCGAACGTTTCGTTTAACAATTACAGTTTTGGCGTCCCCTCCACGACGTTTAACCAGTCCAACAATACTTTCCAGATCATCGACAACCTCACGAGGATTATTGGAACTCACACCTTCCAGTTTGGCGCCGACGTTCATTACGATCAAATTAACCTGAATGGCTTCACGGCAGAGAACGGACAGTTCGTCTTTACGGGCGCAGAGACTGGCATTGATTTCGCGGATTTTCTCATTGGCGCTCCCAGTTCCTTCATTCAGGGAAGTCCCGACATTGAGCACACCCGGAGCAAATATTACGGCGTGTATGCGCAGGACAGCTGGCGGGCACGGCCAAGTCTCATCCTGAATTATGGACTGCGTTGGGAGGCCAGCACGCCTTGGTATGACACGCGAAATTTCATAGAAACGCTCGTCGCGGGCGAGCAGTCCCAGGTTTTCCCGACCGCCCCAGCGGGACTCGTGCTTCCAGGTGATCCAGGCGTTCCTCGCACACTCGCCCCCACCAGGTACAAGAACTTCGCGCCCAGATTTGGATTGGCATATTCTCCCCGGACCACTGAGGGCGTACTGGCGAAGATCCTAGGCGGACCGGGGAACACGAGTATTCGTGCGGGGTATGGTCTGTTCTATCAATCCGTTCAGCAGGCCGATACGGAGCAGGAAATTGGAGATGCGCCCTACGGCTTCTACTATCAAAGCTCCTCACTTCCGTTGCTGAATTCTCCCTTCATCAACCGGACAGCGGCCCCGCCCAATAATCTGGTGCCGAGCGATTTTCCCTTTTCGTTCCCGCCGGCCAACGTTTCGGCCAAGAATCCGGATACAAGCTTTCCCTGGAATCTGGTGGAACCGATCGCCGGAGGAAATTACTTCTACCCCAAAAATACTCTGCCGTATTCCCAGGAGTATGAATTATCGCTGCAGCGCCAGTTTAGCAGTGCGACTGTAATGACTCTTAGTTATGTCGGAACGGTGGGACGAAAGCTGCTTACCTTCGTGGAATCGAATCCGGGCGAGCAAGCTCTCTGCCTTGAGTTGAGCAACCCCGCAAATCTGCAATTGGGCTCGCCCACTTGTGGTCCGTTCGGGGAAAATGGCGTTTATATGCTTGCGAACGGGCAGGTCATCAACGGCGTACGAGCCCCGTTTGGTCCAAACTTCGGCAGTAATGCGTATATGAAGTCGATGGCGAATTCCAGCTACAACTCCTTCCAGGCCAGCCTGCAACATAGAGATAAATACGAAAACTTTGTCATTGCCTACACCTGGTCGAAGTCGATGGATAACGGATCGGGGACGTTGGACGCCACGAATCCCTACAATCCACGTTTGAGCCGAGGTTTATCTATTTTCGATGTGCCGCAGAATTTCGTGGCGAGCTATACGATCCAACTGCCGTTTGACAAGTGGTCTGGAAATGGAATGCTGGCGAAGAGGCTCACAAGCGGCTGGGCACTGTCGGGGATCACGACGTTCGCCAGTGGGGAGCCGATTCAGTTATCAGAAACGGACGACAATTCGCTGAGCGGAACATTCTTAGCCCCTGTCGATGTACCAAGCTATGCCGACAATGGCAGCAAGTTGTACGTGGATCGCAATCCGCGTCACGGTAACCCATACTTCAACCCAAACTATTTCGTTCAGGAACCTTTGGGGCAAATCGGTAATGCGATGCGCCGGTTCTTCGTCGGTCCTGGCTTGAATAACTCTAATCTTGCGTTGCTGAAAGATACGAAAATCTCAGAGACCAAGGAAGTGCAGTTCCGGGCAGAAACGTTTAACGTCTTCAACCACGCGCAGTTTAACAATCCATCGGGGAACTTCAACAATACCGGTCAAGGCGGATTCGGTTATGTCACGTCCGCGCGAGATCCACGCATTATGCAGGTGGCTTTGAAATTCTTGTTCTAATTCCAACCCTGTTCTTAATGAAACGTTTTATCTGCGAAGTCGAACCGTAGCGAGGAGATCAATACATGTCTGCACTAGCATTGCTCGGGGGAAAGAAAGCAAAAGGCAAGCCGTTTCCCGTCTGGCCGTACTACGACAAGAAGGAAGAGCGGGTTCTGCAAGAAGTTTTGGAGAGCCGAGTCTGGTGGCGCACGCCCGGAACCAAGACGCTGGAGTTCGAACGCGCCTTTGCCAAGTTTCACGGAGCTCGCCACGGGATCGCGGTGACCAACGGAACCGCCGCTCTGGAAGTCACCATGGCAGGCCTTGGCATCACCGCCGGTGACGAGGTGATTGTGCCGGACTTTACTTTCGTCGCTACCGCCAGTGCCGTTTTGTTTGTGAACGCGCTTCCGGTGCTGGTGGATGTGGACCCGGAGACCTATTGCATCAATCCCGACTTGGTGGAAGCTGCGATCACTCCAAGAACGAAGGCGATCATCGCGGTGCACATGGGCGGGCATCCCGCGGACCTCGATCGTCTGCAACAAATTGCCAAGCGCAAGCGATTGAAGTTGATCGAAGACTCGGCGCATGCGCACGCCAGTGAATGGCGCGGCCAGCGTGTCGGGACCTTTGGCGTCGCCGGCACCTTCAGTTTTCAATCCAGCAAGCTGATCACCGCCGGCGAAGGCGGGATCATCATTTCCAATGATGACAAATTCGAGGTGCAGGCCCGCTCCGTGCACGACTGTGGCCGCATGCCCGGCGAGTGGTTCTATAGCCACTTCATTTATGGATCGAACTACCGGCTGAGCGAATGGCAGGGCGCCATTCTGAACGTGCAGTTGAGCCGTCTCGACGAGCAGACCAAGCGGCGCCATCAAAACTCACGGCTGCTGGACCGCCTGTTGCGCGAAATCCCCGGTATTACGCCGCAAAAGCTGGACGAACGGTGCACGCGTAACGGGCAGTATGCCTACATTTTCCACATGAATAAGAAAGAATTCGCGGGCCTCTCCACCGAGCGTTTCATCGAAGCGATGAACGCGGAGGGCATTCCCAACCAGGCAAGCTACCCGCCGCTTCACAAGTTGCACATGTTCCGCAACGGCCAGTACCGGAAACGCCTCAGCGGAAAGCAGGCCAAAGAGAAGCATGCGTTCCTGGGGAAAAAATTCCCGGTGACCCACAAAGCGGCCTGGGAAACCGTTTGGATTCCGCAGCCCGCGTTGCTGGGAGATGAAGAAGACATGCAGGAAATCGCGGCTGCTCTGGGCAAGATTCAGAAGAACGCGAAGGAACTTGCCTGAGGCACATTTCCCGACCATGCTCGAACGATTCTCATATCGCGGCTGGAACAATGCGTACAAGTTGTCCAACGGCGTTGTCGAGTTGGTCGTAACCGCCGATGTCGGTCCACGGATTATCTTCTATGGCTTCCGCAACGGGGAGAACCTGCTCCATGAAGTCGAGGAAGATGCGGGGAAGACTGGCGGTTCCGAGTTCCGCCTTTATGGGGGCCACCGCTTGTGGGTTTCCCCGGAAGTAGACAGAACGTATTATCCCGACAACACTCCGGTCGCGGTCTCTCAGCACGGCAACGCCGCCCGTTTCACGGCGCAGCCAGAGGAGTTGCCTCCGGGCACCAACCTGCAGAAGGAGCTTGAGATCGAGCTGGCGGCCACGGGCTCGCAGGTTCGGATCACACAACGCATAAGGAATGACGACGCACACTCGACCACACTCGCGCCCTGGTCGCCCACGATGATGCGAGCGGGTGGGCGCGCGATCCTGCCGCTCTCGCCCAGGATTGCGATGGATAAGGATCACTATCTGCCGGTAGGAGTCTTCGGCATCTGGTCTTTCACGGATTTTGCCGACCCTCGCTGGGTGCTTGGCACGGCCTATATCCAGTTGCGACATCTTGCCAATCCCCAAGGCCGTTTCAAAGAACAGATGGGGGGAATCTACAACTCGGCCGGCTGGGGAGCTTATTTCAGGCAGGGCTTACTTTTTGTGAAGCGTGCGGCGGCCATCAGCGGTGTTCAGTATCCCGATTTCGGCTGCAATTTTGAGGTGTTCACCAACCCCGACTTCATCGAGTTGGAGACGCTTGGCCCTGTGGTCGAATTGAGACCCGGAGAAGTGGTGGAACATGTCGAGCGCTGGTGGCTGTTTTCCGATGTACCGGGCGGAGAGAACGACGCCTGGATTGATTCGGCAGTAGTTCCGCTGGTGGAGCGCACGGCGGCTTCCTGCGAATGAACGAATGTTGTATTCGAATTTTGACGAACGGCGTAAATGCCTTTTAGCATCGGCGCCTTGGTCTGAATCTGTTGAGGTCTCTTAAGTGAATTTGCGAGTAGCAGTGATTGGCACGGGTTTTGTGGGGAGAGCGCACATCGAAGCGCTCCGGCGACTCGGCATTTCCATCCAGGGCGTGCTGGAAAATTCCGTTACCCGGACGCAAGAGGCGTGCCGCGCCCTCGGGATCACTCGGGCCTATACGTCGCTGGAGGAAGTGACGGGAGACAGGTCAGTAGACGTTGTGCACGTATGCACCCCAAACCATCTCCACTTCCCGCAGACGAAATCGGCTCTGCAGGCTGGCAAGCATGTGATCTGCGAGAAGCCGCTCGCGATGAATACCGCCGAGACGGCCGTACTGGTAAGCCTGGCGCAGAAGCACGCACAGGTAGGAGCCGTGAACTACAACCTGCGCTACTATCCGCTGTGCCAGGAGGCGCATGCTCTGGTGCAGCAGGGCGCCATCGGCGAGCCACGCCTTGTCTGTGGCTCTTATCTGCAAGATTGGCTGCTTTATCCAAACGACTGGAACTGGCGGCTTGAGCCCGAGCTGGGAGGTGCGCTGCGAGCGGTTGCCGACATTGGCACGCACTGGCTGGATCTGATCGGCTGGATCACGGGCCGCAACTTGACCGAGCTCTGCGCCGATCTGGCCACCGTGATCCCGGTGCGGCAGCGACCGACCGGACCGATAGAGACCTTCAAGCAGACCGGGGGCGCGTCTACCGAACCTGTGCAGATCACCACCGACGACTATGGTTCGATTTTGTTGCACTTTGAAGGTGGCTTGCGCGGGGTGCTGACGGTGTCGCAGGTGAGCGCAGGGCGGAAGAACCGACTGTGGTTTGAGATTGATGGCTCGGAAGGTTCGTTGGCGTGGGACGCAGAGCAACCGAACACACTGTGGATCGGCAGCCGTAAAGAAGCGAATCGCTGGCTGATCAAAGATCCCTCGCTCATGAGCCCCGAGGCTCGTGGTTACGCGGCGTATCCCGCAGGACATGCGGAAGGATATCCCGACACCTTCGTCCAGCTTTTTAGGGATTTCTATGGATATATCGCCGCCGGCGATTTCAAGGCGCCGCGGTCTTTCCCCACTTTCGAAACCGGCCATCATGAGGTCAAGCTGTGCGAGTTCATCGCTGTGAGCGCAAGGGAACGACGGTGGGTAGAGGTTCCCGGCTAGAAAGTCGGCAGTGCCGGGATTTGTTAACCAGCGAACCTGCCAGGGTTGCGAGAAACGGGAGGAAACAATGAAGAGATGCTTGGCACAGTCATGGAGTCGTCGGGTTGCTGTTTTCGCTTCGCTTGTCTTTCTGCTTCTAATTCCACTGAACTCGCGGGCTCAAACCTCGCGCCCGGTTCCTGACCACGTTCCTCCCAAACGGTCGTCACAAATCCACAACGGGTTCGGCATCAACTCTGACATGCCGCGCGATCCCTATCTCCCCTGGAACCGCTGGTGGTGGACGCGCATGTTCGATGCCGGTTTCAAGTGGGCCCGCATCGGACAATATGAAAACAGCTCGGACCGCACCAGCTGGGACTGGATCGAGCAGAAGCGTGGCGTATTCTCGAGCTCACCGGAGCTCGAGGACTTTGTGGATTCGCTGGTAGACAACGGGATCGATATCCAGGTGCAATTGATTTATGGCAACGTGATGTACACGTCGCCAAGCGGCAAGCGTCCGGATGTGAGTATCCCCGAGCTCGGATCATTTCATAATGATGACCGAAGTCTGTATTCGGTGTTCTGGCCACCGACTACGCCCGAGCAGATCGCTGCCTTCAATCGATACACGGCGTGGATGGTGAATCATTTTCATGATCGTATCCACTACTGGGCTTTGTGGAATGAACAGGACATCGGGTATTGGAATCCTTGGGGCAATCCTGAGCAGTTTGGAAGACTCCTGGGTCCTTTTATCGATACCGTACACCGAACCGATCCGCAAGCTAAGGTGATCTACGGCGGTCAGGCGGACCCCACCCGGGACTTCACCCAGCGGGCGTTCGATACCTGCCAGTGTGCCTCGGGAATCGATGTGTATGCCTATCACACCTACCCAGGCTATGGTCAGAACATGAATCCGGAAACCATGGATTACGGCGCCTACCAGGCGGAATCTCCGCGTGCGCTGCGGGATTTAGTCAAGCAGTATCCCGGCGTCAAACCAGACATCCCATTCTTCGATGACGAATTCAATTCGATTCCTTCGTGGGTGGGTTCGGATGAATCGGTGCAGGCAAAGTATGTTCCTCGGGGTTTCGTCTATAACCTGGCATCAGGAGTGAAGACGTTTGTCTGGCTGCTGGCCGCGGGGACAGACGGCAACGAGTACGACGATTTTGGCATCATTCACGGGATCACCAATCACGATACTGACTTCACGCCTCGGCCGGTCTTTTACGCATTGCAAAACACGAACGCGCTATTCTCGGATACGAAGTTTGATCCGTTGATCGAAGTCGGCGGTCCGGACCTGCCTGCCCTGCGGCGCCAAGCCGGATTTCCCTTCCTGGGGTACGGGTTCCGATCGGACAGCGGAAAGGCGATCGTCGCGTACTGGCTGGCGGCTCATAGTCTTCCGGGAAATGCGTTTCCGCCGCTTTATGCCACGCTCTCACTGAAAAACACGGGGATTACGCATCCGGTTCTGGTCGATGTTGTTTCCGGCGAGATTAAACCGGTTTCGTGGAAACCGGGCACCACCGACACGTTGGAAGCGCTGCCGGTCAAGGACAGCATCATGGCAGTCACCGACGAGAGCTACTTCGATTGGCCGGTTCTTCCGGAAACCCCAAGCTCCTTGAACGCTGTTTTGACGGACAATGCGGTACGTCTTTCCTGGCAAGTACACGGCGGCGACCCGCAACATATCGTCGTCGAGCGTCGTGAAGATCCAGTAACCGGCCGTGGCTCATGGCAGCGGATTGGACAACTGGCCGCCTCCGCCACGGACTATGCCGATTCCCACGTGAAGAAAGGGCAACCGGTTTCTTATCGCGTGCGGGCAATCAACGGCGATGGAGAGTCCGCTTATTCCAATATTGCTCGGATCAGGGTCATCCCCTAAGTTCGGGTAGAGGTTAGTAATTCACGCTCATCGTTCGTGCTGGACTAGTCCCACCTTAAGGGGAATGAATGAGTTCGACTGCAAGTACACTGGCGGCAACGCCGCGTCTGAAACGATCCCTGACACTTTGGGACCTCATTCTTTATGGGATCATCGTGATTCAACCGGTCGCGCCTATGTCCGTGTTTGGGGTCTTAAGCGACCGCGGCCGCGGCCACGTCGTGACCACGATCCTGATCGCCATGGTGGCGATGTTGTTACCGCCATCAGCTACGGCCGCATGGCGCGAGCGTACCCCAGCGCGGGTTCGGCGTTCACCTACGTCGGTCAGGAAATCAATCCCGCCCTCGGCTACGTGGCTCCCGAAGCGCCTATTGACGAGACCATGGTTCCGGGATCTGCCCAAGCGTCTCTCTCGCCAGTCGGGAGTTGCCAAGTGCGCAATCATCAGCTTTAAGAACGGAAGGAACACCATCAGGCCGCGTACTTTGCGAAAGCTAACAAGGGTCATCCATGATCTGTAGAACAAGACGGAGGTATGTTGTTCCAAGAACTGCGGGGAAGGCACGACGCACCTTCCCCGCAAGGTAGAACACGCCTAAAACACCCAACGAGCTGGAGCAAACTGCGA
>Ga0181524_10002849_pt1 | contig 17358 bp, 17 predicted proteins | sample PEATcosm2014_Bin_34_FD_119761 | JGI IMG/M metagenome (GOLD analysis project Ga0181524, IMG submission 119761) | Peatland microbial communities from MTU Mesocosm Facility, Houghton, MI, USA - PEATcosm2014_Bin05_60_metaG | ecosystem: Environmental > Terrestrial > Soil > Wetlands > Peat | place...
CAAATGAGCCGACGGAACTTCTCAGGTTGCATGAGGATGGGTACGGCAGGCGGTACCTCCGTACTATTGCCGATCGTGGCCACTCACCTTAAGCTGGTCAGGAAGACAAGGCCTGCAAGGGCATCACGCTGCTGCGGAAGCTGGCGGTAGAGCCTAACATCTCTGCTCCCTATCTGTGTCAGGTGTCCTAAGTGAGTATCAATTGCTGGTGTGCGCGTGAAGACCGGAACCGTACTTCAACCAGCGCGCGGCAGCGCCAGGTGATGATGAGGGCCGGAGTATCCCCAAAAGCGATCGGTTACCGAGGAGAACAATATGAGAAACAGAATTCCCGTTGTAGCGTCTCTGTTCATCGTTCTGGCGACAGCATCCGTCTACGGGCAGTCAACCGTTATGAACCTCAATGTCCCGTTCCAGTTTATGGCCGGCCACAACCAGATGGCGGCCGGCAAGTACAACGTCAATAGGGAGAGCAATTTGACCCACCTCACGGTGAGCGGCCCCAGGAGTGAGAACTCCAAGACCCTGTCGATTATAACGCGCCTCCCCCGTTTGGACTCGAAACAACCTTTTGGCGCGAGGCTCGTGTTCGATACCTTCGGCGAGCAGAAATTCCTTTCCGAGGTCTGGCCATCCGGCATGGATGATGGATATTTGGTTTATGCGCGGAGTGGAAGGCATGCGCCTTATTGGGACGACGGATTAGGCAAGGCCGTGCCCCTTCCCATCTTGCTAGGAGGGGGGGAAAAACTACAGGGTGTAGAAGCAAGCGCAGGCTCGGGAAAGAGGGCTGCTCGGTAAGGTATACGAACCGAACCCAACGCTCCTGGACCCCCATGGGCAGGATGGGAATAGAGTGGCGAGGTGTGATCGCGCCTCGACTCCGCCGTGCTAGGCCCCGGTCAGTGTATTCCTGGCCGTCGTCTTTTCCCATGCCGATACCTCACCGGCAACCACACAGCGTCAATCTGGATGCCTGCCGCCAACAGTTCTGGAAAGACTCAAAGTTTAAGGATCATTCCCGGCGATAGGGCAAGCCATCCGTTCATTCATCCCTGCCGTGTCACCTAATAACCGTTTAGTTCGTGACCACGGCCTAGCCAGTCCATGTGACAGAAAACCCTCATCATTTCACCACCCAAATGAAGTAGCGGTGCCGTATACCTGACTTCAAGGAGGAGAAGATGCAGCGGCTTCGTCCCAAAGCGCCCGCCAGCGTCATGGCGGATTACTTCCACCTCTTCGCCAACCGGCGTGCCTAGACCCTCCAGTCCAACCGACCCCACCCGGAAAGTGACCGTCATTACTACTACTGTCAGCCCAAGGACAAGAGAACCGGCCAGGGGCTGAGTCTGACCCCCGACACAATCCGCCGCCACCTCGAAGGTGAAATCACCATCGGCCTCTACACCGTCACCCGCTGCGTCTGCAAAAATAATCAAGATCCCTGTTGTAGAAGCTGAAATAGAGTTTTTACCGCGTCCCCGCCGATGAGGCCCTCAAAACCCGGGTCCCTGTATGCTGATGAAATTGGCTCCCTTTTAAGCCGGTGCTGACACCTTTCGCCCCGTGCCTCCGACACTCTTCCCGCCCCTTCCTCCCTTGTCGCTGAAATCCGATCCGGTCGCCGACTCGCCTACCCCACTCGCAAGGGTGGCAAATGTAGCAAGTCAATCTGCCGCACCATCGCGATGAACCACCGCCGTGGCAGATGACTCTCCGCCAAGAGCAGCCAATAGGACCGGGTGTGCTTGATCAATCGGGCGCCCCTCTTCACCAACCGCTGCTGCAAGCTGGTGAGGGACCAGTTGTCGATCCTCTTCGGCAGCACCAACCGCCGCCACAGGTTCCCGAGGTTGTACGCGATCACACTCAGCCACAGTCGCACCTCGTTGGACCGGAACCGGTGGCAACTCAACCGGGTCATCTTCACTGCTTGCTTGCCTTCCTTGATCCACTGCTCGGCCGTCCCCTGCTTGCAGGCTCTGCTCCAACGCTGTAAGAGCCAAGCGGAGTGTGCCAGGATGTTCGGCGTCTCGGTCCGCACGATAGGGCGGGTCGTGGCCCGGATGAAAGCGTGACGGAAGTGTACTAAAAGGGTACAAAAAGTCTGTTACCAATTTCTTGCACACCTCAATCAAAAACGGCAGCAAACCATCCCATTCGCTGGAAAGCTGAAGCTTTCACAGCAGGCCCATAAACACAGTTTAATCTCACTCTTTCGCCTTCCCTCCTAACGCCACTGTCTACGCCTAGCCGTCAACTGGCGCAGTGCATTGCGGCTGGCGGGATTCAGGCGTGGAAGGGCGTTTTTCAGGCACAATCTCGTAGAGGTGTTCGGAAGGGCTGTTCTCCCTTGTGGCCATGTATGCCGGTCGATTCCGCAACTGCGCATTTGCGGAACGGAATCGCATCGGAGGCACAGGTAAGAATTTGGGAGGCCATGGCCGAACCGTAGCGCGGGAACTATCGTTTTACGACAACGCTGTACGGAACCTTTTGCACTTATCGGAGTACCCCCCCATTCTCTCGGCGAGCTCCTGCATTGGTTCCTGAATATTATGGCCGCGGCTTCTTCGTGCCCGTAGCTTACCTTGCGATTATGCTGGCGGCCCCGCAAGGGGCTTTCGCCGGTGCCTTTCGCGCTTTCGTCGTAATCTAACAATATTCCCCAGTCCCACAATGGAGCTCCTCCGCTGCTTGCGCAGGGGAGTAAAGAACCCCGTGCGCGTTAAACTGGAAATGAGTTGGCCTTGGACCCCATTCAGTGGCCGCATTGGCTGAATGGGGGAATCCGGCTTTGGGAGTGGCGTTGTCTCCAGGGAAGCCAAGGATTGTATTGGGCAAAGCGAGATTCTACCGTATGTTAAGATCCCGCTCCTAGCAAGGCCTCGGCTGCTCCGGACTATTGTTCACGAAAGGAATCGAACTACTAGCTACCGAAGGTCTCTGCCCGTGAATGGTAGAAACCGCCGCACAGGAGGGAGCAATAGGAAAATGAGATTGGCGCGACGAACGGTCCAGTACGAATTTGTGGAACTTTGCATCATACTTTGAGCAATAGAGTAGTGACGACGGCTGTCGCGAACTCGGGCGGGGAGGGTGCTTGTTCAAATCGGGCTTGGGTGACGTAGGAGCGAGCGCTATTTTGGTTTTGTGCTTCGCGTCAAATGCGCATGCGCAAGCGCCGACCTCGACGGCTTCCCAGCAGAGCCAGACCGCGCAGCCTCCCGCGAAGGTACCGACTGACCAGTCGAAGTCGCAATCCGGCGACAGTGCCAAGAATCCGTCCAGCGGCGGGCGATCGCAAACCAATCAAGAACCTCCCAAGCGCATGTTCGGAATGATTCCGGACTTTGAAAGCACGAACGACGTTGCGGCCAATCGCCATTCTCTAACCGCGAAAAAGAAGTACCAAATCGCTCTCGACAACGCCTTCGACTTTAGCGCGCACATCGGAGACGCGTTTCAATCCGGGATCCAGCAGGCGTTCAACTCGCAACCGCACTACGGCGTCGGAGGGGGTGCTTACGGGAAACGTTTCGTCGCGTCTGAGGGTGATCAAATCACGGGAAGCCTCTTGATCTACGGTACGTTCCCGGTTCTTTTCCATGAAGACCCACGTTATTTTCGGCGGGCACAGGGTCGCGCAACGTCGCGAATTTGGTACGCGGTCAATCGGACATTCGTCACGCGGAAGGATGACGGGACCGACGGATTCAACATATCTCAGACGCTCGGGCAACTCGTCTCCTGTGGCATCTCGACCAGCTACTATCCTGGGCAGGACCGCACCGTGGGCCATGTCTTCGTCAATTGGGCTGTCAATCTAGCGTACAACAGCGGCTACAACGTGTTGACCGAGTACTATCCCGATCTCCTCAAAGCGGTCTTCCACCGCCACGACAAGCCTGATCCCCAGAAGTTGAACTGACAGGCTGGCTCGGAAACGCACTCAGCGGGGGCGGCATCGAACAGTTCGCCGATAGTCTTGCCCTGCCACAACGCCGCATTGTTCTCCTTATAGGATGGACGTCGAATGTTTAGATGACCGGATTTCTTGTTGCCACCGAGCCATCGCTGACAGCGCGAGCAGTAACGCGGGCGTGAGTACACCGCAATCGGCATCAGCCGCCCATGGTAATGTGGACAGATTTCTTCCAGAGCTTGCGGGTGAAGCAGACAAACCGTTACCCGCAACCGCCTCGGTCACGCTGAAGCGGGGTTAGGGGATTCTCGTGGGCGACTCGTGTGCTTGCTTTGAGTCGATAAAGAAAGAAAACCCATGCAAGTAGGGCCGTCGCCACAGTATCATGTGACTGCCCATTCGCGGGTGGTTAAGGTACTGGATCGTTTTAACCGTGCCAACACTTAAGGTTTACTGGGCCATTTCGTAGTAGGCTCGGGGATTGTTAGACTAATGATTAATCGAAATCCCTGGCCAGGCGGGTATGTGCTGGCTAACCTATTCATCTTTGCACTGGGGGTGTCTCCCGAACTGCTGGCCCAACAGGCGGAGCAGGCCCCACCTTCGGCCTCTTCACAAACGCAGACCAAATCCGGGAATGGTCCGGGAGCTGCCCAAAGTCAATCCGCTCCAGCCCCCCCTCCGGCCACTTCACAAACCCAACCGGCCGCCCCACAAACCCAAACCAAATCCGCGATTGATCACGGGGCCGCCACAGGCAAAACCGCTCCAGCCTCCCAACGTCCAAAAGATGACCGAATTTTCTTTGCGCTGCCCAACCTTTTGACCGTGGAAAATGCCTCCTCGCTACCCCCGCTTACGACCGGGCAAAAGTTCAAGACGGTGGCTGAGGGGTGCTTCGACCCAGTTGAAGTCGTGTTCATGGGCATCCAAGCTGGCATTGGCCAAGCCGACAATACGAACCCCACGTATGGCCAGGGGCTGATTGGTTATTCCAAACGCTTCGGGACGGCGTATGCCGACGCCATTATCGGAAACTTCGGGACGGGCGCCATATTCCCCACTTTGCTACGGCAAGACCCGCGCTACTACCAGATGGGGAAAGGAAACTTCTTTCGCCGTTTCGGGTACGCCGCCATGCGGGTTGTTATCACGCGATCGAACTCGTCGGGAAAACATCAGTTCAACTTCTCCGAATTCCTCGGTAATGGCATGGCCGCAGGCCTTTCCAATGCGTACCATCCCGGGCCCCATACGCTCGCAAGCAACACCAACGTTTTGGGCACACAGATTTTGTTGGATGCCGTCGGATACGAGTTGAAAGAGTTTTGGCCGGACATTCATCGTTTTCTTCTGCACCTTCAGCACAAGCCGTAATTCCTTCGGAGCGAGCAGCCGGAAATGAACGGCGAGGGATTGCAGGTGAACGGACCAGAATACCGAGGTCCGGATTTGGAGCCATTCTTCCCCTGCAGCCTCGTACTTCACAGCCGCCAAGCCAGGAAACGTCTTTGCCTGAGACGTCCTGAGCATCCTCCGTGTTACTTCCGGGTGGCCACGCTTCCCTTCCAGGCTGCCGTTTGACTGCGAGCGTTCTTCACAAGGCCCAGGAACCTTTGCGCCAATTCACGAATCCATTCCGGGTTGCGTTGTCGTATAGCCTCTTTCGGGATCAACTCTCGCCCGACGCCAAGCGCGGCGGCCCCCGCCAGAATGAAACCAGTGGCAGTTTCTTGATTCACGCCTCCTGCAGCTATCAACGGCACCTGGGGCAAGGCCGCCTTCAGAGCTCGGATGTAACTTTCGCCGCCGAGCTGCGCACAAGGGAACACTTTGACGAAGTCGGAAGCGGCCTTCCACGCCGTGATCACCTCCGTAGGGGTCAACGCGCCGGGCAAGACCACTACGCCTTCCTTAACTGCGAATTCCACCACTTCCAGATCGAATCCCTCGCTCGTCAGGAATTTTGCCCCCGCATCTACACAGAGGCGCGCCATGTCTGTATCTAAAACGGATCCCCCACCCACGATCATCTCTGGAGCACTGCGTACCAGGCGGGAAATCACTTCATTGGCTCCGGGCACTGTCATGGCAATTTCCACGACGGGGATCCCGCCCCTGCCGACTGTCTCCGCGGCAAAACGTGCCTCCTCCGCGGAAGATACACGAACAATTGGGATGATGCCGACTTCCTCGAGGCGAGCGCGAACTTCTTCCCTTTTCATCAATCCGACCCCTTCCGCAGGGCATTCCGTGATTCCTGCATTCGGTCTGACGCGCATTCTTGCCAATCCGAGAGAGCACCGGAAGGATTAGAGTTGTTCTCCAAATTGGACCAACGATAAGTGCGCCAACTGACTTCGATTTCTCACTCTGGTCATTGCAAAGCGTTGCCGGAGGCGTTGTAAGCCCACTTCTACAACTTAATCACGTCTTTTGGAAATGGACGAAACAGGCAGCTCATTCATACACGCTCTTCGCCTCCTCAGGGCTGGGCAGGTGGTCGGTAGGTCGAGCCCACCAGACGTACAAGGTGGGCAGGAGAAAAATGCTCATCACGAGACCAACCATGAGCCCGCCCACAATAACGATGGCAAAAGGTCGCTGCGAATCCGAGCCAATTTCGTGGGACATGGCAGCCGGCAGTAAGCCCAGGGTTGCCACCAACATGGTCATCATCACCGGCCTGAGTCGGCGGACAGATCCATCAATGGTGGCCTCGGTAATGGAAAGTCCCCTGGCGCGCAATTGATTGATGTACGTCACCATGATCACGCCGATTTGAACCGAAACCCCGAACAAAGCCAAAAATCCGATCCCTGAAGAGATACTAAAATGAGTACCAGAGATGAGCAGCGCGAGGATGCCGCCAATCGGAGCGATCACAAGGTTCATGAGAATCAGCAAGGCCCATTTGAATGACCCGAACGTCGCGTAAAGCAGGATGAGAATGAACAGCATAGTGACAGGCACGATAACCGCCAGCCGCCTGTTAGCCCGCTGCTGGCTCTCGTACTCACCCGCCCAATCCATATGATAGCCACGGGGCAGTTGAACTTGCGCGTTGACCTTTTTGATCGCCTCCTCGACGGCGCCTCCCAAGTCACGACCGCGCACGCTGTATTTGATAGCGACATACCGCTGGTTGCCCTCGCGATAAATTTCGGAAGCGCCATCCCGTTCTTCGATTTTGCAGAGCTGCGCGAGCGAAACTCTTTCACCCGTGGGTGACAGCAGGCGAATGTTCTCGAGTGCTTCCCTCGTGTTACGGTACTGGGGGAGATAGCGCAGCACGAGGTCGTAGCGCTGCTCGCCTTGGAGGACTTGGGTGAGAGCATTGCCGCCCACGGCAGTTTGAATCGCATCCTGCACATCAGCTACGTTGATCTGGTAGCGGGCCGCCTGTGTGCGGTCCACCACGAAGTTCAGGTTGGGCTGGCCCATCACACGAAGAAGTCCAAGATCCTCGATCCCCGGAATGCGACGCATGATCTCGACGATCTGATCACCCGTCGCTTCCAGTGTCTTCAAGTCGTCGCCGTAGATTTTGGTAGCAAGCTGCCCCTTCACCCCACTCACGGCCTCTTCCATGTTGTCCGCAATAGGTTGAGAGAAGCTCCAGAGCACGCCGGGGATCTTCTCAAGCTCTCGATCCATAGCGGAGATGAGTTCTTCTTTATCCTTACGAAAGACAGGGCGCCACTGTCCCTTCGGCTTCAGATCGACGCAGTATTCGGTGTTGAAAAAACCCGTCGTGTCCGTTCCATTGTCCGGTCGCCCGACTTGGCTGGTCACCAGCGTGGCCTCCGGAAAAGATGCGAGCACGATCCGCGCCTGATTCGCCACTCGCAGGCCTTCGCTGGGTCCGGCGCTGGGCGCCAGAGTACCACGCACCCAAATCGCACCTTCATCGAGGTGGGGCAGGAATTCCGATCCAATCACGCCACCCAACACCAGGTAGGCGCAGCCAGCCAGAGCCATCAGCGCAATGCCCACGATCGCCCATCCATGATGGATGGACCAACTCAAAGCCCGGCCATAGGACTTGGTCAGCCAAATGAGCACCGGATTCTGCCACTCGCGGATCTCCTTGCGGAAGATGAAACTTACCAGGACGGGCGCCACTGTCATCGAGAATAGCAATGCGCCCAAAAGAGCGAACGCTACGGTCCAGGCCATGGGCCGGAACAACCGCCCTTCGACCCGCTGCAAAGTAAAGATCGGCAGATAGGCGGTGATGATGATGATTATGGCGTAGAAGACGGGCCTTTGCACTTCGTGCGCTGCCGCCCGAATTCTGTCTGGGACTGGCTTCTCCACCTCTTCCGTATGGCCGATGTGGCGAAGAATGTTTTCAACCATCACCACCGCGCCGTGGACGACCATGCCGAAGTCAAGCGCACCAAGGGACAACAGGTTCGCGGGAATGCGACACAGGTCGAGGCAGGTTGAAGCGAACAGTAGAGAAAACGGGATGGTCAGGGCGACGATGAGCGCGCCCCGAACGTCGCCCAGAAAGAACAACAGAATAATCGTCACCAGAATGAAGCCCTCGGTGAGGTTGTGCATTACTGTGTGCGTGGTGAAGTGCACCATCTCACTGCGATCGATAAACGGAACGATCCTTACGCCGGGAGGCAAAATACGGTCGTTCAGCTCCTTCACTCTGGTGTGGAGTCCTTCAAGTGCCGCTTCGGCTTGGGCCCCTTTCCGCATAGGCACCCATGCTGAAACTACATCATCGTTGTCGATGATCTTTCCGTCCTCGCGGTGAATTGCCCTGCCGAACTGGCCGAGCCGGATCTTGGGCCCCTGCACCACCACCGCGATATCCTTCACTCGGAGTGGAGTGCCACTCTTCGTCAAGATCACCGTGTTTTCGATATCGTGTACGTTCCTGACGAGCCCGACCTCCCGAATGTTGATCTGCTGCGAGCCGGCTTCAATGAAACTGCCGCCCGCATTGACGTTATTGTTTGCGAGTTGTTGTTCCACCTGGGCGATACTGAGTCCGTGGGCGATCAGCTGATTCGGGTCGACGCGAACCTGATACTCACGCGTGGGGCCACCGAAGCTGGAGACATCGACGATGTCGGGAACGGCTTTGAGGTTCTTCTCGATCAGCCAGGTTTCGAGCGACTTCAATTCCATAACGTCGTACTGAGGATTCGTGCTGTGCAGCGTGAAGAAGTAGATTTGGCCGACCGGACTCCAGTCAGTACCCATTTGTGGCGTCACCCCTGGCGGTAGGCTCACTTGCGACAGCCGCTCCAACACCCTCTCGCGGTTCCATGAGTTCTCTTCTTCGTCATCAAAGATCAACTTAAGGTCGGAGAGACCAAACAGAGAGAACGACCGTAAGTGCAGGATGTGGGGAACTCCGTTCATCGCGATTTCGAGGGGAATGGTCACTTGCTGCTCGATCTGCTCGGCGGAGATTCCGGGCCACTGGGTAATGATCTCCACGTAGTTATTCGCTACGTCCGGGTAGGCCTCAATAGGCAGCCGATGAAATGAAAACATCCCCGCGGCCAGCAGCAAGAGCGCTCCGGCCAGGACTGAGAAACGGTTGTTCAGTGCGAAATCAACGATGCGGCGTATCATTCAGGGTTCGACACCAGGTAAACCGGGGCCTTCTCTCAAATGATCCAGGTCGCGCTCGATGCGCGCCAGGATTTCGAATAGCCTTTCTCCGATTCGCCGAACATGCTGTCACGTTGCGAGGCGCAAGAATCCGCGTCCGGCTTTCCAATTCTGCTCTCGATCTGTTGTTTTGCCAAGCTCTATGAATGACGAAGATCGGCGGGATCATGATCACGTAAGCGTCCGGTAAATCCCTCTTTCGGGCAACAAGCTCGCGGCTTATACTTCGCCACAGATGAGCACAACATGGACTGCGGGATATATTCGCGTGAACGATGAGGTCAAAGGGTGAGACCAAAGGCCAGATAGCACCAGAAGCCACCGAGCGTCCTCTGCTGGAGCGCCTGAAGCCGGGTGAGGCCGCAGCCGTCCTGCACCGCCTCCCCGCATCGTCCTCTGCCAATGACGCACCTTCTCAACAACACCCTTCTCACCGCCCATTCCACACCTCCGCCTTCATTCCGTGCTTGCAATGGGGGAAGTATTACTTTCGGTTCTTAAGCGCGAAAGATGGGTTCACAGGACGGCTACATCCCAATCCCGGCGGAACCTCGCGGCCTAGCTCGATTCGCTGCAAGTTGGTGCTGGCGGGACAGTTGCGATCCCAACTCAGGATTCGGCGTGAAAAGTCGGCTTCACGTCTAATGAGTGCCACTCACTTGGCGTATACCGCCCCACCCGTTAGAATTGCAATCCCTGGCCCTCCCGAAGTCCCGCACGCGGAAGTTTGTGGTGTCATAGCACTCGCTGGGATTGACCGCGAGTAACGCCGTAGGGGAGAGCGAAGTCGCCCAACTCCTGAATGGTCAACTCGGAAGCTATCGTCCGGTTGCACCTCGACCACAGCGTGGAGCCCCATGGACCTGTCGGCTGCTCGGAGAGTGACCCACGACCATCTTTTCTGTGAATGATGCAGGCTGAGGTTTGTCCGGTCTGCCTTGATCGTTTCGATTTGGTCGCGCTGGCAGGGCATGAGCTTACTTGTTGCTTGAGGGAACGTAGGCTGCTGAAGGGGATGAATTCTTCGTTTCATTGAGCACACTCCTCTGTTACCCTCGGCTTGCGCCCGAAAGTTCTGTGAGGCCCCGGCGGGAACCGGGGCTTTTCCTTTTCTGGCATTCCACCACGCTGGAGGCGGACAATGAGCCAGCAGCATAAGCGGGAAACGGTTACGCCAGAACAGATGACTTACTCCAACATGCTCACCGTTAACGCCCTGGTCGAGCTGCTGGATGAGCGCGGCATAATACCGAAGAGAGACGTGCTCGCACGCATCAAGGCGTTGCAGGCCAGTGTTCAAAGCAGCCGCAAGATTCAGTGAACTTCATCAAGGGAAAAACGGACACGATTGAAGCCTGGTTCAATTGGGCCGTTTGGCTTTCGGTCGGAACCCCATTTGTGGAAGGCTCCACGGCAGGCTGAACACCACCGCCGCGACCAGCACGACCACGACAGCCAAGAGGATTACAATCAGGTTTGCCAAGCCCAGTAAGCGAAATAGCACGGAGGCATTGTACCAATGCGTGCCGGAAGGCTCTTCGCCATGAACCGTGCGTGGCCGCGCGCGAAACTCTTCGCCTTCGCCCCGGCCTATTCGGGAACTCTCCACAATACGGCGCTAGCGTAGGCCCCCTGCAATGTCGGCACTAGTTTGCCGTTCTCATCCTCCTTTTGATCCACACCGTAATACATCGTTACGATTCTCCCCGGCTCAGTTTCAACGGAGCTTGGGTAGCCGCAATCGGTACTATGAGCGTCCGCCGCAAGGATAACCACCCTCGGATCCCAATCTTGACCAAGGTTCTTGCTCAGCATTGCCCGAATGCCGAAAGGGCGATTCCGTTCGCCGTACACGAGTAGCAGACGCCCATCTTTCAAAAGAATTACGTCCGCTGGGTGTTCCATGTTGCTGGTAATTTTCCGTGGTTCACTCCAGGTTCGCCCCTTGTCGTTCGAGAATGAAGTAGCCAAGAAAGCCCCGGCATGCGAACGAAGTGCGGCCAAAATGCGGTCGCCCGGCAACACGAGGAGCCCGGTCTCGTTGTAATTGTCCGCAATCACTGTTGGGTCGCCCCAGGTTTGACCTCCGTCCTTGGAGCGATACACCAAAGAGGTCTCGTGCTGATGTCCAGGGCCTCGCTCATAGTAAACGTTCAGCAAGACAGTGCCGTCTGATAGTTGGATAATCTTTCCATAGGGCGATGCTCCCAGCTCAGTCGTGATCGGAGATTTGACAGGGAATTGCCAAGTCTTTCCGCGATCAAAGGAACGCACGGTGTATAGGCCGTCGCGGATAAGTGTTTTCAACCTTTTGCCATCTGGGCCATAACTCTTGTCTACGATATAGCTCACCAGGACCGAACCGTCTTTTAGTTGGCCCACGGCAGGGTTGCGGTCGTCCATGGGGCTGTCAACCAGGGTTCTTGCCGTCCAGGTCTTCCCCCCGTCCGTGGATCGAACCCAGTCCAGCCGGCCCCTTACACCAACGTGCATATCGCCGCCACGCAGTGCGGCCACGAGCTCTTTATTATCAAGCTGGATTAGCACGGGAAAATAGCCGCCATTCCTTACCACGTCCACTCGTTCCGCAGGGATGCGCTGCCCATAAATGATGGAGAATTCTTGCGTGTGACCTGGAATCGGAAACAACAATAGACCGAGCACCACTGCTTGAAATCCAGTCGCCGTTTTCAGCACTCTTGGCCTCCCTTCCTTTTCTTCGGCTTAGACAGAATTGGCCATCAAGGCCGGACGAGTCTAGGATTAAACCTTCCCAAAGTCTCTCAAGAGGAATCCGCAGTTTTGGCATTACCTTCTACTCAACGCGCAGGGAGAGTTTTTCCGCTAGCGCTCGAAAGTGGTCGATCCACGCGCCTCGAATCCGCGCCGACGTGGGGCAGGCGCTGTAAATGTCAATCCACGGAAAAGCTGTACCGGCCTGAGGCGATCTCGTACACGGCTGCTCCGTTTTCCCATCGAAGGTATTTTACGCCGAGGGCATGGGAGGCAGGTTTGCCGCTTTCCGTGACCTGTGCTCCGGCTTGGGCGGGGACATACACCACCGCCGTCGTATTGGCCGGGATGGCGACATTGAGTGTGCGCTTCCCGTTCGTGACGGTCCAATAGCTTTCAATTTTCCCGTAGATGGAATTGTAGCTGGCTTTCACCCAGGCGAGATCGCCCGGGGCAGCGGGCTTAATCACGACCTTTTTGAATGCAGGTACGGAGGGGTCGATGCCGATGCCGGCCAGATCGTGATAGAACCACTCCATGATGTGGCCCAGCATGAAGTGATTTTGCGAGGAATCCCGTCCCGCGTCCCAGGCCTCGGTGAGACTGGTGGCGCCCTTCTTGAGCTGGTATCCGTAACCGGGCCGTCGGGATTGATTGTTCATCGCGTAGATCACGTCGGACCGACCGCCCTCGGCCAACGCCCGCAGCAGGTAGCGGTAGCCAACGTCGCCCGCGGTCAGGGCGTTCCCGCGACCGGTCACATCCTGCACCACGGCATTCAAAACGGCGGCGCGATGTGCGGCGGGCACAAGCCCCATCGCCAGCGGGATCGAGTTCGCGCATTGAGATCCCTGCGCGTATCGGTCCCGAGTGAAATCAAAGAACTGCTGGTTGAAGGCTTCGCCAACGCTGAGGGCCAGTTCTTCATACTTGCCGGCGTCGTCGGCATATCCCAGCAGCCGGGCCGTCTTGGCCAGAACTACTGTGTCCGCATAATAGAATGCCGTGGCAGTGAGCGGTACGGGAGTAAGTTGCGCCACGCCCGGTGCTTTGGGCCCGAGGTCGTACCAATCTCCCAGGCCGTGAGAAACGATAAAATTCCGGGAGCGGCTGCCCAGATACGCGACATACCGCTGCATGGCCGCGTAATGCCGGCGGAGCAATTCCCGGTCGCCCGTCCACTCGTACTGCTGCCAGGCGCAAATCAGGAAGGCACTGCCCCATTCGGGCGAATCGCGGAAGCCGTTCGTGAATTGCACATACTCGGGGGCGATGTCAGGCACCAAGCCGTCTTCCCCCTGGCTGTCAGCCATGTCATTCATGCCTTTGGTGTAGAGCGATGCCAGGTCAAACTCGTAGCGCAGCGACGGCCCATTCAGATGATACTGCTCCAGCCAGCCCAGACGTTCGCGATGGGGGCAATCCGTAAGCACGCTCATCATGTTGCTCTCCTGCGCCCAGCGCACTAGCGTGCCGATGCGATTGAAGAGCTGATTGGAACAGGAGAATTCGCCCACCGCTTCCGAAGCAGAATGCACCACCACACCTTCGAGCGACTCGACGACGGGCAGGTTTTTACCCGGCGGCGCAGTAAACTCGACCTGAAGATAGCGGCTGCCGTGGTAGAAGAACTTGGGGAACCACTCTTCCTTCCCCCTGCCCGCCAAAGTGTATTGCCAGTAGGCTTCACCGCCGCCAGCGGAACGGCGGTCCACGGTTCCGTCAGGCTTCAGGAGTTCCGCGGGGGTGATTCTCACCATGGCGCCGGCCGGTCCCTTCACGCGGATTCGCGGGATGAGCGCAACGTTCTGGCCCAGATCGTAAACCGCCGTACCCGCACGGAGAGGGTTGATGTGCACGGGCTTCAAACTTTCGAAAGCATGAATGGGCGGCGCCGTGCAGGAGAGGCCGCGCAATTTCCCTCCGGGACCCCTCACCACAAGCGCTTCTGCCCAGCCCGCAGCGTCAAAGCTCGGTTGAGTCCAGCCCTTCAGCTCAAGCCGCGCGTCGTAGTCTTCGCCGCCATAGACGCACGAGAACGTGATGGGGCCGGGATGAACGCGCCACTTCCCGTCGGTACTCACAAGGTCGACCGATCCGTCAGCATATTCGAGGCGCAATTGAACGATGGCCTTGAGGGCTCCAAACGAGCCGATGAACTTTGTGTAGCGGCCACCCCGGACGTTGTACATCCCATCCCCGAGCAGCACTCCGAGGGCGTTGGAGCCGGTTCGCAGCAGGGCCGTGACATCATAGGTGTCGTACAGCACGGTCTTGTCGTATTTCGTCCAACCCGGCGCGAGCAAGTCGTCACTGACGCGCCGCCCGTTGAGGGTCAACTCGTATTGGCCCAGGCCGCAGAGGTGCACGACGGCCCGCTCGAGGCGCGGTTTCACCGCGAATTCGCGGCGCAGCAACATGGTAGGATAGGTCCGGGAATGGGCCTTGGCAAAAGGCGGCGGCAGTGCGGCGCCCATAATATGGATTCCCGCAAAGGGCTGGCTCTCCGCCATCGCTTCCTTGGCGCTGATCCACTGCGCACGCCAATCCGCATCGTTGAGCACTCCCATGATCCAGGAGGCCCGCTTACTCCAGGGGGAGGGTTGTTCGTCTTCATCCCAAATCCGGACTTTCCAAAAGGCCTGTTGCGACGATCGCAGCGGTCTGCCCGCGTACTCCAGTTGATTGGATTGATCCGATTGAACGCGCCCCGAATCCCAGAGGTCGCCGCGATCCTCTGCGAGGAGGGTTTTCGACGAGGCCACCAGGACGCGATAGGCCGTCTGCCGCGCTCCGCGATCCGTCGAAACCATGACCCAGCTAAGGCGAGGCGCGGGCACGTCGACCCCCAGTGGGTTGACCCTGTATTCGCAGCGCAATTGCTCCGCCGGGGCGGGCGCTTGTGCCACGGAGGTGGAAACTGGGAAGAGAAGAGCCAGCAGGATGAAATTGGCCACTCGATGAATCGGCCGGACTATGTTCATAATTCTGTCCCTTTCGATTTTCCGTTGGATTGCAAGTCCTGCCATGTCGAAACCGTCGCTGAGCCCCACTGTATGTAAGTGCACTGACGGCTGTCAAGGCAGTGGCGGAAAGCGGGAGAGCGAGGCGTCTCAACCTCGCCCCCAAGGAGATTTCTCTTCCGCGTTCGTTGCCCGTCCAGTACGATGATGGCTATGTGCGGTCGCTACCGGCTGTCGAGCACGGAAGAGGAGGTCGCGGAGTTCTTTGAAGCGGAGCCGATGGAGGAACTGCACGCGCGTTACAACATCGCGCCCTCGCAACCGGTGCCCGTGATCCGTCAGGTAGGCATGCTTCTAAATTAGCAGTGATAACTGGCCCGCCTGGAGCCGAGATTGATATAGACGGCAACAAAGCCGGAGTTTCGCCACTGGTAGTCATGTTGCTAAAACATGGTGACTCTCCTCGTCTCATCACTATCAAAATGAGTGGCTATAAGACAGTGGAGAAGAAGGTGGTTCCTGACGGAAAGATCATTCCACTAGGATTGAATCTGGGAAAGGAGTCCCAATAACAAAAGGAGATGGCAAAACCGGGAAACAAAATCCGAATGCCAGATATGGAGCGCACGGTCGTTGCTTTGAATTCACAGGCGGAAAGCGGCTTATGCTCAAGCCGCCGACCGCGAAAAATTAGAACTGTCTCGATCTGTTCGATTTGGTCCGGCGGGCAGGTATGAACCTGCATTTCCGACCACAGGGGCTGTAGGTCCGCTTCGGGCTGGCGCACGTACCCTGCCCAGCGATCAACGCAGGAAGCACAGGCCCGGCAGGATGCGGGATGATTTCCATGCTCACGAGAGCATCCCGAAATGCTGGAATGCCTTTTTGATGGCGGGCCGCTTCTCAGGCGGACACGGCTCCACGCGCTCCTCGCCCAGTCGGTTGGGAGCAGCGCCGAGCGGCAACCCGTAAATCTCTTTGCAGTGGGCGATCCAGCAGGTTTTCGGCTTGAACCCGAACTCCTGCTGCACCCACTTCTGGATTTCCTGATAAGTGGCGGACTCGCGCATGAACCGACCGTACCACGTTTCGGGGAAATAGCCAAACATACCGTCTTTTATGTTTGGCTTCTCCCTGCGCCGATCCCCCCTCGTTGTCCACAACCGCCCACCAACGCGCCGAAAGCACCGCCAGCCCTGACGCCCCCGCCTTTCTTGCCTTGCCTCTTTGCGCATGACCCCGAAAGACGGCAGGGCGAAGGCACCTTATGGATTCCCCCCTGCCCGTTGGAGGTGCCGAGCAAAACGCGCCAGCAGGCGAAAATAAGCTGGTCCGAGCCTCGGGCGCACTGATTCCCTGAGGCAGGCACAATCGGCGCGCAAAACCCTTGGCTCCGGGCGCCACGGCTACACAAACACTGCCAAGGCACATCAAAACGCCGGAGCGTAAAAGCTACAAGGCGCAGATCCCATTAAACCCGAAAAGATGGGACCAGTCAGTGTTGGTCATCTCATGGAGAGTCCCGATACCGGTAGTGTCCTAATTGTGTGTCGATTTTTATTGGAGCGGGGCTGGGGTACGGGGTACTTTGGTAATCTTGCTCCATTGGCTGCGCGCCTAGTAGTATCGGCAAAAGGAGAGGATAAAGCCCTCGGAGCCGTTGACGTGGTTTCGGGGGCTTCTGCTTTAGCGCGTCAAGGCCAGAGGGTTTAAGTAGCACGTCTCTTGCCACTCATTTTTCAAACTGTACCACTACCGGTGCTCTCGCACCATTGACAAAGACCAGCGAGGTATGCAGTATTCCTTTAGGAAGGAAAAAACAATGAAGGGTCTTCTAAAGAGACTGTGGAAGGATGATGATGGGCAGGACCTGATCGAGTACGGCCTGCTCGTCACCCTGATCGCTCTGGCCGTCACAGCCTCCATGAAACCGCTGGCGACAGCCCTTAGCAAGGTCTTCAACAGTGCAAGTTCCAGCCTGTCGTAGGCCTAATCAGTTGCGCGCCGGAAGCCAAAAGAAGAAACAGCAGCCAGACAACAGCCAATCACTGACGCCCCGAGAGCGGGAGTTGCTCGCCCTCTTCAGGGTGA
>Ga0181524_10002855_pt1 | contig 17322 bp, 18 predicted proteins | sample PEATcosm2014_Bin_34_FD_119761 | JGI IMG/M metagenome (GOLD analysis project Ga0181524, IMG submission 119761) | Peatland microbial communities from MTU Mesocosm Facility, Houghton, MI, USA - PEATcosm2014_Bin05_60_metaG | ecosystem: Environmental > Terrestrial > Soil > Wetlands > Peat | place...
CTAGTGCCGCGACCGGAAACCGAGTCTAGGGTTTCCTGAGCCTCGGACGAAAGTACTTTCCCGGGGAAGGGGTTCACCCTTTCCCCGATGCTGCGCGTCCGCGACCTCCCGGCCGAGGAAGGAGAGGCGATCAGTCACCTGATGAACCGCACCCGCGACCCGACCGTCATGCGGCGGGCTCAGGTGGTGTTGCACTCCAACCAAGGGTTCTCTCCGCCGAAGATCGCCCGCATGGTCTTCTGGAGCGAGGAGTGGGTCCGTCGGGTCATCAAGGACTTCAATCGGATGGGACGCGACGCCCTCTACCCCGATCGGGCGGGCGGCCGCCCGCCCCTCTTCACTCCGCCCATCCGACAGGCACTGGTCGACGTGGCCCTCTCCCGCCCCTCCGACCACGGCTACGCCGTCGGTCCGTGGACCCTCGACCGACTGCGAAGCACGGCGGTGATGGAGGGGGTCGTCGAGTCGATCTCGAAGGAGAGGCTGCGGGAGATCCTCCACGAGGAGGCGGTGAGCTTCCAGGCCGTGAAGACCTGGAAGGAGAGCACGGACCCCCGATTCCGAGAGAAGGTGAGGCGCCTGAGGGCGCTCACCAATCGGGAGCACAACCCACCGGTGGTGGTCGCGGTGGACGAGATGGGACCGATCTCGCTGAAGCCGTACGGGGGTCGCACATGGGCTCGGTCGGGGCACCCCGACCGAGTTCGTGCGACCTACAAGCGGACGATGGGAGTCCGTCATCTGATGGGGATGTACGACTACTACCACCGCACGCTCCGAGGGTATCTCTCGCCGAGGAAGAGCGGGACGAACTGGGTGAGGTTCCTGCGCTACGTGCGGCGGGGGTATCCGCCGCACGAGCGAATCTACCTCATCCAGGACAACCTCTCCACGCACACCACGCCCGAGGCGCTCCGCGAGGCCCGGCGGCTGAAGATCTCCCTCGTGCCGATCCCCACGAACTCGTCCCATCTGAACCCAATCGAGACCCACTTCCGCTCGGTCCGCCAGATCGCGCTGACGGGATCGGATTATCGAGAGTGGAGGTCGCTCGGTCGCGCGATCCAGATGGCAATGCACGAACTGAACGCCATGCACTCAGCGCCCATTCACAAAGTCAAACGGTGTTTGTGGGTACGGCACTAGGCCTGCTCGTTCGACGCCGAGTGGAAGCGATCCATCGCCTCCGTCCAAGACGCGATGAGGGCGCCCGCCCGACCCTCCCGGAGCGGGTCCCATGCCCGGGGGCAGGAGCCCCTGCGCATGCACACATGCCGGTGACGTGAAATCCCCCTCGGGAAGGAATTAATACCGGAACGCGGTCCAACCGTCGTTCGCCCAGTGGCGGGATGGACTCCCGCCAGCGGCGGCCAGAGAGCGGTAAACATGCGGCGGTGGCGGGAAGTGTTGGTCCTCGGGGTCGTCGTAGCATCGCTCGCACTCCTGATAGTGGGCACCGTCACAGCGCCCCGCGGACCGGTCGCCAACGCCGGCCGCGCCGCCGCCACGGCGCTCGTCGCGGCGGGCACCGGTTTCCACGTCTCGTCGGCCAGCAGCCCCAGTGGGGGCTGTCCGGCTTCGGGGCCGCTCGGGGGGCTCAATACGGCGGAGTCCGTTCTGGTCCTCGTGGTCATCGCCCTCGCCGGGATCGGTGCGGGGATCGGGATCGGCCGACTGTGGACCTCCAGCGGCGGCGGAGCAGGCAAAGTGACCCATGAGCCCCCGGACCCCGCGCTGAATCCGCAACCTCTCCCTCCAGGTTTCCGGCCCCCCGAGCCCGAACCCGCGCTGAACCCGCAGCCTCTTCCCCCAGGCTTCAAGCCTCCCGGGCCCTCGTCCGGCGGTGACCGGCCGACCTGACGCAGTCTCCCGGGTCGCTCCGGGGAAGCCGCGGGCGGCCGGGTCTCGTGCCCACCCCCTGAAGGGAGCGACCTTCCAGTCGCCAGCTACAGGGTCGCCAATGCTGGGGTCGTGGACGTGAAGCCTGATCGGGGGCACCTCCCTTTGCTCGAAGAGAGGACGCGATCCGATGGAGCTTAGGAGCGCGCGGCTCGACGAGCTCGAGCTCGAACTGGTCGAGCCGTTCGAGACGAGCTTCGGGGTGGAGAAGAAACGACGCTTCCTCCTCGTGCGGCTGGAGTCGAAGGACGGGCTGATCGGGTACGGCGAATGCGTCGCCGCTTCGGAACCTCTCTACTCGAGCGAGACCGTCGGGACCGCGCGCGAGATGCTGGCGACGCGCTTCCTCCCCGAGCTCCTCCGGACGCGCGCGGTCTCGCCGGCCGCGTTCCGGGCCGCGACCGACCGGTACCGCGGGCAGCGGATGGCGAAGTCCGCCGTCGAGACCGCGCTGGTCGATCTCGCCGCGCGCGCCGAGGGGTACTCGGTCGCCCGGTGGCTCGGAGGACGAAGACGCCGGGTCGAGGTCGGAGTCAGCGTGGGGATCCAGCCGAGCATCGAAGCGCTCGTGTACCGCGTGGGCCGATACATCGAGGCCGGGTATCGGCGAGTGAAGCTGAAGGTCCGTCCGGGGTGGGACACCGTTCCGGTCCGGGCGGTCCGCCGGGCGTTTCCCGATCTCGAGATCTGGGTCGACGCGAATCAGGCGTACCCTCCGAATGCGGTCGACCGGATCCGGGGTTGGGCGGAGGCGAGCGGAGTCGCGCAGGTCGAGCAACCGTTCCCCGAGCGCGCCATCCGTGCTCACGCCGAGCTCACGCGGGGCGCACAGTTCCGGGTCTGCCTGGACGAGTCGATCGTCGACGAGGCCTCTCTGGAGGACGCCCTCGCAGCCCGAGCTTTGACGAGCCTGAACCTGAAGACCGGCAGGGTAGGTGGGCTGACGGCCGCCCGGGACCTGGCGCGGCGCGCCGCGCGCGCGGGCGTGCCCTCTTGGGTGGGAGGGATGCTGGAGAGCGGGATCGGACGCGCCCACAACGTCCACCTCGCCTCGCTCGGCCTGTTCACCCTGCCCGCGGACCTTTCCGCCACCGACCGTTACTATCGGCAGGACCTGATCGAGCCGCCGTTCGTCCTCGGACCCGGGAGCACCCTCGAGGTCCCTCGCGGACCCGGGATCGGGGTCGAGGTTCGAGAATCGGTGCTTCGTAGGGTCCGTCGCGCCTCGCGCACCTTCCGGCGGTGATCCCCGGCGGAGAGGGGACTCGCGAGCTTCACTTCGCGAGAGCCCGGCTCGTCACAGTGCGAGGCCACGTCGCGTCCCGATCCCCCGAGCGGAGAGCATCGATCGGTCGCCGGCGCATCGAACCGTGCGGTGCTGGTGCGGACCACCGCTTGAGCCGGGGGACATGCCGGTCCGCGGGCTCGGCGCCGATCGTGCCAGTCCGATCCGTCTATGGGACCACCGGGCACACTCTCTTCCGAAAGCGGCACTGCAACTGTCCCGAGAACAAGGCGAAGGAGACCCCATCCAAGTACTCGGGCCATCCCTCCTCCTCGTACCGGATCCCGAACAACCCCTCACGTAGCACCGATACGTTCCAATCGTGCGTTACGTAGACCGTCAGGAGTTCTCCGGACGTATTCGTCTCGAACCCCTTCCGCACGAGGTCGACATGTTCCCGAAGGCTCTCCCCGAGGGGCCGCATGAGTCCCGGCTCGAGCGCGCCGGAGAACCAGGCCCGCACGAATTGGCTCCCCAATTCGTCGGCTTTCGTCAGGGCGCGCGTGCGGTCGATGGCATACGATCCCCCCAAGACACTCTCCCGTCTGACCTCGGAGATCTCAGAGCCGCCCTCCGCAGCGCCGGAGGCAATGGCCGTGGCGGTCTGTTCACATCGAAGGATCGGGCTATGGATGAGCCGAAGCTCGGGGTAATGGGCCAACCGTCGACCCAATTGCCGGGCGGCGGCGCGCCCCGCCTCGGTCAGCTCGAGGTGATCGATCTCTTTCAGGCTGGTGACGGGGGGACGTTCGGCGTGTCGTATCAGGATGGCTGCCGGAGTGGGCCAGCCCCAATCGGCGAGATCCTGAACGAGGAGGGTGCCGTCCGTCGTCATTGGCTCGAGGGAAGGCGATAGCCCCCCTGACCATACCTGCGGGGCTCGACGGGGTGGATGCCGTCGCGGAAGGGTCGACCGTTCGGGACCGTCCATCGACGACCCGGGTCGGTAGGAGACCTCAAGTCGAGCTCGACTGGAGCGAGAGGCATCGGCAAGGCACTTGCCCACAGGGACCGCGACCGATTTCAAATCGCTCTCTCGGACGAACCACCTTTCTCGGACGGAAGAGCGGCTCCCGGCGTGTTCCGGAGGGAGGTTTCCAACGGCCGAAAGGGCGGCGCGGTCGCCCCGTGCATCGTGGGGTCGGCGGACCTAGCGTCGACCTCCACGACCGGCGACCTCGGAGCGCTCTCGAAGGACGCAGCGACCAAGGACGGTATGAGCCGGCTCGCGGTACCCTGCGGGGGAGGCGCCCCCCGCCACGACCGTGCCGACTCTCGACGTGCCGAGTTCCCGGGACTTGGGTCGGCGGTGGATCGTTGCCATTACCCTCGTATGTGCGGCCGTCGTTCTGTTGTCGCTGACCTTCATCCCCGTGAGCCGCGGATTCTCGGGTGAGCTTACGACGTCGAACAACGAGAGCGCCAGCCCCTGCACGACCAACCCGGGCCGACAATGGTACGCGTGCGTACCCTTCGATGTCCCGGGGGATGCGCAGGTCAGCGTCAGCTGGCACGACACCAGCGGCAGCACGGTTGATTTCTGGGTCTACTACACGCTAGACTCCTATTGGTATTTCTCGAACGGGAGCTCCGGCAGTGGGGCGTTCCGCTTCTACGGTGACGGGGGGACCGAAGTGATCGTCATCTGCGACATGTCGAGCGGCGAGGGCAATCAAACGGTTGCGTACTCGGTGACGATCGACGCACCCTTGCTATAGCGCGAGGGCGGTCCGCCATCGGACGAGCCACCGGCGACGGACGGGCTGCTCGATGTGGCGTGAGATCGGCTTCCGGGCCGCTTCGGCGGCACCTTTTCCCTGACGGTGACCGCGCTGCACTAGACGCTCCACGTTGTTCGAATCGAACGTGACCCCGGTCTCGGAGGTCCCACCCAGGCCGGGCCACTCCCGACACTGGGCGGGGGCACCGGGTCCGTTGAGGGCCCAGGGTAGCTCGCTCCCCGCGGAGGAGGAACCCCCTCCCAAGCCGTCCACGCGCCGGCCACGCGGCTCGGTCAGCAGCCGCTCTATCGAAGGTTGGTCCGTGGGGATACGGCGGGGCGGGTCGGATCTCTCACGGCATGTCGCGGACGTACCGCCCTTCCGCGGGTGAGGTCCGGAGTCCGTTGGGGGCCCCTCGCCGACGTGCTAAGGTCACTCATCGCGCAACCCGTAAGTAGGCTGGTCCGCTCGTTCTTTTCGAGGTAAACATGATCACTCTTCGGGACGCCTTCGACCTCGTGGAACGGGGAGATCTCGATGCGTTCGGCCGCGACCGGATCGAGGTCCCGGAGCAGTTCAACTGGGCCCGGGAGGTGTTCGAAGGTCGACACGCACGAAGGACGCCGGACCGTCCGGCCTTCGTGTGGGCCGACGATCACGGCCACGAACTGCGTCTCACGTACCGGGAGTTCGTCGAGGCGGGGAACCGTCTCCTGAACCTGCTTCGGCGGCTCGGCCTCAAGGAGAAGGACCCGCTCTTCGTGATGTTGCCGGTCTACCCGGAGGTCTGGCTCAGCTACTACGCCGCGATCAAGGGGGGATTCGTCCTCGTCCCCGCGGCCACGATCCTTCTCACCTCGGACATCGAGTACCGGTTCCGGCAGCTCCGTCCCGGCGCCGTCCTCGCCGATCCGGTGAGCGCGAAGAAGATCGACTGGACCGAGCTCTCCACCGGCCAGCCGATCCCCATCAAGCTCGTCGCCGGAGGGGAACGGCCCGGGTGGACGTCGGTGGACGCGAGCCGAACGGAGTCCGCGGAAGCCTCCGCGGCCGCCACCCGTTCGAGCGATCCCCTGTTCCTGTTCTTCACCTCCGGAACGACCGGGCTGCCGAAGATCGTCACCCACACGCATGCGAGCTACCCGATCGGCCACCTGACCACGTCGGCCTGGGTCGGCGTGAGGCCCGGTGACGTCCACTCGAACATCAGTCAGGCCGGCTGGGCCAAGTTCGCCTGGAGTTCGATCTTCGCGCCGTGGAACGTGGGAGCGACGGTCTTCTCGTACTCGTACTCCGGCAGGTTCGACCCGCGGCACCAGCTCCAGGCCCTCCAGGACCACGAGGTGACCACCTTCTGCGCCCCCCCGACGGTCTGGCGCATGTTCATCCTCGAGGACCTTTCGAAGTACCGCTTCCGCTTCCGCGAGTGCGTGAGCGCCGGCGAACCGCTGAACCCCGAGGTGATCGATGCCTGGCGGAAGGCCACGGGCGTCACGCTCCGGGACGGGTACGGCCAGACCGAATCGACCCTGATGGTGGGCAACCTTCCCGGCCGCGAGGTGAAGGCGGGGTCGGTCGGCTGGCCGTCGTTCCTGTACGACGTACGGGTCGTGGACGAGCACGGCGTGGAGGCAAAGCCCGGGATCGAGGGGAACATCGCGGTCCACCTCACGCCGCGCCCCCCGGGGCTGTTCGCAGGGTACCTCGGCGCCGCCCCGGAGGTGACCGCGAGGGCGTTCCACGGGGAGTGGTATCTGACGGGAGACCGTGCCTATCGGGACACCGACGGGCGCTTCTGGTTCGTGGGCCGGGCGGACGACGTGATCAAATCGTCGGACTATCGCGTCGGCCCGTTCGAGGTCGAGAGCGTGCTCACGGAGCATCCGGCCGTGGCCGAGGCCGCCGTCGTCGGGAGTCCGGACCCGATCCGCGGGGCTCTCGTCAAGGCGTTCGTCATCCTGAGGCCGGGGCGAGTCCCGTCCCCGGACCTGGCCCGGGACATCTTCCTGTTCGCTCGGACCAAGCTGGCCCCGTACAAGATCCCCCGGATCCTCGAGTTCTGTCCGGAGCTCCCGAAGACGCTCAGCGGGAAGATCCGTCGGGCCGACCTCCGCATGACGGAATCGGAGGCTCGGAAACTGAAGGCACACCGCCCGGACGAGTTCCTCTATGCCGAGGTGGTGACGACGGAAGCGTCCCGCCCGCCCGGAGCCAGCCCATCGGCTCCCTGAGACGCGCCATCGTTCGTCCGCCTTCGGGGGAGCGCGGTGAGGCGGGGAACCCCCTCGCGTCGCTTCGGTCCCGCGCGGGGGTCGATCCCCCGGGGAGCGGAGGGGGTCAGGGGGCCGGTACCCCGTCGTGCACCTCAACGTTGCCGGGCCGCGTGTCGAACCCGAGCCGGGCGAGGGCGTTCAGACTGCGGGCGAGGGGCTCTTCCCTGGGGCGGACCAGAACGAGGTCGAGGTGCGGGACGCGGATGTGGTTCGGCCAGACGTGGATCTGTTTCATGTTCCATCCAGCTCCCGAAGAGCATTTGAACCACACCCATGGAATAGAAGGGGAGCTCCCGAACTCCCGTCTTCCTACCGATTCTCCGGATGTCCGCCTTCGGTACGGCCCGACGGTTCTGGACGAGGCCCTCGCCGACTCCTCCCTTCATGACAAATGGTCAACCCAGCAGGGTAAGGGAGGGGCCGGGCGGGGAAGACCGAAGGTTCCGCGATCCCGAGTACGATCCTGGGCCCGCCTCCGTGGAGGCCGGATCCGCGCCGTTCTGCGAGGACAGGGCCGCCCGCCGACCCGCCACCAGGTTTTTCGTCCGAGAGACGGTGATTGGTGTGGCTCGTTCTTCTGGAGCAGGGTGGGTACAGGGTGCGGTCCGACGGGATCTTCGGTCGTCCCACCTCCGTGATCCTATGTGGTAGCAGCCGCCCGCTCCTGAACTGGGTCGCCTACGCCTTGGCCTCCACGACCGATTCCGGGTTCATCTGGACCGATGTGCGGCTGGAAGGCGAGGTGCTGGCCGACAGCGACCCCCTCGCACGCGGCCTGGTCCCCCCGGACCGGCTGGCCGTCGTCTACCCCAACGTGTTGAAGCCCAACGACGCCGCAGCGAACATGGCGATCGGGGGCGTGGTCCGGAGCGACGAGCCCCCCGACACTGTCCGGCGGATGGTGGACTTCCTTCGGCTTCCGTTGCCCACCCAGCGGTTGCTCGCCGGCGCACCCCCCGGAGGTCGTCCGATGGTGCTGGTCCTCTCCAACGCCCATCACATGACGGTCCTCTATCCCACCGAGACGGTGGCCCCGGTGCTCCGCGCCGTGATCGACGCCGGCGCGATCCTGTTCGTGACGTTCGCCGACGCCCCCCGCGAGAGCCGCCATGCGTTCGAGACGATCCTCCATGTAGGGGGAAACGACCCGAAGGCGTGGAAGCGGGCGACGCTCCGGGTCGAGAAGGGGCCCTCGGGGGGACCTCTTCGAGCCGGTTCCGAGCACCGGCTCGGCGAGCTCGAGGTCGTCGCCGCCGTGCTGGGCCGCGGCCTGAAGTGAAGAGGCCGGATTCCACCCGGCCTGACCTCGTCGCGACCGCCCTCTCCTCTCCAGAGAGGGGTCCCCGGGTGGACATGAACCTGTGCCCACGCCCGCGGACCGAGAGGTCGATCACCGACCCAGGCGACGGCGGTGGCCTTGCGGCTCCCCTTGGAAAGTTCAATACGGAGGGGTCGATGGCGAGGAGAGGGTGAATGGCGATGCCGGACTACAGCGCCTCCGAACGAGATCTCGACCGAGCGCTCGAGGAGGTTCGGCAGTGCGCGAAGGACCGCGCGACCGGCCTGATCAAGGCGGATCCCAGCCGCGCGAACGCGACCGACGAGGAGGTCGTGGGCAAGGCGATCGAGCTCCTCGAGACCGCGGCCCAGGACATGCGGGGGCTCTTGGAGAGACGGCAGAAGGCCCGACGGGGGGGAGCGGGATAGTCGCCGTCGGGGCCGAGAAGTGATCGGTCCGCTGACGGAGAGGGCGAAACCCCACACCTCCCAGGAAGCGGCTCAGGTCCTCACGAAGTGCGGGATCTCCCCGGGAAGTTCGAAGGTTATCTCCACCAGCCCGGCGACCCGCCCGCGGGCTCTCCAGTGACATTGGTAGATCATCTTCCGGACGCCCTTCTTCTCGATCGTGTACACGTTGGGCCGGCCCGAGGCCATGACTCGCTTGAGCTTCTCCTGGGCTTCGGGCGGGTGGCAGTCCATCAGGTTCTTTCCGATGAGGGCCTTGCCGCCCTCCTTCGCGTTCACCTCCGCCGCCCGGTCGTTCAGGTACAGGATCGTGTACTTCTTGTCGCAGACCGTCACGGCACAGGGTAGTCGTTCGAACCATTCGAGAGGATCCACCCCCACCATATGCTTGCCCCGCCCCCCTCGAGCCCATCGCATTTTCTTAAGGGTACCTCCGCCCCGGTTCGAGGCTGGAGGGACCCCGTTGACTGGTCCGCGGTCGGGAGGGACCCCGGCCCTGAACGGGGGCCTCGGGGGCAGAGCTCCGCGAGCCCTCTAGTGTCCTTCTCTCGGAATTGACGTCGCGGTCAGTGGTTGTTGGACTGGTCGGACCGCTCCGTGGGCGGCTTCTCCGCTGGTGTCTCTTCGACCTCCCTACCTACCGAGAAGACCAGTCCGGTCAAACACTCCGGGCAAACCCGGCTACCGACCTCAACCGCCGAACCGCACTTCGGGCACATCGCCCATCCTTCGGGGGCGACATAGAAGGGAGGTGCCGGCGTCCACGTGAAGGCCAATACGCCCGCGACGAGCCCGAGCGCGAACCCAATGAGGAAGCCGCCGCCGAAGAGGAGGGAGATCATCGATAGGCCGATGAGCGTCGTACCAGCGAGCCGCTTGTGGATCGGATTGGTCCCCACAATCCCTCCGAAGGTAATCAGGAGCAGGCCCAGAATGATGCTGGCCACCCCGACGAGCGCCAGGTTGCCGCTGACGGGGTGGAGTCCGGCAACGTTCGCCGAGGCCGCAGCACCCAGCTGGAGTCCCCCTTCGACGACAACAAAGACTCCCCCGAGGATCGCAAGCAGAAGCGGGATCTCGGGGCGGTCGCGCTCCGTAGTGAATACCTGGGACAAGGGGGACCTGCCGGAGGGCGGGTCGGCCGTTCGCGACGAACTCGCCGGGGGCGCCGGTGCGGCTGGCATGGCCCGAACGAGCCCCCAAGGGTTCCGCCGTACTTCAGGTCGGCGTGCGGCGAACGGGACTGCGGCCCCCGCGCCGCACCGAGGACACCGAGCGGCGCTTCATCGAGGGAACGCTCCCTGCGGGGGTTTCCCACCCATCGCCGACGCGCGATCCGTTCGCACCCCATGAGGTTCGGGTCCTGAAATCCGCCGCTCGGTGACGCCAGCACCCTCGGACCGGCGAGGCCGACCCGTTCGGAAGGGGGTGGCGTGCATCGGCATCGTCCCGTCAAGGGATCGTGGTCAGGTCCTCCCGAAGCATGCGCCGATCATCCCGACTCCGGACGGCGTCTCCGGTCCGCCGGGCCTCTCGGAGGAAGCGATCTCGGTCCCGACGTGCCCCGGCGACCGCGGCCGCGCGGGCCAGCGCCTCGTAGGCATAGGCCAGGTAGAAGCGCCCCAGGTGATTGCGACGGGCGATCTCGAGGGCTCGACGACCGTGGTAGAGCGCGGGCTCGGCGCGTCCGAGAACCGAGTAGACCCGGGAAATCTGCCACTCGCCGATCGACGCGTTGAGCGGGGTTCCCGCGTGGCTCCAATGGTACCGAGAGGCATGAGCCGCGTAGAGCATCTCGTCGTCCTCGGCCTTGGTCCGCCTCTTCCGGTCGAGCAGTGACCAGGTGTGATTGAAGAGGTCACGGCCGATCTTCCGATGTGCGGCTCGGTTGAGGGGGTCCTCCGTTCGGTGCATCGCCCCGCGAACGGAGGGCGCTGGATAATGATGGCCGTCGGCCCCGACGAATGGACGTACGATGCGGCGGGGGTGGCAGACTTCGAAGCAACGTGACGCTGAAGGGTAGTGGTCGACGCGCGCTCGTCCCCCGTACGCCCGGCGGTCCGTGCGAATGTCAAAATGAAGTCGGGTCGGCTCCCTCGGAGAAGGTCCCCCTCCCTTAGGGTGCGGCATGCCTCGAGCGCGAAGCCGGGGGACCGAGGGTTCGAAAGCGCCGGAAGTAGCTCCGTCCCTCCCTCATTGAGGCCCAGGCGCGGGTTCTTTCGCGACCGCCGCCGGGCCGTCGGGCGGGAAGGCAGCGAACCATCCGGCCCAGTCCTCAGGGGCTCCGGCCCCGAGGGTCGTGGTTCGACTCGGACCTTTCACTTGAAGTCGCGGGTGAGTACGGCTGCCACCAGGTCGAGATCTCCGAGTCGATACTCGGAGCCCGCTCGGAGAGGGCCGGTCGCGGGTCCCTTCTCCACCCGGAGGACCGCACCCTTCCACAACTTCGGGTCATCTCCCTCCAGATAGAGGCGCGTCTCGAACGCGCGGTGGGACGCGGGCGGGGCGTCGGCGAACGTCATGAGGAGGCTACCGCCGGCTCCGACGATTGCTCCGAGGACCGGGGCCAACCTCTCCGACGGGTACACGGCGACGAGGCGTTGGGCGTTCGACAGGACCAGCACCACCGGTCGATTCCCGGAGGACCCGCGGGCGAGCAAACGCTGAGCGCCCAACGGGAGCCGAAGGAACTCCACCAGGCGTCCGAGGGTGTCGGGGGGTTCACCGCCCCGGACGATGCCCCCGACGGCCATGTTCGCCGCGGCGTCGTTGGGCATCAACTCGTAGGGATGCACGACGTACAGTCGGTCGGGGGGTACCAGATTGCGCGCGAGGGGGTCGGCGTCCGCCAGCACTTCGCCTTGCAGCCGTACATCGGTCCATACGAACCCGGAGTCGGCGGCGGAGGCCAGTGCGTAGGCGACCCAGTTCAGGAGGGGACGGCTGCTACCGTACACGACCACGGATGTCGGACGATCGAACGTCATGTTCGGCGGCACCCCGATCCCTGCCCGCTCCTGCACGCTGAGCGACACCACAAATGGACTCTCGGGGTAAGAACGTAGCGGCGGATCCGGGGGCGACCCTCTCCTCTCGAGATCGGGAACTCGATCGGCTCACGTCGGGAGGGGTCCGGGCCTGCCCGCGAGTTCACGGATCCCACGCCCTGCGCGCCGTGCCTACGCTCCGAAGGGGCCGGTCCTCCCGGACAAACCCACCCCCCGGGCACCGTGTCCGCGGCCCGGGACCCCGGGGACCACGACGCCGCATTCGATGCCCCCCCTCTCGGGCGCCGCGCAGCCTAATGGATCCAGACAGGCGGCCTCACGCGCAGGGAGCCGGCCGCCAACATGCGGGTCCGACGGCCACCGTCACTCCTTCCCATTCCTCGGAAACCACTCGTACCTGCAGACCGTTCGCTTGCCCTCCCGGTACATCGGGTGGTCCGGGGGCACATCGAAGATCCCTTGCAGGACGGCTCCGATCCTCTCGCACGTCCGCCGGGACGGGATGTTGCCGGGGTCGCACGTGATGGTCAGCCTTCTCAGTCCGTGCGACAGGGCGACCGTTCCGACCAGGAGACAGGCCCGGGAAGCGTAGCCGTGACCTCGGTGGTCCGCGGCGATCGAATACCCGATGTGCCCGGAGGTGAGGAGGGAGGGAAGATTCCCGACCCGAAGCCGAATCTCGCCGATCTTTTCGGCGGAACCGTGGACCGTCACCTTGTAGTGGTAGGCCGGGACGTAGCCCTTGGATGGGTCCGCGGGCTCCCTCTTCTCGACGACGAGGTCGATGACCCCGTCGGTGAGCAGGTCCCGTTCGCTGAACTTGAACGCCATCGTGGCCCCCGACCCTCATCCCTGGGTTAAGCCCTGTTGAACCCGATCCGAGCGGCCGTGGCACGGGGAAGGATTATTGTCCGGACCGGGCTCTCGGACGAGAGAAGAAGCCATGGTCACCAGCGGAACGGCGGTCATCGTGGCGGTCTTCCGGGGGTTCCTTCGGCCGCGCAGAACGGTCCCGGAGGGACGGGGGCCCCCGTCATGAAATTCAGGGAGTATCTTGCCCAACTGGATTCCGAGGGCCTGCTGACCCGCGTGAACCGGCCGGTACGGACGAAGTACGAGATCCCGGCGCTTCTCAAGAAGTACGACGGCAAACCGATCCTCTTCGAGAGCGTCGAGGGTGGTTCCGTCCCGGTGGCCGGCAACCTCCTCAGCAGCATGGACCTCCTCTGCAAGAGCCTCGGGATAACGAAGGACGGATGGATCGAGAAACTGAGCTCGGCGATCCAAAGTCCCGGGGCGATCGAGGAAGGTGTCGGTGAGTTTGAGTACTTCGAGCCCGACCTCGACCTCGTCCCGATACTGAAGCATTACCCGAAGGACCAGGGCGCCTACGTCACGTCCGGGGTGGTGTTCGCCCAGCGGGGGAACCTCCGGAACCTATCGTTCCACCGGCTCTCCCGGATCGGCAAGGACCGGTTCGTCGGCCGGCTCGTGGAGAAGCGCGACCTGCATACGATGTACCTCGATGCCCGGGCGCACGGCGAGGACCTCGGCGTTTCGATCGCGATCGGCAACAGTTCGGGCGTGCTGGTCGCCGCGGCGACCAGCGTGGAGAGGGGGCAGTACGAACTGGGCATCGCTGCGGCCCTGGAGCACGGGATCCGGGTCTCCAAGGCAAGAACGAACGACACGCGCTATCCCACGGACACGGAGATCGTGCTCGAGGGAAGGATCCTCCACGACGAGACCACCGTCGAGGGGCCCTTCGTCGATCTCACCAACACCTATGACGTGGTGAGGGTGCAGCCGGTGATCGTCATCGACCAGATCGCCATGCGGAGAGGTGCGGTCTACCACGCGCTGCTTCCCGGAGGCAACGAGCACCGGTTGCTCATGGGGGCGCCGAGGACCCCGACGATCTACCGAGCGCTCCAGGAGGCGGGGATCGACGTCCGGAACGTCTACCTCACCGAAGGGGGCAGCGGTTGGCTCGACGCCGTGGTGGCGATTGACAAGAAGAGCGAGGCGGACCCGCGGACCGCGATCGATGCCGCGGTGCGCGGCCACCGGAGCCTCAAGAAGATCACCGTGGTCGACCGTGATGTGGACGTCACGAACCCGCACGAAGTCAACTACGCCGTGACGATGTACTGGGAAGCGGGCAAGGAGGTCGTGATGAAGGGGGTGAAGGGGTCGAGCCTGGACCCCATGGCCACGCCGGACGGCATCGGCAGCAAGTTGGCCATCGATGCGACCCGGCCCCTGGTCGTGCCGCCCGAAAAGCGGCTCAAGATGAGGAAGGCGGAGTTGGCGTCGGACGCGTGAGCCGGGGGCCAATGGAAGAACTCAGGACGAACCAGCAGATCTCCTGGCTCGACGATGTCGACGATCGCGGGGTCGTGATCAACCCGGACCACGAGCTGTACGGCAAGAGCCTGGCCGGCACCGCGCTCCACTTCCCCTCGGCCTCCGGCTCCACGGTAGGTTCCGACCGGATCGTGAATCTCGCGGTCCACGGTTTCGCCCCGAAGAGGATCGTGCTCGAGAAGAGCGATCCGATCACCATGTGGGGCGCCATCCTCGGGAAGATCGACATCGAGATCCGCGGAACGACCCAGCTCGCCGTCGACCGGGGCCCCCTCGAGAAGCTGGGCATCGACGCGGAGATCGTCGATTACCTGGTGCGGGCGGGGGAACTCCTCGGCACGAACGAGTTCATACCGGCGGAGGACGTCCAGATCGCGGGGGTCTCGTACAAGACGATCACCGAGACCGGATTGGAGCTGCGGAGACACTTCGGGAGCAAGTACCGGTTCCGGTCGAAGAACGTGACCATCAACCCGGCCGGAATGGACATGGAGGACTGGCAGGTCCACGGCGTTCCGGAGGAGTTTGCGAAGAAGCAACAGGAGGTGATCGAGATCTACGTCAAGATGGGGGCGACGCCGACCATCACGTGCACCCCCTATCTCATCGGGAGCATGCCGCCCCCGTTCGTCGATGCGTTCCTCTCCGAGTCGTCGGTCGTGGCCTACGCGAATTCCGTTCTCGGCGTCCGGACCAACCGGGAGTCGGGGCTGAGCACGCTGCTGTACGCGATCGCGGGGTACGGTCCCCGCTATGGGCTTCACCTCCGGGAGAACCGGAACCCGCGGGTCGAGGTCGACGTCAGTTGCGAGCTGAAGGGGACCGTGGACTTCAGCCTCCTCGGGTACCGGCTCGGCGAGCTGGTCCGGGGGAGGATCCCGTACATCACCGGGATCGGATCCCGGCCGACCCTCGAGGAGCTCAAGGTCCTGAGCGCCGCGGGCGCGGCGTCCGGCTCCATCGACCTGTTCCACATCGAGAACATCACGCCGGAGGCCATGGGTCACCTCATCGAGCTCGACCGGATCGAGGAGCGGATCGAGATCACGCGGGCGTCGCTGGACGAGGTCAAGGGGAGGCTCAATACGGGGAAGGTCGAGGAGATCGATCTGGTCACGTTCGGGTGCCCCCACGCATCGCTGAACGAGGTGAAGGAGATCGCCGCCCTGCTCCGGGGCCGGAAGATACGGACCGGGGTGAAGCTCTGGGTGTGCACCTCGAGAGCGGTCAAGGAGATGTCGGCGAAGCTGGGGTACGTCGACACGGTGGAGGCTTCGGGCGGCCACGTCGTCGCGGATACGTGCATGGTCGTCTCCCCGATCGAGAGCATGGGCCACCGGACGACCGCGACGAACTCCGGAAAGGCGGCGAAGTACCTTCCCCGGTTCTGCCGTCAGAACGTGGTCTTCGATTCCGCCGAGGAGATCGTCCGCAAGATCGTAGCGTGACGGCGGCCGCCGGTCCGGGCGGCACGGGACGGGCGCCCGCCGTCGCGCACCGGCCGCACTGCGCAAGGCGACCGCCACCCCGCGGTCCCGATCCCGTTCCGAGCGTCGTCCGATCGGGGGCTAGCGGAGGGTGACCTTCCCCCGCTTCATCAGTTCCTCGAGATGCGACTCCGCGACCGCCGCCGGGTCGGCGTTGCGGGGCGGGGACCGTGGGCGCGAATACTCCTGGAGGATCTGCCGCGCATCCTCGCGTCGCTTCCGGGAGCGGGCGAGGAGCTCGCGGCCCTCCCGCTCGACCTCGGCGATCTCGCGTCCGAGGGCGTCGACCTGGGTCATCAGCTCGGCCCGGGCCTTTCCCGCAGCGCGCATCTCGGCGACGATCGCCCCCGCCGCCTCGAGCTTGGCAGGGATCCCGGCCCTCCGTTTGTCGCGCTCGGAGCGCGCGGCCTCCATCTCCTCGGCGATCCGTTCGACCTCGGCGCGGGCCGCGACGATCGTCCCGTCGGCCTCGCGCCGCTGGCGCTCGTGCTCCGCGGCGATCTCCTTCCGCGCCTCGAACTGCTTGAGGTCCTTCGCCTTCTGTCGCAGCTCCGCGATGAGGGCGTTCTCCTCCTCGATCGGAAGGGCCCGGGTCTGCTGGCGGAGCTCGAGCTCCGCCATCTCCCGCCGGAGCTGGTCGGGGTTCAGCCGCTCGCCCCGGTCGAAGGTCAGGACGAGCTCCCGCCGTCGGACGACCGCCTCCTCCAGCTTCTGCCGGCCGCCCTCGATGGCCTTGCGGAGCTCCGTCAGCCGCCGTCCGAGCTGCCCGTACTCCTGGTGGAGCTGTTCCGCCTCGGCCTGGGGGGTCTGGCGGCGGTTGTACAGCTCCTGCTGCTTCGACGAGAGCGCCCGCACCTGACCGATGAGGTCGTGCCGGCGGTCCAGGAGGGAGTTGAGGTGCCCCTCGAGCTGGCGGAGCCGGTCCCGTTCCTCCCGGTCCTCTCGCTGCCACTGCTCCGAGAGTACGGCACGCGAGGGCATGGGCCGACGAGGAGCGGCGGACCTAAAAAGGGGTTGGGGCCGGGTCGGGACGGGCTCCCCGGGTGCGGTTCTCGGGGAGAAGGGAAGAAACCCTCGGGTCGGTCGGACCGACGCGAGGGGCACCCATTCGTGGGTCGACCCGGCCGAAGCTGCCGTCGTCGCACGGCGGCACCAAGGTGATGCGCCCGACGGGTACGGGTCTCGAGAGGTCCGACCCAGGGCCGGATCGCCAAGGGCCGGGGGAACGCGGACGCGCTACTTTTCGCCGCCCTCGCCCGGCAGCGGACGGGACTGCCACGGCTCGGGGGCTGCCTGAGGCCCCCGGTGGCGCAACGCCAGGACCGCTGCGATCAGTAGGAAGAAGAGCCCCGCGACCACCAGCCCCACGCCGGTGCCGATGGCGAACGGAGCGCCGACGAGAACGCCCAGGACGGTGATGGGGATGCCGCAGGCGAGGTAGAGCACCCCGATGTCCAGCGAGAGCCCGGGTCCGGCCATGTCGCGCCCTCAGGGACCCGAAGGTGTCCCCGAACTTAATCGCACCCCTCGGTGCAC
>Ga0181524_10002859_pt1 | contig 17311 bp, 14 predicted proteins | sample PEATcosm2014_Bin_34_FD_119761 | JGI IMG/M metagenome (GOLD analysis project Ga0181524, IMG submission 119761) | Peatland microbial communities from MTU Mesocosm Facility, Houghton, MI, USA - PEATcosm2014_Bin05_60_metaG | ecosystem: Environmental > Terrestrial > Soil > Wetlands > Peat | place...
ACTCCTGTTCGAATCGATTTTGGAGCTAAAGCTCACACAACAGCGAGGCGGCAGGACGATCCAGCACGACGCCCATGAAATCCTGGCCGTGCGTTTTCCTCAGCAGGTGGCTTTGCACTGCGGACTGATCGTGAATGAATTGGTGTCCAACGCACTGGAGCATGCATTCAACGACATTACGGATGGGAAGATCATCGTCGGTTTGACCAGAGAGCGGGATATGTATGAGTTGACCGTCTGCGACAACGGGAGCGGAGTCGGAGGGGCCTGGGATGATGATTCGCGGAGGGCGCTTGGGGTTTCGATTGTCGAGCAGTTGACGACGCGGCAGCTTGGAGGACAGGTGTCGGCCGGATCTTACGAGGCCCAACAGAAGGAGAGGCCGGGAACACGAATTGAGATCCGTTTCCCCCTATCAGTTCCAGCCACACCCCTCCCGAGCCTGCAGGCTGGCTCCATTCCTGGGGCACGTTCGGTGGTGATTGTCGAGGACGATGGAATGTCGGCTTTGCAGTATGAAAGCCTCTTTCGGAGGAACGGGTACAGTGTCGTCTGTACGGTGGCCACGAAGCAGGCTGCCGTCTGGGCGGCCCAGAATTCCAATCCCAGCGTGATAGTTATGGATATCCGGCTCGGGCAAGATAAATACGGTGGTATTGACGCTGCCCGGGAGATCTGGAAATACTCCAAGGTGCCGATTGTCTTCTTGACTGAACTGTCCCGCAGCGAGGTCGAGGCACAACTTGAAGGCTTCCCTGCGCCGTCCCTAATAAAGTGCGCAAACCTCGATGAGAACCTCCTCCTGCAGGTCGACCTGGCCATCCTTCATGCTTTCAAGGGCCGGAAAATATTTGTGTGTTACAGCCGCAAAGACGTGCAGTATCGCCAGGAGTTGATGCGCCATCTCAAATCCATTAACTACTTCAAGGGAGACATTGAAGACTGGTCAGACGAGCGCCTCGAAGCTGGCAAAAGTTGGCTGCCACAGATCCAAGAGGCGATCAGAGAGTCCATAGCCGCCGTCCTTCTGGTTAGCGCTGATTTCATGCGCTCGGATTTCATTCAAAAGTACGAACTGCCCAGACTGCTGGAAGCCGCCGGGAGCGGCGCCACGAGCCTGTACTTCGTCAAATTGTTCGACTGTCCCCTCGATTTGCCGAATGGAGATTCTCTGGCGCGATTTCAATTCTTCGGAGAGACGAAGGACAAACCGATCGGCAGTTACGATGAACTTAGGCGACATGAACGAGAGAATATCTGGGCGGGCATCTACGAAGGCATCAAGCGATCACTGCAAGCGGTGGGATGCGATCCGAAAATCGCTCTTTGTCCCTCGACCAACAAGAGTGACCCAACCGGATGCGGCAGTTGACTGCTGCGCGCAGCGCGGAGAGGGCTGATCGCGACGCGAAGAAGAGGTGACTTAGAGTGATCTATGGCCGCATTCTACCAAGCCGTCCGCATCTTCATCTGCCGCACCCTCCGCAACCCGCATGCGGAGCGGGACCATCTGGTCACTGTCGTCTCCCCCGAGTTACGCAAGCGGGTCGAGCAGTTGGGGCGGGGGAGTTCTTCGCCCTGGACCTGCGCTTCCGTCCGCGCCCCTCCTTCGCAGGGTTTCATCCTTCGCCAGGGTTTCGGTGGACAAGTCGGAGGGCGCGGCAGGGCCACCCCGGACGCGGGGGCCGGCCCGCCAAGGGCGCCAACTGCGAGACCGCCAATTCCTGGGAAGCGCCTGTTCAGCTTTCATAAAATGTCCGGTGGTCTTATTAGCGTTTATTAGCGCAGATTAATGGTTCGCCGCGGATCGGCCAGCTTGACCCACTGGACCCACTGAACCGCTAATCTTCGCGGACCACCGCTGATGAGTTCTCCACCTGAACAGCAAGGCCCTTGTTGCCATGGCGTCATATTTCCGGTAAATATGACGGCGTGAGTGCTCGAAAAACCTATTTCCGTCTCCTGCAACCGCCCGCGCAGAGCTTTTTCCTGTTCGGCATGCGGGGCGTTGGCAAGAGCACCTGATCCCGGCAGGCCTTCCCCGACGCCCACCGTTTCGATCTCCTGGACGAGGGCCTGTACCAGAGTTACCTGCGCGACCCACGGCTCTTCGGTCGCGAGCTGCTGCGGATTCCGGCGGGCCAACCGGTCGTGGTGGACGAGGTCCAGCGGCTGCCCACCCTGCTGAACGAGGTCCACCGATTCATCGAGAGCCACGGCATGCGCTTTGTCCTGCTGGGCTCCAGCGCCCGCAAGCTGAAGCAGGCGGGCACGAACCTGCTCGCGGGCCGGGCGCTGCGGCGGGTCATGTTCCCGCTGCTGCCTCAGGAACTCGGGCCGGACTTCGATCTGGCGGAGGTGCTGCGCTTCGGCAGCTTGCCGATCATCTGGCAGTCGTCGTCAAAGCGGAGAGCCTTGAGGCCTATGTGCAATTGTATCTGAAGGAGGAAATCCAGGCGGAAGCGTTGGTGCGAAATCTGCCGGGATTTGCGCGGTTTCTGCCCGTCGCGGCCCTGTTTCACGGGCAAGTGCTGAATGCCGCCGGATTGGCCCGCGATGCGGGGGTGGCGCGGACCACCGTCTCCGGCTACTTGGAGATTTCAAAGGGCTTAAGGCCATTGCCGGGATGAGAGGCATCGGCCGTCGGCTGGTGGTTTTCCTGGGTGAACGCCCCTTTCGCACCGAGGACGGCATTGAAGCGCTGCCGATCCGCACCTTTCTCGATGAGTTGGAGGGGAAGACCATTTGAATGCACACCAGCTCCCGCTCAGGAAAGGGCGAAGGACGAAGGCAGAAGGCGCGACAGGAGCTTTTCGATCCCCGACACTTTGGACGTGCAAATCCGCCGCGAACCGGTGATTATTCCGTCATGATTCAGCGTGACATTCAAGATGCCGTCCTGAATTCATCCCGACGCTGCCGCTCGCGTAAATGGCCGCGCAGTATCATTCCACCCAACCCGCCGCGGTCCAGCGGGTGTTGAGAAAGCCGTTGGAACAAAACAACCTGCCATGAGCACAAATCCCGCTTTTACCGATTGCACCGCCGCCAAATCGCTTTCCCCGGAACAATGGGTGGCTTTGCATGTGCCTCGTTTCGCGCTGGCTGCCCCGGCCTTTGGCGAGTACAAGACATTCCTGGAAACCGCGCTCAAAGAGGCTCGTTGCACTCTGGCGCCCATGGCAGTGGTCGAGGCGCGCCCCAAGGGCATCCCCAGTTTTGCGGAGAAGATTCTCCGCAAGCGCGAGTTTTACCAGGACCCAAAAGACCCTCAGCCGCCCGATCCTTTGATCCGCATGACCGACCTTTGCGGGGGCCGCGTGATTTGCCAGACCAATGAGGAAGTGCATGCCGTCTGCCAGTTCATCGAAAAGGCCTTCGTGATTGACTGGGCCAACAGCGAGGACGTTAGCAAAAGGCTCAAGACGACCGAGTTTGGTTACCGATCCGTGCATTACATTGTCCAAGTGGATCCGATCAAACTCCAGGCCGCCGGCATCGCGACACCCGTGCCGCCGGCCGTGCTCGGGTTCGCGGCGGAAGTTTTGGGACCGCACGCGGCGGGCCTTCCGCTCAAGGCCGAAATCCAGGTTCGCACCCTGCTGGAACAGGCCTCATCAGGTCTCGGGCATGACACCCTGTATAAGACCGAACTCACGGTGCCCGGTCCCGTGCAGCGCGAATATGCCGCGCTGGCCGCCGTGCTGGAAGGCGCGGACCGGGAGATTGCCCGTCTGCTGACGCTGTTTGGCAATTTCAAGTCCAACTTCGGCGCCTGGCATGACCGTACCGAGGTGGAAAAAGAAATCGCTTATGGGCGCGTCCTGCTCAGCCTGCCGGACGCGGACCTTCCGGTGCCCGATAAGATACCCGTGGCGGTCAGGGCTGCTCAACTGGCCCTGGCCATGGGCGAACACAAGCAGGCCATCGAGATTTTAGACGCGTTTAAGACTCAACCGCACGCAAGCGTCCACCGCGTGCTAGGTCAGGCTTTGGTGGAATCGCACTGGCAAAACTACAGCGAGGATGACTTCGAACTGGGCCAGCACCATCTGGAGAAAGCCGGTGAACTCGCGCCTAACGACGCCGAGGCCCTCGGCTTGCTGGCCGAATGTGCCGCGCACCGTGATGACGATGAGGAGGCGCGCCGTCTTTTCGCCCTCGCGGTGAAAGCGGATGCCACTGAACCGATCACCATCATTCACTACCTGGAATTTGAGGCCGCGCGTGTGGGCAACGACAATCTCCTGCGCATGGCCAGCCCCATGATCCGCGCCGCGTTGAGCCGAGCGCAGCATCAGATCGAAAGCCGCTCGAACCTGGCTTCCGCATGGTCCGCCGTGGCCATGGCCCATCTATTCCTCGGCGAGCCGTTCCCGGCCCTCCACGCCCTTGCCCAACTCATCCGACTATGCACCGGCGCCTTCACCGAGACCGGCGAGCCCACGCACCACCGTTGCCCGTGCGCCACCGGGCGCGCGCTCCTGCGCTTGCGGGAGACGGTGCGCCATCTCCGTGGGATACGAGAAAGGCTGCTCGGCTTTGATTGGTTCGAACGATTCTTGCTCTTGGCTTTGGCCGCCCGCATGAATAACAGACCGGCCCGTCACGAACTCGAAGGGCTGGCATCCTGGCAACAAGGGGAGGGCAAAGGGAATTCACCGCACTTCAAGGCTGGTCAAAAGACGATCTTCCTTGCCGGCGGCTGCGAACCGGTGCTCCAGCCCCTGATGGAAGCCTTCGGGAAGGACTTGCTCCTGGCCTGCCGTCCGCTGTCTTTCGTCCTCATCAGCGGTGGCACCCGCTCGGGCATCAGCGGGGTGGCAGGTGACGTCGCGGCTGCCTCCGGTGGCTTGATCCAGGCTTTCGGATACCTGCCTGGCTTTCCGCCGTTCGGCAGTCATGAAGATACCGAGCGCTTTCCACACCGCTCTCATTCTCCCGGACAGGATTTCACTCCGCTAAACCCCCTGCAGGCTTGGACCGACCTCGTGGCGGCCGGGGTGGCGCCGGCGAGGGTCAAGGTCCTTTGCTATGCTCCCGGCGACATCGCTCGCGCCGAATGCGCCATCGCGCTGGCTTTGGGCGCTCGGGTGGGTTTAGTGCTGGACGCCTCCCTTCCCAAAGAACGGCTCTTCGATACCGCCCCTTGGGGTGACTGCCATCGCTTGCTCCCGCTGCCGAAGGACCCCATGACGCTCCGCGCTTTCTTGCAGATCGACCACCAACCGATCACGAAAGAGGAAATGGACCAATACGAACCTGCCGCCCGCCGCGCCCACGAAGACTACGTCAAATCCGCCACGCCCAAAGACCCTGCTCTTAAACCTTGGGCCGACCTGGACCTGTCCCTAAAGCTGTCCAATTACCACCAGGTGCTCTTCTGGCAGCAAGCCCTGCGGGACTATGGGCTGGGGCTCCGTTCCATCACTGAGGAAGACAAACGCCACCAACCACTGATCATGAAGGAAGTCTTGCCCAAGGTTGGCGACAAGGACCCGATCGTCGAACTGGCTCAACTCGAGCATGGCCGATGGAACGTCGAGCGTTTGTCCTACGGCTGGCGGTACGCCAAGACCAAAGACATCATGAAGAAGCTCAATCCCTGTCTCGTTTCCTGGCCAGAACTGGTGGACGTTAATGGCATGAACTTCCAACCTTGGGACATTGACGCCGTCAGCGGGCTGCCCGAGAAATTCCGCCAAGTGGGACTGGAACTTTATGCGCTCTGAACCATGTGACATCCCAGAGAGTCAACCATGCCGAATTCCCCTCCACCCTCCAGCCAGGTCGTCAATGCCCGGATGGTGCTCTATTCCTTGACCTGCCGCCGAAGGCCCTCCATCGCTGAGGTGGAATTCCTTTTGGTGGACAAGAACGGTTCGCCCACCTTTCCTCCCACGCGCTTTCGCCCGCGGCAGAACATCTACAGCGCTCTGGTCCGGACGATGGAAGGCGACCTTGGTCTGCCGCCCGAGACGTATGTTCTGGAGAAGGAGATGGACATGCTCCCCAGCGCCGGCTCGAGCCACACCTGCACATGAACGCGCCGGCATTTTATCATCTTCGGGCTTCGCGCCGTCAGTGGTGGCTGGTCATCGCCACGGGCGCGTTGACGCTGCTCTGCGGCAGTATCGGCGTTTGGCAATACGAACACGCGCATTCTGCGCGCGAGATTCAGCCCCTCTCGGGTGTTTTGAGTTCGCTGTACCACGCCCTGCAGATGCTGGTGCTTCACACCCCCTATTTTGAGGAAGGCTCAAACCTGTGGATCGAGCTGGGCCGCTGGCTGGGTGCGTTTACGCTGATTGCCACCACCGGAATGCTCCTGTGGAAGCGCCTGGCCCACGAATTCCGCCTGTTCCGGATGGCCGGCTGGCAGGGGCATTACGTCGTTTGCGGGCTGGGGCAGAAGGGCCATGCCATCGTCCGTTCAATCCGGCAGCGCGAGCCACAGGCCCTGATCGCCGTGGTTGATCCGCTGGAAGACAACCCGCTGGCTGGGGAATGCTGCGCCTTGGGGGCGTGCTACGCCTGCGGCGACGCTCGGGACGCGGTCGCGCGCGCCCGCGCCCGCATGGCCCAGGCGCGCGAAGTTATCATCATCACGCCGGACGACGAGACCAACGTGGGCATCGCCCTGGGCATCAGTGCTTTTTGCGCCGAACGAGGGCTGAAAGGGCCGCTCTGCCAAATTCAATTGTCCGACATCCACCTGCGGGAGATCTGTCAAAAGATTGTAGGTCCTGATGCCCAGCCGGGGGCCACCCTCCACTTCTTTGATGTCTATGACGACGAGGCCCGACGCGTGCTGTGCGAGTTGCCACTGGATGGGCATGGCATCAAGGCCGGAGAACCCGATAAAGTGCATGTCGTCATCCTGGGCCTCGGGCGGATGGGGCGAAGCGTGGCCCTGCGCGCAGCCCGGATGGGGCACTTTGCCAACCGCCAGCGGCTGCGCATCTCGGTCATTGACCGCCATGCCGAGCGCCAGCGCGAGAGCCTCTTATTCCATTACCCAGCGTTGAAAAGCGGGGAAATCTGCCAACTCGACTTCCACCAGGCCGAGGCCGAATCCGCCACGGCCCGGAGCCTGATCGAACAATGGGCCGCCGAGCAGGATACAAGGCTGCACGTCTTCCTGTGCCTGGACGAGAATTCCCGGGCGGCGCAGGTTGCCTTGCGTTTGCAGCAGGCCCTGTCCGGCCGGGAAAACCTGAATCTGCTCGTGCGCATCAAATCCCGCACCTCCCTCCAGGCCATCCTCGAAATGGTTGCGGACCGCCGCCCGCGCCTGGCCGCCTTCGGCCGCGTCGAAGACGCCTGCACCGAGCAGGCTTTCCGGCACGAGCACAACGAGGCGCTCGCCCGCGCGATGCATGAACAATTCGTGGCCAACCGCGAGGCAGACTCCGTCCGCAAGCCGGCAAGCGAAGCTACTTTGCTTGAGTGGGACAACTTGCCGGAGGACGTCCGCGAATCGAATCGCCAGCAAGCCGACCACATCGACATCAAGCTGCGAGCCATTGGTTGCGAGTCGGCGCCTTTGAACAACCTCCGCCCGGAAGTGACCACGTTCACCGAACCGGAAATCGAGCTTCTAGCGGAGCTGGAGCATCAACGCTGGATTTCTGAGCGCCGCCTGGCGGGATGGCGATACGGAACACCGTCCAACAAGGCGAAACGGGTCAGCGAATACCTGGTCCCCTGGAACGAACTGGACGGTTCGATTCAAAAATACGATCGCCAATCCGTAATGAGCATCCCGGCCCTGCTCAAACTGGCGAGACCGCCGATGAAGGCGGTGAGAAAAACAAAGGCCTAATTGCTGCCAGGCGTAAATACGGTGACGTAAGCGGCGAGGCATTCGTCGAAGAGCACTACGGGGTCGAAAGCATTGCAATTTGCTTCCAATCCAGGGGGCGATGCCACACCATCCGCAGCGATGAAATATCGTCCCGCGCCGATTGACGCTTCCAAGGTTGTCCTGCCGGCTGAACTCGTCACTCTCACCGAGCGGCTCGCCGAAAACGCGCACGATCTCTGGGCCGTCCAGCGCATGAAGGACGGCTGGAGCTGGGGGCCAAAACGCGACGATGCCGCCAGGAAACACCCCTGCCTCGTCCCCTACGCGGAGTTGCCCGACACCGAAAAGGAATACGACCGCCAGGCGGCCCTGGGGACCTTGCGGGCAATCCTGGCACTCGGCTACCGGGTTCAACAGGCTTGATTGCTTATAGCTTCACATCCCGCTCCTAATCAAGGACGCATGATGGGATAATGAATCCGGTTGAACAGCGGCCAGGTTTCGGGAAGGATGTCCCTGTTCCGATGACGACCGCCGATTTCAATTGTTGCTTCGCATGACTTCTCACAACGTCCACCTCATCCAAGTCCTCATCCGCCATCAGCGCGGAGCGGATACCGTGTTCCTGGTCCACCCGCATGACACCTGGCGTCTGCCGGGCGCCGGCGCGCCCTATCTGGTCCTGCCCACGAAGAAAACCGTGGGTGACGTGTTCGCCCCGTTCATCCGCGGCGCGTCGCTGGAAACCTTCGTGAGCGACGTCATGGAGGCGCAACTCGGCTTGGGCGCGGACGATTACGCCCTCGAGGAGGAGATCAGCCCGGTGCCCGTCTGCATGCCCGCCATCCATTCGGGCGAAGCAAAGCAGTTCGTCATCTGCCCTGTGGACGTATGGGTGGCCCCGTCGGCGCGCGAGCCGTTGCGGATGCGCTTGACGGGCGAGTGGTTCACACCGGAGGAGGCCCTGGCGCAGGAGCGCCTCTCGCCCTCGGCCCGCGCGGTCTTCCAACACTTGCTCCGGCGCGAGGAGGAACTGAACCAGCGTTACGCCGCTCATCCGGAGGAGGAGTTGCTGGAGGAAACGCCCCACCGGCTCCTGCGCGGCGCGCGGGAGCGCCCTTCCATGCAGGCCCTGGCGTCCCGCTGGTTCAGCCGCCACAGAGGCGGCGTGCGCTATCTCTCGCGCGACACCCTCCACGACGTGCTCTCCGCCGGCCGCCACGCCTTCGACCTCCGCGTGGCCGACCCGTCCCTGCGCTACCAGCTTCAAGGCATAGGGTTCACCTGGAGCTTCTTCACCCACCAGGACAAACAGGACCTCCACGTGCATGGCGCCCCCTCGGTGGAGATTTACGGCGTGCTCGAGGGGCGCATGGAAATCTGGTGGAAACCCTACCACGACCGCGGCACCTCCGCCTGGAGCCATCAAGTCCTCGGCCCGGGCGACTGGCTCGAACTGGAGGCCCTGCATTGCCATATCGTCCACTGGCTGACTCCGGGCAAAGCGGTCCTCTTTCACGCTGGGCCGGGGACGCTCGCCGGAGTGGGCCGCTTGGGCGTGAAAGGCAAGACGCCCTGCGAGGACAAGGACAACCCCTGCCCGTGCCTCAAACCGCCTGAAATCTTCCAGGCGCCCGGCGTGGCCTACGCCGAACCCAGCGGCAAGCCCTGGGGCCTCTCGGTGCGCGCCCTCATCCGCGACGAACAGGGGCGGCTCTTGCTCCTGCGGCGCTCGCTCGAATCCAAAAACTTCGGCGGGCAATGGGACCTGCCCGGCGGCAAAGCCGAAGCCGGCGAACCGTTCGACGTGGCTCTGCTCCGCGAAGTGGAAGAGGAAACGGGCCTCAACGTGATCCTGAAACGCACCGTCGGCACCTGCGACGACGAAATGCCCTGCGTCCGCGTCACAAACCTCTTCTGCGAAGTCATCGTGACCGGCGGCGCGCTGCGCCTCTCCTCCGAAAGCTGCGAAGCCAGGTGGGCCTGGCCGGAAGAACTCGCCGCTATCGATTTCGCGCGCCCCATGAAGGCGTTCTTGCAGGGGATGGTGTAGTCTAATCTGGCAATGGATCGATCCGCCGCGGCGCGGACATTGTCTTCGCATGAAGGGACGATTTACTCAAAGCTGACCCAAGCCGCCCTGCAAGGGCAGGGGTAGCTTCCCCGACCGGCGCCCTTGCAGGGCGCAAAAGCCGAATAAGGCCGGCTTTCCCAGGGTGTTACCCTGGGCTGGTATGCTGTGCGCTTTCAGCGCGGGGCCCATGCACGACCGCGGCGCAGCCCCAATGTCCAAACTCCTCGTGCCAGGAGGTCTGCCCCACATCTGCCCGCGGCCAACTACGCGCACGTGATTCGTTCCACGAGGCGGTCGAGGGTGAGGAATTCAATCCTGACGCCGCTGTAATCGCGCGTGAATGCGGGTTGGGCGTCGGGAGCCGCCACGCACAGGGCCGCCTTGGGATAGGCGCGGGCGAAGACGAGCAAGTTAACCGGGTCAAAATCGCGGGCGGACCACTTGCATTCGATGGCCAGCGGCGTTTTGCCCCGTGGCAACCAGATCAAGTTCACTCACGTTTTACCATGCGGCAACAGGATGGCGTTTAGTGCTACCAAACGCAAGCGTGCTCTCGTTTAGTAATTCAGCTCCCGAGCCTGCCTCTCGAGCAACAGTTGTTTTTGGCGCATCCCCGACGCTTCCGCCGTAGTGACGCCCCTGTGTGACGTTGACGCTACGGGCTGGCCTAGGTGATTTGTCCCGAAGGGGCATCCGAGCTGCGCACTGTTGTCCCCCTGTTCCACGATTCTTCCCATGGACAAAGCGGGCCGGGAGGCTTATCTTTAGTCATTAGATCGATCATCGCCTCGGACCACGAACAGCCGCTCGAGGTAAGAACTGCGATGTGTTGCGTCGGGATAAATCTAGGCGCCCTGACGGTGAAGGTGGCGGCGGTGCGGGGCGAGAGCCGGGTGGCCAGGGTCGCCGCCCACTTGGGCCGTCCAGTGGAGGTCCTTGGCGAGTTGCTCAGGGCGGGCGAGTTTGCCGGCGCTGAGTGCTTCGGTGTCTCCGGGCACCTGGGGCACCTCTCCGAGGCGGCGGCCATCCAGCGGGCGTTGCGCGAGTTGCCTGGCGGCTTTGACGCCGTGGTCTCTCTGGGGGGAGAGTCGTTCCTGGTCTATCTCCTGACCGATGGCAGGATAACCAATGTCCTGTCGCACAACAAATGCGCCGCCGGCAGCGGCGAGTTCTTCGTGCAGCAGATTGGCCGGATGGGCCTGGGCCTGGAGGAGGCGATACGGCGCTCGTTCGAGGGAAAGGTCGTGCCGCTGGCCTCCCGGTGCTCGGTACACTGCAAATCGGACATCACGCACAAGCTCAACCGGCAGGAAGCGACGCCGGAGGACATCCTGCGCACGCTGCATGACAGCATGGCCGGCAAGGTCGTCGGGCTGCTGGAGAAGGCCCAACGCGACTTGCGGCGGGTGCTCTTGATCGGCGGCCTCACCCGCAACGGGGCGTTGGTGGCGGCGTTGCGCCAGAAACTCCCGGCCACGCAGTTGGCCGTGCTCCCGGAGAGCCACTGGTTCGAGGCCTGGGGCAGCGCGCTGCTGGCTCGGGACGAGCCAATCTACAAGACGCCGAACATCTCGGTCCGAGCCGGCATGGGCCGCCTGCCACCCCTGCACGGTTATGCGGGCCGCGTCGAGATGCTCGGCGCAGCCGTCCCCCAGGCGCCTCCGCAAGGTCCGATGGTTCTGGGCGTGGATGCCGGCTCGACCACCACCAAAGCGATTCTGCTGGACCCCTCGACCGGCGGCGTCGTGGCTTCTCATTACACGCGCACCAACGGCGACCCGGTGGCGGCGGTGCGGGAGTGCCTCCGGTCCCTGGCCGGCCAGACCGGGCGCGGCTCGGTGAGCCTGGTGGCCGCCACCGGCTCCGCTCGAGAACTCATCGGCGCTTACCTCGGCACCGAGCACGTCTATAACGAGATCTCGGCCCAAGCCGCCGGGGCGGCCCACTTCGCCCCGGAGGTCGATACCATCTTCGAGATCGGCGGCCAGGACTCCAAGTACATCTACTTGCGCAACGGCGTGCCGATTGACTACGCGATGAACAACGCTTGTTCAGCCGGCACCGGCTCGTTCCTCGAGGAGAGCGCGCAGGGCGACTTGGGCATAGCGGTGTCTGACATTGCCGGCCTGGCGCTGGCGGCACCGGCCCCGCTCCAGTTCAAGGCGACCTGCGCGGCGTTTATCAACTCCGACATCCGCCTGGCGCAGCAGGAGGGCCATTCGCGGGACAACATTGTCGCCGGGCTGGTCTATGCGATTGCGGGCAACTATCTCAACCGCGTCAAGGGAGCGCGTTGCGTGGGCCGGAAGGTCTTTTTGCAGGGTGGCGTGGCCCTGAATCGGGCGGTGGGGCATGCCTTTGCCCACAGCATCGGCCGCCAGATCGTCATCCCGCGCAACCCGGAACTGCTCGGGGCCTTGGGCGTCGCGCTGCTCGGGCTGCGACGCTGTGGGGCAGGCATCCTGCCTGCCGCTGGTGGGGCAGGCATCCTGCCTGCCGGCAGGCAGGATGCCCGCCCCGCCCCGGGCGCGAGCGCGCGCCTGCTGGCTCTGGCCGGGCAGGAGATGAAGCTCGTAGGCCGTTTCACCTGCGGCGCCTGCAAACTGGCTTGCGCCATTGATCGCATCGAAGTGGCGGGCCGGCGCTTTCCCTTTGGCGGGCGCTGCAGCCTCTACGAGAACGTCTGGAAGCGCAAGTCACGCACCGCTCCGGCCCCGGACCTCGTAGAACAAAGGGCCAGGCTCCTCTTTGGTTCTGTCGTCCGCAAGCCCGCCTCGAACCCGCCGCTCGAGCCGGACGCCGCCGCCCCCCCCGCCTCAAACTCGAAGGTCCAAGGTTCAACTCCCAGGAATCACGAGCCTGTGCTCAAGCTTCCGCACTCCCTGTCATCCTCGACCCTCCGCCCTCGATCTTCGCCCCCTTCGGCTGCAACCCCACTGCGTTCGATCGGCATTCCCCGAGCCCTCACTACCCACTCGCTGTTCCCGCTTTACTCGACATTCTTTTCCGGCCTTGGCCTGGAAGTGGTGTTGTCCAAAGTGGACCCTCGGGGTGAACTGAAGTCCTATTCCGGGTTTTGTTTTCCCGCGCAGATAGCGCACGGGGCCCTCCTGGACCTGGCCGAGCGAGGCCTGGGCCTGGTCTTCCTCCCGCACATTGTGCGCATGCCCCAGGACAACCCTTGCCGCGATTCTTATTTGTGCCCGGTCACGCAGGCCGGGCCCTATTTCCTGGCCAAGGCCTTTCCTGACCTGCGGTTCCTTTCCCCCGTGCTGGATTTTACCATGGGCTACGAGGCCAGTTCCGCCCTGGTGGAAATGGCGGTTCGGGAGTTGAGGAAGCCGCACGACCTGGCCGCGCTGGCCTGGGCCGCGGCCGTGCGCGCCCAGAGGGAAGTCGAGCGCGCCCTGCGAGAGTTGGGAGGCCAAGCCCTCGCCCAAGCGGTGCAGACGGGCAAACCCGCGATCCTGCTGGCGGGCCGGAGCTACAACGCCTTTACCCCGGAAGGCTCGCAATCCGTGGGCAAGAAGCTCTCGAGCATGGGCGTGACCGTCATCCCGGCCGACTGCCTGGCGCCGGTGGAAGAGGGCCCCACGGTATGGCACGCCGCCAACCAGATTCTCAACGCGGTCGCCCTGGCCAAGCAGCATCCAAACCTCTTCCTCCTTTGCGTGAGCAACTTCAGTTGCACCATCGATGCCTTCACTCACGCGATGCTCGCCTCCGAGTTAGGCTCCAAACCCTACCTCGTCCTGGAAATCGACGCCCACACCGCCGACGCCGGCGTGCAAACCCGCCTCGAGGCCTTTCTGGACATCGTCACCAACTATCGGGAAACGCAGGCCAGCCCGCGCCAAGCGTTCACCCCGTGCCGTTTGGCCCCGGGCGGCCTGGTCATCCGCGCCGACGGCGCCCAAGTCCCCCTCACCGACGCGCGCGTGAGAATCTATTTCCCCAACTTTTCCGACTGCCACGCCCGCGCCTTTGCCATGGCCGCCCGCTGGCTGGGCCTGCACCCGGGCGCGCTGCTGCCCCTGGACCGCAGCCAGCTCGAACTCGGCCTCCAGCACACCTCCGGCCGCGAGTGCCTCCCCCTGCCCATCTGCATCGGCCAACTCCTCCACATCGGCCTCCACCGCCAACCCGGCGAGATAGCCGGCTTCTACATGATTCGCGGCGGCGCCCCTTGCGCCAGCGACTCCTATATGGGCTACTTCGAGCGCTTCATCGCCGAGCAGCGACTGCCGGACGTCTTTCTTCTCAATCCCGGCGCCGACAATAATTACCTGGGTTTCGGCGCCGCCACCCTGGCGCACAATCTCTCGCCGGCGATTGTCTTGGCCGACATCCTCGTCGAAATCGAGCACGTCCTCAGCGTGGTGGGCGCCCCGGGCAGTTTGGAGCGGCTGCGGCTGGAGTGGCAGGAGTTTGCTGAGGCGGCCGGCTCGCTGGCCCAGTTCCAGGCGGAGCTGCCCGAACTGGTCCGGCGCCTGGCCGCGCTGCCCCGGACTCGTAGTCCGTTGACCTGCCCGCGGGTCGTCGTTACCGGCGACTTCTTCACTCGGTTCAGTCCGTTTTTCATGGAAGGCGTCGCTGAGCTTTATGCCGGAAAGGGAATCATTCTCAAGCCGGTGGACCTGGGCGACCTCCTCCTTTACGGCGCTTATCATCACGTCGCCCGGACCGCCGGCAGTTGGGGACTCAAGCCGGGCGGCCGGGCGCTGGCCAGAGCCTGCACGCGCATCTTCCAGCCGGACGGACAGGACTATTTGCGCAAGTGGGCCGGCTACCAGGCCGAGCGATGGTACGAACAACATTACCGCAGTCTCTTCCTCGAGACCGGCCTGCTCGTGGCCGGGCCGAACGACGTCTCCTCCCTCTTCGAGCGAGCGGCGGAGCACGTCTCCCCGGCCCTCTACGGTGAAACCATCCCAACCGTCGGCAAAGGCCTCGAGGCCGACCGCGAGGGCTACGATGGGATCATCGTCATCGGGCCGTTCAACTGTCTGCCCTACCGGATTTCGGAAGCCATCCTCAAGCCCCTGAGCCTCCAGCGCGGCACGCCAATCCTGACCTACGAAAGCGACGGCTACGCCGTCTCCCCCTCCTTTCTCCGCCAGGTGGATGTCCACATCCAGCAGGTCCTCGAACACGCCGCCAAGCCCCGCCCCTCGCCGCCGCTCCGGGCCGGTTGAGCAGGCAGAAAGCAAACGGGCCTTGCCCCCCCAACCGCTTCCAGGTGCCCGGCGGCCGGGAAACCTCGCATGCCTGTCAAGTTGCCCAGCACTGCCCTCGGGGCCACCTCATTAGAACCAAGGCCGGTCGTTGACATCGCCAATCAAAGCGGTGTGTCCAACACGACTGCATGGGGCATCTCATTGACACCGCCGCTTCAGCGCGCTGCAGGACGGGCAAAGACCAGTGGAAACCGTTTCCAACGGTTTCTCCGCCCGCATCAGCCATCTGCCATTTGCCATCAGCTATCGCCTATCGCCTATCGACCTCTCGCGCCTCGTTGTCCGCCCTCCGCGCCTCGCCCCTTACCCTTCCGCCAGCGCCGCGTTCATCCGCTTAATCGCCTCGTCGATCTCTCCGCGGTTCTTGAAACCGATGACCACCGCGTCCAGTTCCGGCAGCGACATCGCAAAACGAATCGACTTCTCGCGGTCCTCGGCGTTGACAAGCTCGCCGTTGCCGATGATTTTCATGCCGATGATGCCGCGGCCCTTTGCCTTCATGGCCTTGAGTTCAGCCACCACGGGCGGCACGTCATGCACGGTGTCGTTCCACACCGATTCTTCCGGCCCGTCGATGTGAAGGCCCTGCGGATTGACGCGCACGAGATGCACTTGCGCCCACGGCGTGGCCGTGGCGCCCCGCAAGGCAGGCAAACTGTGGCACGACACCCCTTTGCTCCGTATCCACCCCTTGGACCTGGCCTCGTCGAACCCGTCCATGATGCGCTTCCATTGATCTGTCCAGCCATCCTTGATCATGCAATGGATCAACATCGTATCGATATAGTCCGTGTCGAACACCTTGCGGTGACGGTCTATGACCTCGAGGATCTTCTCCGGTTGGCCCGGAATTTTGGATTGAATAAAGAGCTTCTCCCGCGGCAGGCCCTTGACGGCCCCGCCGAGCCAATCGAAGGTCTGGTAAGTCTGCGAACAATCAAAATAGGTGATGCCCTGGTCGTAAGCATACTTCACCAGGCTGTTGAAGCCCTCGCGGCCCAGGTCCCGTTGCACCTGCCCGCTGTTGCTGCCGGTGCCCATGCCCAGACGGCTGAGCTTGATCCCCGTCCCCCCGAGCGCCACCTGGTCCACGGCCGTCCGTTTCGTGGCCGTTGAGCCCCCTCCCCCCGAAAGCGAGGCCGCCCCGAGCAGAAGCGCCCCGGTGGCCGTGGCTGAGTGTTGTAGAAACTGGCGCCGGCTGAAACGTAGTGTTTTCATAGAATGCTGTGCGATCAGTTCGTTATTAACATAGTTAGACCAGCTTTTCAAGTCCATTCTCCACGCCCGGGTGCGATTAAAAGTGTCGGGCATGCATATCGGAAGCTCTGTCCCGGAGGGACATCCGGCAATAGCCCGGCGTTTCAACGCCGGGGAGGTGAGTAAAGGGATTCTCGTCCCGAAGGGAGGATTGAGAACGCTCCTTTCCCTCGGCCGTCCCTTCGGGACGGATGCACGCCTTCGATCCGCTCACCCGGCGTTGAAACGCCGTGGTATTCTCGGAAGCCCCTTTGGGGCAAAGAAGCGCCGTGAGCTGACCGACACTTTTAATCGCACCCCCTCCGCGCTCTCACGCCTCTCACCCCAGGCAGGCCTCCCTCCGCCCCTTTCCCTGCCAAAACCCTGAAAGGCGGTGCAGCCCGCCAAGCGTTGACCGGGCAGCTCATGGAATTGGTCGGCGGCAATCGCCAGCAGGTCCGCATGCTGGCTGGGCACCAGCGAACCGACAAAGTGGAAGGGGGAAGCATCCAAGGTCTCGAAGGCTTCGGTGGAGTTGTTGCCCTTGTCAAAAATCAGGGCGATGTGCTCGCACCCCTGGGCCAATTGCCGGTAACGCCGGGCCAGTTCCTCGGAGACCGCCTGGACGGCGGTCGCGTCGGTAAGGTTGCCGGCATAGACCTGGTGAAAGAGGGGCACGTGGAAGTCGGTGCTCACCAGCATGCCCAAGCTGACCTGGCGCAAGTCGCCGCGGTGCTGCTTGTTGTGGCGCGCCCCTCGTGTCATTTTCCCGTCTTGGTGCCGCCCTGCGAGATCCTTCCCGGTTCCCGCTGGCCCGAGCCGGGTCGTTTCGTTAGCGCGTCGCCCAAATCGGCACGCGCCTTTTCCACCTCGGCTTCAAGTCGTTTCACCATCTCCGGGTGCTGCTGGGCAACATTGGTGGTTTCGGCGATGTCGTGGACAAGATCGTAAAGTTCT
>Ga0181524_10002860_pt1 | contig 17310 bp, 8 predicted proteins | sample PEATcosm2014_Bin_34_FD_119761 | JGI IMG/M metagenome (GOLD analysis project Ga0181524, IMG submission 119761) | Peatland microbial communities from MTU Mesocosm Facility, Houghton, MI, USA - PEATcosm2014_Bin05_60_metaG | ecosystem: Environmental > Terrestrial > Soil > Wetlands > Peat | place...
ATCATCGAACAGAACGGCGGAACCTGGGGCTTCGCGCCGAAGCTCACCAAGACTTTCGACGTCGCAGGCCATCGCGACGACCTCATTCTCGGTGGGCGAATCTGGGGCGGATCGTCGACCGACAATTGGTACGACAATTACAATGGCATGATACTTAATCCCTATGGCGCGACCCCGGCGAATTTCGCCAACGCCGCGTTCTCGTTCCCGCCATACACTTTCAATGGCCTCGCCCAGTTCGGAGCGGCGAATTCCTGCTTTGGCTCTTGTGGCCTGTTCGTCAACCCCGGCTTGGATCCCCAGCTTCGCAACAATCGAATGACGGCGCTCAATCTCGAAGGCTATTTCGAGAACCGCTTCCACATCTTGCCCCAGCTGATATTTATGTTCGGCGTGAAGATATTCTCCGACACGCGCCGTTATTCCGAGGTGGGCGGCATCCCCTTCGAACCCTTGGCGAACACTTCCGAGATCGTCTATCGGGGGCTCGATCCCAAGGTCGGGCTGATGTTCGAGCCCCAGAAAGACATGCAATTCTTCGCCGACTTCACCGGCAGCCGCGACGTGCCGGACTTCATCGATCTGACGCAAGGGGTTTTCCCGCCGCCCAACTACGGCGGCTCGACCATGACGCCGCTCAACGAGCAAAAGGCGTGGACGGGAGAGATCGGTTCGCGCGGGCGCTGGGATCGATTCACCTGGGACGTGACTTTCTATCACACCGAGCTTCAGGACGAACTGCTGAAATTCAACACCGATCCCGCCGCCGGCGTTCCCGCGACGACCTTCAACGCCAAGCACACAATGCATCAGGGCGTCGAACTCGGAGCCAGCATCGAACTGCTGCGCGACATCACCGCGCCCGGCGACACGCTCAAACTCTCGCAGGTCTGGACCTGGAACGATTTCCGCTTCGTGAACGATCCTATCTACGGGAACAATCCGATCGCCGGCGTTCCGCGCTACGTGCTGCGCACGACGCTGGCCTATAGCCGGCCGGACGGACTCTATTTCGCCCCGTCGTTAGACTGGGTTCCGCAAGGCGCCTACGCCGACTATATGCACACGCTGGAGGCGCCTGGCTATGCGCTGATCGGGGTGCAGGCGGGAATGAAACTGCCGCAGGGCGTCTCGGTTTATCTTGACGCGCGTAACCTCGCGAACACTCACTATGTCAGCGACATAACAACGATCATCGACGCGCGCGGCCAGATTCCAGCGGTCTTTTATCCGGGAAGCGGACGCTTGATCTACGCCGGGCTTCGCTGGTCTTTTTAAAGTGAAATCAATCGCCTAGCGCCCCGCCCCCGCCCAGCTCCGCGCATCGGGGCGGGGGCGGGGAGGCTAATCGGCTCCACGGGCTTTTCACTCCCGCCGCGCTTTCGCTTCGCGCCGCTATTTTTCCAGCTTCCCCTTCAACTCATAAAGCGCCGCCAGCGCCTCGCGCGGCGTCAGCGCGTCCGGGTCGATGGCTTTCAGCGTCTCTCGCAGCGGATCGCTCGTTTTGATAGGCGCCGGCGCATGCGAAAACAGGGGCAGATCGTCGATCGTTTTTTCGAGCGGCGCGCGGCGATCGCCCGCCTCGAGTCGCGCCAGAATCTTTTGCGCGCGAGCGATCACGCTTTTGGGAAGGCCGGCCAGTTCCGCGACATGGACGCCATATGAGCGGTCCGCCGCGCCGGCGATCACCTCGTGCAAAAACACGATCTCGCCCGCGCGATCCGTCACTTTCATCGTGAGATTCACGAGCCGGGACAAGCGCTTGGCGAGCTGCGTCAATTCGTGGAAATGCGTCGCGAAAAGCGCGCGGGAGCGGTTCGACTCATGCAAATGCTCGATCGCCGCCCAGGCGATGGAGAGGCCGTCGAAGGTCGCCGTGCCGCGCCCGATTTCGTCGAGAATGACCAGCGCGCGAGGCCCGGCGCAGTTCAAAATCGCAGCGGTTTCAACCATTTCAACCATGAAGGTCGAGCGTCCCCGCGCAAGGTCGTCCGAGGCGCCGACGCGGGAAAACAGCCGGTCGACGACGCCGATGCGGGCGCGCTCGGCCGGAACGTACGACCCCGCCTGCGCCAGCAGCACGATCAGCGCGTTCTGGCGCAAGAATGTTGATTTGCCTGCCATATTCGGGCCGGTGACGACGGCTATCCGCCCGCCCGACAAATCGCAGTCGTTGGGCGCGAAGGCCTTGCCCCGCGCTTGCAGCGACGCTTCGACCACCGGATGCCGTCCGCCTTTAATATCAAAGTCCAGCGAGGCGTCGACATGGGGCCGGGTCCAGTCGCGCCGGCTGGCGAGCTCCGCCAGCGCCGCGACGAGATCGAGCCGGGCGAAGCTCTGACTTAACCGCTGAAGCTCGGAAGTTTTCGCGCATATTCGGGCACGGAGCGCGTCGAAAAGCGCATTTTCGCGCATCAGCGCGCATTCGCTGGCGGTGTCGATCTTGGCGTCCAGCTCGACCAGCTCGCGCGTCGAAAAACGCATCGCGTCGGCCATCGTCTGGCGATGGGTGAACGTCGTATCGAACGGCGGCCGCAGCAGCCGCTCGCCTTGCGCCAGTGGAACCTCGAAAAAAAAGCCGAGAAAATTATTGTGCTTTATCTTGAGTTGCTTGATTTCAGTTAGTTCGACATATTTCGCCTGAAATCCGGCGACAATTTGGCGGCTCTGGTCGCGCAGATCGCGGGCTTCGTCAAGTTCCGCATCCACGCCGCGCGCGATAAAGCCGCCGGCGCGCCGGTCGAGCGGCGGCTCCTTGACGAGACTTCGCGTAATCTCTTGTTCCAGTTCGGAATCGGCGCCGGCGAGCTCGGTGATGTCGGCCGCGACCTCGGAGGGCGCCGCCTCGAAGCCGGCAAGTCCCGCGACATCGCGCGCCGCCGCGAGCGCCACCGCGATGGCCGCGAGGTCGCGCGGGCCGCCGCGCTGCAAGGCGAGCCGCGACAGCGCGCGGGAAAGATCGGGCGCGCGCGCCAGTCTCGCCCGCGATCCTTCGCGCAGCCTGGGGTTTTCCACGAAAAACCCCACCGCGGCGAGCCGGCCCGCGATCTCTTGCTCGTCGGTCGAGGGCGCGCCGATGCGCTCGCCCAGCAATCGCGCCCCGGCCGGCGTCACCGTGAGATCGACGACGGAGAGCAGCGACCCCTCGCGCGCGCCGGAGAGCGTGCGCGAGATTTCGAGATTGACTCTGGTCGCGGCGTCGATGTCGAGCGTCTTGCTGTCGCGCTGGCTCATGGGCCGGGCCAACGCCGGGCGCTCGGCCTTTTGCGTGCGCTCGACGTAGAGGACGGCGCAGGCGCAGGCGGCGAGCTCGGCCGGCGTCAGCGCGCCAAAACCCTCCAGCGTCGCGACGCCATAGAACTCCATGAGCCGGCGCTCGGCGGAGGCGCCCTCGCCGGCGTCGCGGCCGAGCGGCGTCACCGGCGCGCCGCAAGCCGCCAGAATTTCGCTTAAAGAGGCGTCGCGATAAAGCGTCTCCGATACAACGATCTCGCGCGGCTCCAGCCGCGCCAATTCGCCGGAAAGATCGGCTTCCGCGCGCTCCACGACCGTGAAGGCGCCGGTCGAAATATCGACGCAGGCGAGCCCATAGAGCCAGCCGCCGTCCTGGCCCCGAGCGCGCGCCAGCGCCGCGAAGGCGTTCGCGCGAGCAGGGTCGAGCAGCGTCTCCTCGGTGATGGTGCCGGGGGTGACAAGCCGCGTCACGTCGCGCCGCACGACGGATTTGGCGCCGCGTTTTTTCGCCTCGGCGGGGTCTTCGAGCTGTTCGCAAACCGCGACGCGATGGCCGAGCCCGATCAGTTTTTGCAGATAGTCGTTGGCGCGCTCGACCGGCACGCCGCACATCGGAATGTCCTCGCCCCGGTATTTGCCGCGCTTCGTCAGCATGATGCCGAGCGCCCGCGAGGCGACGACGGAATCCTCGAAAAACAATTCGTAGAAATCGCCCATGCGGTAAAACAACAGGCAATCCGGATTGGCCGCCTTGATCTCGATATATTGCGCGATCATCGGCGTCGCGGCGTCGCTTTTGTTTTCGCGGGCGTGCGGCGGGGGATTGTCGGCGGGCTTGTGCATGGCCCGCACGCTAGCAAGGTTTATGGCGGTCCGCTACTTTGGGAAGAGCTTGGCGAGAGGCCAGGGCGGGAGTCTGTCGGGTAGCGGGTGAAATCGAATTTCGGCCTCTGGCCCGAAGCGATCGCGCGGAAGTTGGGATTTTTGCAATACATGGAAGTACTTGTGATATATGCGAAAGCGTGTTTTTTGATCCTCGCGCGCGAAAGGCTTGGCGACACAACCTCGTTCCATATGACAACGTTCCGCATGCCAGCTCTTCGAACGGATTTTTGGATTGGGACGTGAACAGAGGCCGCCTAATGAGTTTCGTTAAACCAAAGGAAGCTTCCGTCATGCCGCCAAGTCCTGTTGAAAGGGGCGGTGAACTCCGTTCGCTGACAGGCGTTCGTGGAATAGCGGCGCTGAATGTCGCGATGGCGCATTTCGAGCTTCCGGCTTTCGCGGCGTTCAACGGGTTGTTCTTCTGGCACAATCTGGCCGTTGATCTGTTTTTCTGCCTGAGCGGCTTCACGCTGGCGCTGGTCTATGAGCGGCAAGAGCCAACCTTCGCGAATTGGCGCCTCTATGCCACCGCGCGATTCGCGCGCATTTATCCCCTCTATCTCGCGACGCTGTTGTGGTCCGCGTTGGTGAGTTTTCCGGTGGGATCGCAATATCCGCTTGAGCGCGCCTGGACCGATTTCCTCGCGCAACTCGCGCTGGTCAATTCGTGGCCGATCATCGGGACCGGCGTGCATTGGGATTTCCCGGCATGGTCGATCTCGGTGGAGTTTTTTTGTTATCTCTTTATCTTCCCGTTGCTTTGGCGTTTTCGACCCGCTCCGAAGGGCTTGGCCGCCGTGGCGGTTTTATTCGCCTGTTCGCTGACCGCATATTTTTTCTTCACGCGCTATCTCGATTGGCGCATATACGATCCTAAAATTTATCAAGCCCCTAATCGTATCGCGTATAGCGTAAATGTAGTGCGCGCGGTTGCTGGGTTCGTATCTGGGTGGATTTCCTACAATATTTATAACGGCGGCGGGGGCTTAAACGCAATATGCTCAAGATACGCTGATATTATTACCGGTGCAATGTGTTTTATTATATTGTATGGCTATTATAATAAAGACATATTATGCAATAATTATCTTCTATTTTTATTCCCGATATTTATTATCGGCCTGGCAAATGAGCGATCTGCTACCTCCGCATTTCTGTCTAAGCCTCTGGTTCATGCTCTCGGGATATATTCATACTCAATATATTTAGTTAACAGGCCCTTGATGGACACGATCGACAGAATTATGTTTGAATATAGTATTACGTTGTCGCCAATCGGTTATGCATCAATACTTATTGTTTCATTGGTCGCTCTGTCGGCGTTTATTTACCATTTCTTTGAAACGCCCTGGCGGAATTTGTTGCGGCGTCTGCTCGCGCCGTCACCGTCGCGCGCGCAAAGGGGACGAACTATCGGCTGGTTGCGTGATGGCTGGTTCGCTTGGCCGGTTTCAACCGGGCTTTTGGCGACCGCGGTTGTCTTCGCGGCAAAAGTCCATTGGGCGGTTGGGCCAGACCGGGAACTCGCGACTCGATACGCCTATTTTCAAGTATTCAAAGAAGGCTGGGGCGCCTTCGAGGGGACCTATATCTGGGCCATTGGGCGAAACTCGGTCATCGATATCCACTTGCCCGCGACGCCGCCGGCTACGCGACTGATCATGCGAGGGCGCGCCTTCGTGACGGTCGCCCATCCGACGGCGACAACCAGCATATCCATCAATGGGAGTCCCGCCGCGGCCATACAGGCAAGCCTGGAGGCGCCTTCGTTCGCGCAAGAGTTTGACTTGCCCGGCGGTGTAACGACCTTGAGAATCGTCCTAGGGACCGACAGCCCGGCGTCTCCGAAATCGCTTGGCCTCTCGGGCGACGCGCGCGAGTTGTCTATTTCCCTTGAGTCGTTGCAAGTTCGAACAATTCAAGGCGAAGACAAAGCTGAACCAGCCTCGGCGCGCGAGACGCGCTCCCAATAGTCCCGTTGCCATTTTCGCCGGTAAATATTTTCCTTGAGGCGGAAATCAGTATTTTCTCAACGGATATTTTACTGATAGATCAATCTCTTATGGCGCGAGAAAGTTAAGCGCGGAATTCTCGCTGGATTGTGCTCCCGGCGCCACGCCGAGATTTCAGACGACAAGACCGCCGGCCATCGAGCGCCCTCCCGCCGCGGCCGCGGAAAATAGGCCGTGGCGCTCAAGTTAGCGCCCCCCGACAAAATTTCGCCCCAGGATTGACCTTAGAGCTTGTCCGCGAATATGCGGTCTATCGATTCATACCGGCGGCTGTTAACAATGTCTCGTCGCATGGAGCGGCGTCGTTGCGAGCGGAGCGAAGCAATCCAGGGGGACTGGCTTGGCTCTGGATTGCTTCGCCGCCGTTGCCCGTCCCTTGGACGGGCGTCCTTCGGACGCCCTATGGCTCCCCGCAATGACGGCCCTGTTAGCCGCGCGGCGACTAAAATCCTCGATAGGAGCGTGGCTTTAAATTGATTGCATCGTCCGAGACCTCGCCAGCGACGACGCCCTTGTTGCGCGTAACGTCCGACGAGCGGCTCGACGCGCCTGTCCCGCTCAAGCGCAGGCGCTTTCTTTTGCTGTTCGTGGCTTGCCTGCTAATTCACGCTTTGATTTTGTTTTTTCTGATCCTCGAAGACAGGATCGCCTCCGCGATTCCGACGCCCGAGGAGGAAATTTCGGTCGAGGTCGTCAACGAACCGCCGCCCCCGCCGGAGCAGCAGGCCGAGCAGCCGCCTCCGCCGCCCGAGCAAAAGCCGCCGGAGCCGCCCGCCCCCGAGCAAAAGCCGCAACCCAAGCCGCCACAGGAAAAGCTCACGCTCGACGAAAAGCCGGCCTATGACGCGCCGCGCGCCGAGAATAAGGAAAAACTCGACCGCGAGGCGCCCGACGACGCGACCAAGGCGCAAAAGCAGGCCCAGCCCAACGAACAGGTCGCGCCGACGCCCAAACCGGTCAAGCAGAAGCCCCAGCAGGAGGTCGCGCCGCAACCCGCGCAAGAACCCGAGGCGACCGCGCCGCAAGAAGAGGATAAGCGCGAGGCCGAGGTCGTCGAACAGGCGCCCAAGCCCGGCGCGAAAACCGACAAAAAGCCGACCAAGCCCGATCCCAAGGCGGTGATCGGCGAGAAGCAAAAATCCATTTCCGACATGGTGGCCTCGCTCGCGCCGGTGCCGGACTTTCAAATCGGCGGCGCGGCCAAGACCGCGCCCATCACCGGCGGAACCGCCAAGCCGACCTATCTTTCCGTGGTTCTCGGCTATATCAAGCGACAGTTCCGCCCCCCCGGCGGCGGTCGAAGCGGAGATGGAGTCATCACTTTCTACGTCGATCCCGAAGGGCATCTGGTGCATCAGGCGCTGCGGCAGTCGTCCGGTTCGCCGGCGCTGGATCAGGCGGCCATGACCGCTCTGCGCCGCGCGGGCCCGTTTCCGCCGACGCCGACCGCCACCTCGATCGGGCTCATCTGGAAATATTGAGACTTTCGAGGACGCCCGAGGGACAGGCGATGCGGCGGAACGGCGCGAAAAGCTGGCTCGATTTCTGGAACGGCGACACGGCGATTTACGCATGCGACCGCCACAGGGAGCTGCATTACGAAGGCGTCGCGCGCGATCTTTCAGCGCATGTCGCCTCGGCCGACGCTCTCGTGCTGGATTATGGCTGCGGCGAGGCGCTCTTCGCCGCGCGGCTGGCGCGAGAATGCGGAACCCTGCTGCTCTACGACGCCGCGCCGCATGTGCGGGAAAAGCTGCGCGCGCGCTTCGGGAACGAGGGGCGCATCCAGATTTTGGAGGAGGGGACGCTTGGCGCGGTGGCCGACGCCTCGCTCGATCTCGTTGTCGCCAATTCGCTGATCCAATATCTGGAGCCGGGCCAATTTTCCGGCCTGCTCGATCTTTGGCGCGCCAAGCTGAAAGCCGGCGGGCGGCTGCTGCTCGCGGACATCCCGACGCCGAGGTCCAATCCGCTAACCGACGCCGCCGCCTTGTTGCGTTTCGGCTGGCGCGGAGGCTTTCTCGGCGCGGCGTCGGCGAGCCTCGCTCGGCTGTATTTCTCGGATTATCGGCGGCTGCGCAGGGAGCTGGGATTTTTCCGCTACGGCGCGGAGGAATTGGAGGGACTGCTGAGAAGGCGCGGCTACAGCGCTCGCCGCTTGCCACGCAACGTCGGCCACAACCAAAGCCGCCTCTGCCTCATCGCGCGGGTGGACGATTAGGCCCGCGCGTCGACGCGATCGCGCTCCGGCGGCGATTCGTCCGTTTGGCCCTCGACCGCCTTCACGTCGACGCTGACCGACAGCTTTTGCGGACCCGAAATCAGGATCACGCCGTCGATTGGCGAGACGTCGGCGTAATCGCGCCCGATGGCCAGCACGATATGTTCGTCGCCGACGAAGACGTCGTTGGTGGGGTCGATTTGAAGCCAACCGAAGGCCGGACCGCACCACAGCGAGATCCAGGCGTGCGAAGCGTCGGCGCCTTCGAGCCGCTTTTGGCCGGGCGCCGGCAGCGTGCGCAGATAGCCGCTGACATAGGCCGTCGGCAGGCCGAGTCCGCGCAGGGCGGCGATCATGATATGGGCGAAGTCCTGGCACACGCCGCCGCGACGCGCGAAAACCTCGGCGAGCGGCGTCGCGACCTTGGTGGCCTTGGGATCGTATGCGAAATCGGCGTGGACGCGCCGCATCAACTCGAAGGCCCCTTCGAGAACCGGTCTCCCCGCGGGAAAACTTTCGCGCGCATAGGCGGTGATCGGCTCCACTAAGGGCGTCAGCCGCCCCGCGAATAGAAAATGCGCCGGCGACTGGGCGTCGAGCGATTTCGACGCGGCGGCGCTCGCGCGAACGGTCTCCCAGGTCGGGGTCAGCACGGCGGCGGGCGCGGCTCGCCGCCGCACCGCGACGCGCGCTTCGAGCGTGATCCGCAGCGTCGTATGCGCCGTGTCGATCCGCGCCTCGCTGAGCCCATTGCCGAAAAAGTCGAGCCGCTCGCGCCGCTGGCTCGGTTCGGGCGTCAGCTCGATGGCGCTTCGCAACACGCGCTGACCGCCGTCGCCGCGCGGGCTCAATCGCAGCGCGCAGCGCGTCGCGGAAACAGGCGCGGCGTAGCTGTAAGTCGTCACGTGGCGGATGTCGTAGATCACGCGAGTTGGGACCGTTTGTCGCGGCGCGGCTTGTCGCCGCCGGGCAGGAAATAACGCTCGGCGATCGCGTCCGCGAGGCCGCTTAGCCGTTGCTCGATTTTGAGAATGGCGCCCGGCGAGAGGCGGCGAGCCTCCTCGGTCTCCAGTTCCGCGCGCAGCCGCACCGCCAACCGGCGCGGGGTCTCCATCACGCCGTCGTCGACAAGCGCCGGCAGAGCCGCGAGATGATCGTCCATGCGGACGATCTGAAAACTCACCGAGCGCGGATTGAACGGATCGAGGATGGCCATGTCGAGCACCGGCGCCAGCGCCGCTCCCGAAATATAGCGGCTTCGATAGGTGATCTGCGAGTCGATCAATTCGATCAGCGCGTCGAGCGTGTCCATGGTCGGCTCCGCGTCGGCGAACTGGCGGGCGAAACGGCAGGTGTTGATCGCACGCTCGATGCGCTTGCCGAGGTCGAGAAAGCTCCAGCCCGCGACGCGGTTGAAATTTTCGTCCATCAGGCCAGAAAGCGCCGCCAGCGTGTGCAGCGCGTGCTCCGCGCACTCGATGATCTCGGGCTCGGCGGCGGTGTCTTGCGCGCCGCTTCCCAAGGTCGCGGCGCGGCGCAGCCGCGCCTTCAACTCGCCGATCAATTGCCAAACGTCCTGCGACAGACGCTCGCGGACGATCGAGGCGGCGTCCTTGGCGCGCATGGCGTTGGCGCGGGCCGAGCCGTAGGCTCGCGCATCGGCCACCGCCGCGAGCGCCAGCGCCGCCGCCGGCGCATCCCTTGTCTCTTCTTCAACGCAGCCCCACGCGATCAGCAGCCGCCGCAGCCGCTCGATCGGCTGGCGCTCGCTCAAGCCGTCCGCCTTGGCGCCAGGCGCCTGAGTCTCGGTGAGGCGGTTGCACAGGCAGCGCACGATGCGCAGCACCGCCTCGGTGCGTTCGAGATAACGTCCCATCCAGAACAGATTGTCGGCGGCGCGGCTGGGCAGACTCCCCAGCACCCGCACGATGCGGGCGTCGTCGGCGGGCGGCAGCAGCGTCGCCGCCTCGATTTGACCCTCGCTGAGCACCCAGACGTCGGCGCAGGGCGCGACGACATTGGGTTGCCCCTCGCCTCCCGGCTGGTCGTAGACGCGGCAATAGCCGCCGGGCATCACCCGCCAGCCGTCCTTCGTCGCCGCCGCGAAAACGCGCAGCGCGAAGGGGCGCGGCGTCAAGGCGCCGTCGACCCAGGCCGGCGTGGTCGAGAAGGTCAGCTCTTCCTGCGCCACGAAATCCATGCCGCGCGCCATTATCGCCGCGACGAGTTTTTCGCGCTCCCCGGCGTTCATGGCCGCCGTCGGGTCGGGGCTCGCGCCCGGAAAAGTCGTTCGAAACATCGGCGCCGGCGTGAAGGCGTCCTTGACGTGGCGCTTGTCGAGACTGGCGAGCACGCGCGTCCGCGCCCTATCGTCGCCGCACCAGAGCGTCTCGACATTGGGCAGGCGCAGTTCCTCGCCCAGCAGGCGCGGCGCCAGATCAGGCAGAAAGCTCATGATCGCGCGCGCCTCGACGAGGCCGGCGCCGGGCATGTTGGCGACCGCGACAGCGCCCTGGCGGATCGCCTCGAGCAGGCCGGGCGCGCCGAGCTTCGAGGCGGCGTTCAGCTCCAGCGGATCGCACCAGTCGGCGTCGACCCGCCGCCACAATACGTCGGCGCGCTTGAGGCCGGCGATCGTGCGCACATAGAGCTTGCCGTCATTGGCCACGAGATCCTCGCCCTCGACCAGCAACAGCCCGAGATAGCGGGCGAGGTTGACCTGCTCGGCGTAGGTCTCGCTGAACGGGCCGGGCGTCAGCAGGCAGATGCGCGGATCGACGCGCTGCGCGCAGCTCGCGAGGCCGGCGCGAAAATCGCGGAAGAATGGGGCCAGCCGGCGCACATTCATGTCGCGGTACAGGCTCGGGACGGCCCGCCCCATGATAAGGCGGTTTTCCAGCGCATAGCCCGCGCCCGAGGGCGCCTGGGCGCGATCGCCCAGCACCCGCCACGCGCCGTCGGGGCCGCGCGCGATCTCCGCCGCGTAAAAGCGCAGCCAGCGGCCGCCGGGCGGCGCGACGCCGCGCATCGGCCTGATGAACTCCGGCGAGCCCGTCACCGCCGTCGCTGGCAGCGCGCCGTCCTCGATCAGTCGTCCTTCGCCGTAAACGTCGCGCAGGATCAGATCGAGCAGCTCGGCGCGCTGGACGATTCCGGCCTCGATCGCCTCCCATTCCGCCTGCGGCAACAATAGCGGCAGGCGGGCCAGCGGCGCGACGCGCTCGCGCGCTTCGCCGGGCGCGCGGTAGGTCAGGCCCATTTCGTCTATGCGCCGGTTGGCGCTGGCGAAACGCTGCTCGATGTCGGCCTCGCCGAGCCTCGCGAGGGCGCCGAGCAAGGCGAGCCAATGTTCGCGCGGCCGCCCGTCCGCCCCGAGCAGTTCGTCGGCCGCTCCCGGAGCGACGCGATAACCCGCGAGCCAGGACGCGAGCAGCGCGTCCAAGGCGCCGGCGGCGGCGGGGGGCCCCAAGGCCCGCTCAGAACGCAAAGTTCCTCCGCAGATCCAGCGTCAGCGGAAACTCCCCGGCCGGCTCCTCGCGCGGCGGCAGGATCCGTCCGGGGCTATGGCCGTGTTCCTGAAAGCGGGACAGTCGCCGCGCCTCGGCCTCTTGCGCGTTGACCGGAAAAGTATCGTAGCTCCGTCCGCCCGGATGGGAGCTGTGATAGACGCAGCCGCCCAGCGAGCGCGCGCTCCACGTGTCGACGACATCGAAGGTCAGCGGCGCGTGGACGGAAACGGTGGGGTGCAGGCCGGAAGGCGGCCGCCACGCCTTGAAGCGCACGCCGGCCGCGGCCTCGCCGTTCTTGCCCGTGAAGGTCATCGGCAACCGCCGCCCATTGCAGGCGATCACATGCCGGCCCGGCACGAAGCCTTGCGCCTTGACCTGCAACCGCTCGACCGAGGAATCGACGTAACGCACGGTGCCTCCCTGCGCGCCCTGTTCGCCCATGACATGCCAGGGTTCGAGCGCGTGACGCAACTCCAATCGCACGCCGTCATGCGTCACCGCCCCGACCAGCGGGAAGCGGAACTCCCATTGCGCCTGAAACCACTCCGGCTCGAAGGCGTAGCCCGCCCGGTTGAGATCGCCCAGCACGTCGGCGAAATCTTCCCAAACATAATGCGGCAACATGAATTTGTCGTGCAGCGCGGTTCCCCAGCGCACGAGCCCCCCTTCGCGCGGCTCGCGCCAGAACCATGCGGTGAGCGCCCGCAACAGCAATTGCTGGGCGAGACTCATGCGGGCGTCCGGAGGCATCTCGAAAGCGCGAAATTCGACGAGGCCGAGGCGCCCGGTGGGCCCGTCCGGCGAATAGAGCTTGTCGATGCAGATTTCCGCGCGATGGGTGTTGCCGGAAACGTCGACCAGCAGATTGCGAAACAGCCGGTCCACCAGCCAGAGCGGAAAATCGCCGGAGCCGGGCGCTGGCGTGTTGGCCAGCGCGATCTCCATTTCGTAGAGCGATTCGTGCCGCGCCTCGTCGATGCGCGGCGACTGGCTGGTCGGGCCGATGAACAGGCCGGAGAACATGTAGGACAGCGAGGGATGGCGCTGCCAGTAGAGAATGAAGCTCTTGAGCAGATCGGGCCGGCGCAGGAAGGGCGAATCGGCGGTGTTTTTGCCGCCGAGCACCACGTGATTGCCGCCGCCCGAGCCCGCCCCGCGCCCGTCGGTCATGAATTTGCTGGTGGTGAGCCGCGCCTGCCGCGCGTCCTCGTAAAGCCCGGTGGTGTTGGTCACCGCCTCGCGCCAGGATTTGGCCGGGTGGATATTCACCTCGATCACGCCCGGGTCGGGCGTCACCTTTATGACGTTGAGCCGCGGGTCGATCGGCGGCTCATAACCTTCGATATGCAACGGCAGGCCGGTCTCCTCGGCTGTCCGCTCCACGGCGGCGAGCAGTTCAAGATAGTGTTCGAGCTTTTGCACCGGCGGCATGAACACGCAGAGCGTCCCATCGCGCGGCTCGACGGTCAGCGCGGTGCGCACGCCGCCTTCGTCCGGATTCTGTTCACGCACCTCCTGCCGGGCGCCTGCCGCGGAGCCGGCGCGGTAGGCCGTTTGGTAATGGGAGGCCGGCGGCAGTTCGGGACGTTCGTCGAGCGGGTCCTGCTGCACGATTTGCGGATAGATCTCGGGACGCACCCAGGGCAGCGACTTTAACGGCAGGCGCAGGCCCACCGGCGAATCACCCGGCGCCAGAAACAGCTTGCCGCGCCGCAGGGGCCAATGTCCAGAGACCCAGCCCGTGCGAGCGGCCGGCGCGTTCCAATGTTGGATCGGCAGCACGAATCCGGTCGGGGTCGAGAGGCCGCGTTCGAAACCGCGGATGATGCGGTTGCGTTCCTCGGGATCGTCGATCTTGGGGTCGGAAGGATCGATGTTGATCGGCAGCGCCGCTTCCTCGCCGATCCGATGCAGCGGGTCTTCATAGGCGGGGATGATGTAGGAACTGTCGACGCCGAGATGCGCGACCAGCGCGGTGGCGAAAGCTTCCGCCGCCTTTGCCGTGATCGCGGCGGCCTTGGCTTCGTCCTTGGCCTTATCCTTGGCTTTGTCCAGCCGGGCCACGAGCTCGGGGTCGCGCCAGATCGGCTTGCCGTCGGCGCGCCAGTAGACGGCGAAGGCCCAGCGCGGCAAGCTCTCGCCCGGATACCATTTGCCCTGGCCGTAATGCAGAAAGCCGCCGGGCGCGAAGCGCTCGCGCAGCCTTCGGATCAGATCGTCGGCGAGCGCGCGCTTCGTCGGGCCGACCGCCGAGACGTTCCATTCCTCGCCTTCGAAATCGTCGATCGAGACGAAGGTCGGCTCGCCGCCCATGGTGAGGCGCACGTCCTGCGCGACGAGATCGGCGTCGACCTTTTCTCCGAGCCGGTCGAGCCGCGCCCAGGCCTCGTCGGAAAAGGGCGCGGTGACGCGCGGGGCCTCGGCGATGCGCTCCACCCGCATCTCGAAGCCGAATTCGCAATTGGCCGGCTCGACCACGCCAGAGACTGGCGCGCAGGAGCGATAATGCGGCGCGGCGCATAGCGGCAGATGGCCCTCGCCGCAAAACAGCCCCGAAGTCGCGTCGAGCCCGATCCAGCCGGCGCCGGGCAGATAGACCTCGGCCCAGGCGTGCAGATCGGTGAAATCATGCGCCGGTCCCTTGGGGCCTTCGAGCGGCTCCTCATCCGCGACGAGCTGGATGAGATAGCCGGAGACGAAACGCGCGGCCAGACCAAGTCGTCGCAGCGTCTGCACCAGGAGCCAGGCCGAATCGCGGCAGGAGCCGGACCCCAGCGTCAGCGTCTCGTCCGGCGGCTGCACGCCGGGCTCCATGCGGATCACATATTTGATCTCCCGGCTCAGCCGAGCGTTGAGGCCGACGAGAAAATCGATCGTGCGCAGTTTTTGCCGCGAAATGGAGCGCACGAAGTCTTCGAGCGGCGCGCCGGCCGGCTCGATTTCCAGCGACGCCGCGAGTTCGGCCGCGAGTTCCGGCGCGTAGGTGAAGGGGAACTCCTCGGCATAGGGCTCGACGAAGAAATCGAACGGGTTGAACACCGCGAGATCGGCCAGAAGGTCGACCTCGACGCGGAACTCCGTGGTTTTTTCGGTGAACACCAGCCGCGCCAGCCAATTGCCGTGCGGGTCCTGCTGCCAATTGATGAAATGCTGAGAGGGCGAGATCTTGAGCGAATAGCTGGGCACGCCGGTGCGGCAATGCGGCGCCGGGCGCAGCCGCACGACCTGTGGCCCAAGCGCGACATAGCGATCATATTTGTAATGGGTGACGTGGTGCAGGGCGACCTGGATCGACACGGGGCTGGCGGCCTTTTTTAAAGAATTGGCGCGGCGCGCATGACGCGGATTAGGTTTCCGCTGGAGTTGGGAGTCAATCGGCGCGTGAGCAAATGCGAGGCGATTGGGAAAAATTCCCGCAACATGGCGCATGGTTGGGATGGCGGCGCCCGAAAAAGCGCCGAGATGGCGGGCTGGCGTGGAGCGGCGTTCTCGGCCGTTTTGACGAGCTGCTGGACGATAGGGTGAGGTTGAATTTCTGCTTCTCACCCGAAGCGGCGGGAGTGGAATTCGGGAGTTCTGATTATGGGGATTCCCCTCTCAAAACGAAGTTTTTACGAGGGGCGGTGGGGAATTATTTGCCGTAACGAAAGCTTAAGAGATTTTGACAGCCGTGCAGGCGTTGGCCTATGCATCTGGCGGCAGCCCACGTCCTAGGTGTTCACGTGAAGAATCCAGCCTTGAAGGAGCGATTCGAGCAATTTATGTCAATCCTAAAGGGGGCCGAGAATATCGACGGCCTCATGAAACAATGCGTGCTTCCCGGTAGGCAGCGTGCCGATTATTTGGCCTTCGATCGCCGTGTTATTATTGAGCAAAAATCCCTTGACGTTAATCCAGATTACAAAATTCAGAAGTTCATCGACGATCTGATGAAAACGCGCGGTATCATCGGATACGGCCGCGTTTCGCTTGATCAGATTCTTCTCCAGTTGCCCGATGGTCAAAATCTCAAAAAGCAGCTTTATCAGAAGTTGACCCAAGGGATCGATGATATTCTTGCAAAGGCGGACAAACAAACCCGCGACACGCGCACGACGTTCCTTCTCCCTTACGCTATCGGCGTCGTGGTCATATTAAACGACGGAGCGCAGGTCATTGGACCAGATTTTGTGTGTGTCAAAGCCTTCGACATGCTTAGGCTACGCCTGCCGACAGGGGAAATCAGGTATCCTCAAAATCAGGTAGTCATATTGATTTCGGAAGCTCATCGAGTGTTGGTTGACCATCCAGCGGAAGTAATTCCGATTGAGACGATATTTTCAGATTCTGGCAATCAGCTTCCAATTGCCACTCATTATACGGATATGCTCAAACAAAGGTGGGCAGAATTCAATAAAGCTTCTTATATTGAGTCATCCAACCAAACGCGCGATGTCAGGACCCGCGAACCTATGAAGCCTTTCAACGCCCCGTCACCTAAATCCTTGGGCTGAATAACATCGCTGCCGAACTTGCAGGGGCCGATTTGGATTTGTGCGAATCTCAACATTTTTCCAACGCTTAACGCAGTCTTCCACATTAATGAATTATCTGGCGCAAACATCATGAGCGGACTTACCGCTCGCATCCGCTCGCGCCTCGCCGCCTGAATCCCCATGGCCTTCCGCGCCCCGCCGCCCGCCTCCCTTGCGCCGCGCCCCTGCGCCTTGTAAGGGCGACTACCCGCTTGACCGAAGGCCCGCGCGATGTCCGCATTCTCCGTCTATCTGCGCGTGCTGCTCCAGCTGCGGCCCGAGGCGAGGCTCGCCTATATTCTGGTCGTCGCCAACCTCGTTCTGGCGGCCGCGCAATTCGCCGAGCCGATTCTGTTCGGCCGGATCATCGATATGATGAGCGGCGCGCAGACCCAGGGGGCCCAACTCACCTGGGGCGATTTGCTCCCCACCGTCGCCGCCTGGGCCGGCTTCGGCCTGTTTTCGATTCTCGCCTCGATGGCGGTCGGCCTGCACGCCGACAGGCTGGCGCATCGCCGCCGACTCGCGGTGATGGCGCAATATTTCGATCATGTGCTCAATCTGCCGCTGAGCTTTCACGCCAATGTCCATTCGGGCCGGCTGTTGCAGTCGATGCTCGAGGGCGCGACCGCGATGTTCAGCCTGTGGCTCTCGTTTCTTCGCGAGAATTGCGCGACCTTTTTCGCGTTGTTCCTGCTGTTGCCGGCGACGCTGTTCTACAATTGGCGTCTCGCCAGCCTGCTGATCGTCATGGTGGCGTTGGTTTATGTGGTGACGACGCTGGTGATGCGCCGCGCCGACACGATGCAGGCGGCGGTGGAGCGGCATAACGCGGCGCTGGCCAGCAGGGCGTCGGATGCGCTGGGCAATGTGTCGGTGGTGCAGAGCTTCACCCGCGCCCAGAGCGAATCTCAGGCGCTGCGGCGGATCATCGA
>Ga0181524_10002866_pt1 | contig 17300 bp, 17 predicted proteins | sample PEATcosm2014_Bin_34_FD_119761 | JGI IMG/M metagenome (GOLD analysis project Ga0181524, IMG submission 119761) | Peatland microbial communities from MTU Mesocosm Facility, Houghton, MI, USA - PEATcosm2014_Bin05_60_metaG | ecosystem: Environmental > Terrestrial > Soil > Wetlands > Peat | place...
GCACCCGGACGTCTTCAACATCTTCCTCCAGATCCTCGACGAAGGCCGCCTGACAGATGGCAAGGGGCGCACCGTGGACTTCAAGAACACGGTCATCATCATGACCTCCAACATCGCCAGCACTTACATTCACGAGGCGATGAGCGGGCGCGGCGGCGACGAGCCTGGAGTTATTTCCGAAGCCCTCAAGAAACGAATCCACGAGGCGCTACTCGAACACTTCCGTCCCGAGTTCTTGAACCGCGTGGACGAGATTGTGATCTTTAACCCACTGGGCAAGGAGAACATCAAGAAGATCATCGAGCTGCAACTCGGCTATCTCAAGAACCTTCTGGCCGAGCGCAAGATCCAGATTGAATTGACTCCCAAAGCGCACGAGCTGCTCTTCCGCGAAGGCTACGACCCCCAGTTCGGAGCGCGTCCACTGAAGCGCGCCATCCAACGCCTCATCCAGGACCCGCTGGCCATGAAACTCCTGGACGGCGAGGTGCTGCCCGGCGAAACGGTTGAGGTTGATGCGGACCTGAAGAAGGGCACGATGACGTTCGGGCGCGAGAAGGCGAAGGCGGTGCGAACGTAGAAGGGAACGGTGATGAATACAACCTTCGTCCTTGGCGCTGGTTTTTCTTTCGATGCGGGCTTTCCGCTCATGCGGGATCTGCGCGGCACGCTGCTCAAGTTCATCGAGTTTGACCGCCATTCGTCCTATGCCCTGCATTTGAATCCAATCCCCGAGTATCCTAACGGCCAGTTCTACGCTGGACTGGCCGAAGTGGACTCAACGGGTAAGCTTCAGTTCGAGGAGCTCTTCTCCCAACTCAGGAAGATGGTGGGCGACCCAAACTATGGGGGTCCAGCCCATGTGACGGAGTGGGTTCTGCGGGTTGGCTGCGCCCGTATGTTTTGGTGTTTACAGGGGCTGAACCCTTTTCCCGAATCGCACTACAGGAACTTCGCGTCTTGGCTGGCCCGCGCTGGTGGTCGCAACACCATCGTTTCGTTTAACTGGGATGTGGTTACCGAGACCGCGTTCACCGAAGCGGGCATATCCTGGAGCTATTCGCTATCTCAACCCGCCGCGGTTCCGGTCCTCAAGCCCCACGGATCAATCAACTGGAACGGCTATCTGCGCAAGAGCTACCGAAATGACTCGGGCCTTTGGCACCCACTGGAACCGGGCAGCGGTCTCTCGTACATGGCCGCAACTCCGCTGAGGAACCCTGACCAACAGGCGATTAATCCGGACCTGGCTTATGCCATATTTCCGGGTGACCCCGACCTGCCCGAGCAAGACGAGGATCTCGGGCGCATCTGGACAGATGTAAAGACCGCGCTTGCGGCCTCAGACAAGGTAGTTTTCATTGGGTACTCTCTTCCCGGTTACGACTGCTTCGCCCGCGAGTTTTTTAGGGAGCGCACGGCCCGAAAAGAGATCGAAGTGTATAACCCGTCGGACGTGGACCTCCAAAAGTACAAGACGTTATTTGGAGCCGGCGTTCGTCTCCATAAGGATGGATTCCCTTCCTGCCCCTATGCTAGATAGGACTGCTTTTCATCTGCGGGTCGGCCGAGGGTTTGTTTTGACTTTCGCGGTTTGTCGAGGAATGTCGCAGGGTCCTGTGGGAACGCTTCTGGGAGGGATGTGCGATCTCCCGGCGGGTTTAATGCTACAATAACGGAGTCAGCTCAGGAGGCAGCTTGAAGGTAAAGGTTGTAGTCCACGAAGCGGAGGAAGGCGGCTACTGGGCGGAAGTGCCAGCCATCCCCGGCTGCGCAACGCAGGGTGCGACAATGGAAGAGTTGATGGCGAACGTTCACGAGGCCATTGAGGCCTGTTTGGACGTTGAAGTCGATCCGCCGGAGCACACCCCCAAGGATCAAGTATTGGAAATCGCCCTATGAAGTCGCTCTCCGGCAAGGACCTTGCTCGCCTCGTCGAGAGTCAGGGCTGGCAACTCCTCCGAATTCAGGGCAGCCATCACATCTACGGCAAGTCAGGCAACATCGTCCGGCTGTCAATATCCTATCCACGGTAACAAACCCCTGAAGATCGGCCTGCTGAAACACCTTCTCAAAATGACAGGGTTTCGGGAAAGCGATTTGGATTGATTCCATCCCGCTCCGTCTGGCGCGCGCCCGTTCATGCCTGGCGGCGCGGCAAGGATCGTAGGTGCGGTCCGTAAACCGCCCCCGCCCCTTGGCCCCTCCCAGGGTCGCGGCAAAGTCCCCGAAACATAACATCCCACAGCGGCTCTGCCGCCCGATGTGCGGAAAGGCTGCGCCTTTCCGAGGCCTTCCACCCTGACTAACCCCCTCAGTTCGGCCGGAAGGCTCAGCCTTCCAGCCGAGCCAAGGGAGAGAAGGGAGGCGGCCTGCGCCGGAAAGCCAGAGGCTTTCCGCACATCAGGCGGCAGAGCCGCTTCTTCCCCCACCTTGACGCGACCCTGTGGCCCCTCCGCATAGCCATTTCAAAAATGACATCAAAATGATATCATTGTGATGATGGATGGACGGTGGCCAACTTGACGGTGCGCAACATTCCAGAAGAAACTTACAAGCGCCTACAGGAAAACGCGAGACAGCATAAGCGAAGCCTGAACGCGGAATTCCTTGAACTTTTGAACGACCGTGACGCCTGGGCGCTCCGGCGGTTTCGCATCCGATCTGCTATCCCTAAGCTACGTCGGCTGCGCAAGGAGATCGCCAAGAAGTTTCCGCTGAAGTACGAGATGCTTGAACTAATCCGCGAGGATAGGGAAAGCCGATGAGCGTCCTTACGGATGGGACGTTTCCTTCAAGTCTGAACGCCTTGCTTTGGAACCACCGCTCTGGGCAGATCTGGAATGGTCCGCTCGGGTAGCAAGCTGGCGCGCCGCGTGATAGCATTTTGATGTTGGAGGCAGTATGGCCAATTATACAGTACGGAACATCCCCGAAGAGGTTTACGCGGTGTTGCGCCAAGATGCCGAGCGTCATGGACACAGTCTTAATGCGGAGGTGCTGAGCCTATTGGCGGAAAGAGCCGAGATGAAACGCCGCCGGGCCGGCGCCGCCAGGGCCATGAAAGATTTGGACAAGCTGCGAAAGCGGATTGCGCGGAAGTATCCCAACCAGCCTGACAGTGTCGAGCTTATTCGAGAGGACCGGGACAGTCGATGAGCGTCATTGTCGATGCCAGTGTTGCCGCTAAGTGGCTCTTGAGCGAGCCTGACAGCGAGCGGGCCCTGGCGTTGCTGGGCGAATGGAGCGAGGGACGTTTGGACGGTCTTGCTCCGGCGATTCTGCCAGCGGAGGTGGCTAGCACACTTTGGAAGAGGGCGATCCGCGGCCTGATCCCAGTGCAGACCGCTGAACTCCTATTTGAGAAATTCTCCAACCTCAGGTTTCCACTCGAACCAATTGAAGACTCGATCGCAACAGCCTTCGAACTGGCGCTCCGATATCGTCACCCTGTTTATGACTGTCTGTATGCGGCTTTGGCGCTCAGGAAACGCTGGGAGATTGTCACTGCCGACGAGCGATTCTTCAATGCTTTTCATTCACTCATGGGGCGACAGGTGCGCCTGCTTCGCGATTGGGGCTGAGAAAGAACCCGGTGCGAATGGATGCGCATCCAAATATAATGGAAAGCGGTCGTTTCACCGAGGGAGATAAGGACGAGGAGATCCCTTAATGATGACAAGCAAGCAACGCGCACTGGCGGCGGTTAACCACCAAACCACCGACCGCATACCCATCACCTTCGACGCCGAGGAGGAGGTCTATGCGGCGCTGTACGATCACCTGAACCTGAGAACCAAAGAGGCGTTGTTTGATCGTCTTCACGTGGACACATGGATGATTCTCCCGGGCAACTTTATGTATCCGAAATCGGAGGAACAAAAGACGGAGAAAACGTCCATATGGGGATACCGCGTCAAGGTCACCGCCTATTCTGGCGGCACTTATGACGAACTTTATTTCTCGCCGCTGGCGGGCAAGCACGAGATCGCCGACATTCGGAACCATGACTGGACGGGGCCGCAAACTCTGGATTTCTCCCATTTCCAAACCGAGGCCCAGGCGCACGCCGGCCGGGCTGTAATCGGGGTCTTCACGTGGGGCGCCTATTTCATCGCGTCATTTGTTCGCGGGATGGAAGAGTTGATGATGGATTTCGCGATGCGCTCCGACTACGCCGACTACCTGATCAAAACCATCACCGAAAAAATTCTCACTGCCCTGGACACGCTGCTGGAAGAACATGGCGAGGGGATTGATATCGTTTACATGGCTGACGATTATTGTTCGCAACGAGGGCCGCTCTTCAGTCCCGACATGTTCAAGCACTATGTCCAGCCCTACTTGAAGGAAGTCGCCGCACGTTGCCACAAGCATGACAAGAAGTTTCTCCTGCATTGCTGCGGTGCGGTGCGACCACTCCTGCCCATGATTATCGACGCCGGGGTGGACATGCTGGAACCGATTCAGATTCGCGCCGAGGGAATGGATCCGGCGGGACTGAAACGGGACTTCGGCAAGCATCTTTGTTTCTACGGAGGTGTGGATCTTCAACAAATTCTGCCCAAAGGCACGCCGCAACAGGTGGCCGACGAAGTCCGGCGGCTCACCGACATCCTGGGCAAGGGTGGCGGCTACATCATCGGTCCCGGTCACACTTACATCCAGCCGGATACGCCCCTTCCCAACATTCTTATGATGTACGAGACCGCCGCCCATATCCCCAATGACGGGTGGAGAAATCTCGATGAACAGTAGCGAAATTGTGCGTAGAGCGATCGAGTTCGACACGCCGCCTCGATTGCCGTTTTTCCTAGGCGAGTACTGGGGCAACAAGTTGTCGGCCTCGGTCAAGGACTTCCCCAATGACGTGTGGGATTCCTGGGAAATGGATCGCCAGGAACGCGGTTGGTTCTTCGATAATCCCGCTGAAGACGACTGGGGATGTCTATGGGCAGCGACGGAAGTCAAAAACATGGGACAGGTGGTGGGACATCCCCTGGAGGATTGGAGCAAGCTGGCGACCTACAGCCCCCCAAACCCACGAAATCCCTTCTACTTTAAGAAAACCGAAGAAATCATTAAGAACGCCGCGGATCGTTATGTGGTCATAACGAGCCATTTCAACCTTTTTGAGCGTCTTCACATGCTTCACGGCTTTCAACAAACGCTCGAAGACATCTATCTCGAACCTGAGAAAATCCATCGGCTGCTCGATATGATCCTCGAATACAAGATCACTCATATCGCCGAAGCGGCCAAACGATTTGGCGACCGCGTTCACGGCATTTTCCTTACTGACGACTGGGGCACGCAAACCAACACCTTCGTGTCAGCAGCGGTGTTCAAGGAGTTCTTTTTCGCCCGATACAAAGAGCTCTTCGACTCGATCCACCATCATGGCTGGCATGTCATTCTTCATAGTTGCGGAAGAGTCAACAATTTTGTCCCGCTCTTCATTGAGGCCGGCGCTGACGTACTGAACATGCAGCAACCCCAAGCGTACGGCATAGCGGAAATCGGAGATGCCGTCGCCGGCAAGGTATGCTTCTTAACGACGGTTGATATTCAGGCAACCTTGCCGAAAGAAAACCCCGATGCGGTTCGAAGCGAGGCCAGGGAACTAGTGATGAGCTGGTCCACCCCCAAAGGCGGGTTCATCGTGTTCACGTATAGCGATCCCACCGGCATCGGCGCGAGCGAGGCGATTTGCGAAGTGATGTTCCAAGAATTCTACAGCCTCAGGAACTACTGGGCGGAGGGTGCGAAACCAATACCCTTAAATGCAGCGTAGTATGGCGATCATGACGATAGGAGCCTGAAGTTATGTGGAACAATTTGAAAACAACGATATTACTGGCAGCGATGACCGGCCTTCTGCTGGCCATTGGACAGCTCTGGGGCGGGCAGCGGGGGCTGATGTTTGCCCTGGTGCTGGCGGCCGTGATGAACCTGGGCAGCTATTTCTTTTCCGACAAGATAGCGCTGAAAATGAGTGGCGCCAAGCCGATTGCGCGCCAGGAAAACCCGCGCATTTACCAGATCGTGGAGCGCCTGGCAGCCAAGGCTAACATTCCGGTGCCCAAAATCTATTACATCCCCACCGATTCGCCGAACGCTTTTGCCACGGGCCGCAATCCCAGCCACGCTTCAGTGGCGGTCACAGGCGGCATCCTGGATATTTGCGACGACGAGGAAATTGAAGGCGTACTGGCGCATGAACTCGGCCACGTGAAGAACCGCGACATCCTGATCAGCGCGGTTGTGGCCACGCTGGCCGGCGCCATCACTTTGATTGCTCGAATGGTTTATTGGGGCGAGCTGTTTGGGGGCTTTGGCGGCTCGCGCAATGACAACCGGCGCGGCGGAGGCATGTTCTCTGCGCTCGCCATGATGATCGTGGCGCCTCTTGCGGCCATGCTTATTCAGCTTGCCATTTCCCGCTCGCGCGAGTACGAGGCCGACGCCACGGGCGCGCGCATCACGGGCAATCCGCAAGGTCTGGCGCGGGCGCTCAGTAAGATTGACAAGTGGTCGAAGCGAATACCCATGCAGGCCTCGCCCTCCATGGCGCACATGTACATCTGCCAACCGCTCACCAGCGGGGCGGTTTTCTCCAGCCTGTTTTCCACCCACCCGCCCATCCCCAAGCGCATTGAGCGGCTGATCGGGCGGGATTTTGTGTAGTCATCAGGAGTCAGTGGAGGCTAAGACCCATGAATAGGGTTTTGCTCGCATTTGTGGCGCTCACTTTCTGTGCAACGATTGTACAGGCGAAGGAACCGTCGAAGGCGGCAAACTTCTCTGGCAATTGGGTTTTGGATTTCGACCAAACGAAGGCCCCACCCGCGGGTCTGCAAAATTACAGGATGGTTGTGAACCAGGATGAGCAGCAACTCAAAGTGGAGACATCGGTCGAGGGCGATTTGCAGGCCACTCCGGGCACGACAAATTCCGGCGGCTACCCGCAAGGCAGGTCGGGCGGCTACGGCAGGAGAGGGGGCATGGGCATACCAGGCGCCGGAATGGGAATGCCGCGCGGTGGTGGAGGGCCCCGCGCCGTGGAAGCATCGCAAGGAGGTGTTGCTGCTTACAAGCTTTATCCCCATAGCGCTGTCTACAAACTGGATGGCAGCGAATCAACCGTGAAGCTTGGCGACCCGGAGCAGACCAACGCGACCTCGAAAGCAGAGCGAGAGAAAAAAGGCGCGGTGCTGAAGATCTCCCTGGCGGGAAACGAAGATTCTGTCCAGGGAGGCGGCAAGATTCAGGTAAAAGAGCAGTGGAAATTTTCCGACGATGGGAAATCTCTGAGGATTGACCGGAGCATCAAGTCCCCTGACGGATCAGGCACCGTGCACCTCGTCTTTTTGAGGAGAGAAGCTGACTCGAGCAGCGGCGCTTCATCAGCGCCACAATGATTGAAGGATTGAACTTAGATGCGATGCGTACGGGATTTTTAGCATGGTCAATATAGGGCAAGGAGCCGGAAGGCCCACTGAAGCTCGTGGCGGCATCTCAAGACTGGGGGCCAGAGGCTGGCTAAGCCTCAGCCTTTTGCTCTCGGTGTTCTGCCTGTCAACGCCAAGCTGTGCCCAACAGAGCCAGCAGCCGCCGCCCACCATTTCCGTCAACGTCAAAGTGGTCAATGTGCTGGCCACCGTACGCACTAAGCACGGAGAAATCATCCGCGACTTAACCCAGGATGATTTCACATTAGAGGAGGATGACCGTCCGCAAGCCATTCGCTATTTCGCGCGCGAGACTGATCTTCCCCTGACGCTCGGTCTGCTCGTGGACACGAGCATGAGCCAGAGGCGCGTTCTCGAACAGGAGCGCAGCGCCAGCTCCACTTTTTTGGATCAAGTGCTGCGCGTGAACAAGGACATGGCCTTCGTGATTCACTTCGACCGCGAAGTAGAACTCCTACAAGACCTCACTTCTTCCCGCCAGAAGTTGCAGTCGGCGCTGGGGTTGCTCCAGACACCGCGGCCAACCCAAGAGGGCGGAAGCAACTCGCCGGGCTCGTATCCTGGCTCGGGGCGGAGGGCGGGTGGGGGTGGCGGCGGCGGGACTCTGCTCTATGATGCGGTCTACCTGGCGTCGAACGAACTGATGAAGAAGCAGCAGGGCCGCAAAGCGCTCATTATCCTCTCCGACGGAGTGGATCACGGCAGCAAAGAAACTCTGGCCAGTGCCGTCGAGGCGGCCCAGCGCGCCGACACGCTGGTCTATTCCATCCTATTCGCCGATGAGCAGGGCTACGGGAGAGGAGGAGGGTTCGGCGGCGGTATGGGCGGCATGGGGGGAATGGGTCGACGCGGTGGGCGCGGGAGATACCCCCAGGAAATGCGTCCGGACGGCAAGAAGATTCTCGAGCGGATTTCGAAAGCGACTGGCGCCCGTCTTTTTGAAGTTTCCAAGAAGCAGCCGATGGAGCAAATTTACGACCAGATTCAAGAGGAGCTGCGCAATCAGTACAGCCTGGGCTACACCCCCGACAAAGCGGACGTCGGAACGGGCTATCACAAAATCCGCCTTAAGACCAAACAGAAAGGCCAAGTCGTGCAGGCAAGAGACGGATATTATGCGGAGCGCTAGAATTCTGCCGGCCGGGACGCTGCACTCCTGCACGTGCAAAGACGCGCTCCAAGAGCTCCACCCCTCCTCGCGCGGTACGCGGTAATGCCAAGTTACCTTGTTACACGCACATCAGGGTAGAGCCATGCTGGCGAAAGCGAAGCGTCCAGAGCCGTGAGCCGCGCTCCAAGGGTTGCTACAGGGAGGGGCTGCGGTATATATTTCAAAGTGTCATGGAATCGATGAAGGAAACCCTGATCTGCGCGCTCTTATGGCTCACCCTTACTCTGTCCGCTGTCTGTGGATTAGCCGTCGCCTCGGACCAGGGCAAATCGCCCCCTCAGCAGCCCCCTCCGCTCACCCGCGCCGCTGATGAATTCAAAGTTCTGACCCGCGATTTAGGGATGCGCCCCGGCAGCCCGCTGACCGCGCAAAAGCATCATGGCCGGAAAATGCTCTGGCACGGTCGTGTCTATGAAAACTTCCGAAACGACATTCTGGATGCCATCCCGCACGAAGTGAAGCAAAACGGTGAGAGCGTCTCCCCGCTGCGGCGCAATCAGTTCGGTTTCAATGTCGCCGGCCCTGTGCTTATCCCGTACCTGTTCAAGAATCCCAAGAACACGTTCTTCGCGCTGTCCTATGAGGGCGTCCGCGAGCGCATCTCACGCGCCTCTCTGCACACCATCCCCACCGCGGCTCAACACAGCGGCGACTTCTCGCAAACCGTGGATCCAGCCGGCAACCTGCTGCCCATCTACGATCCGGCCACGACATCCCCCAACCCTGCTTACGATCCGACCCAGGCCGTCTCCACCAGCAATCTTCAGTACCTGCGCTCTACCTTTCCCGGAAACATCATCCCTGCGAACCGTCTGGCCCCGATCGTTCAACAGGCTCTGTCCCTTTACCCCCTGCCCAATACGAATATCGGCCCCTTTTTCCAGAACAACTACTTCGTCAACGCCCCGGAGGCCGACACCGCAGACGGTATTATTGCCAAGTTTGAACACCAATTCGGCGCGCGGCATCGGCTTACCTCCAACAGCACAATTTCCAGCGGGTTCCTTAGCTCCGCGAAATATTTCCCGAACATCGCCAGCCCGACCGCGCCGGATCAGCATTTCTCCACTCGGCGCACGGAGCTCGATTACGTCTTTACCGCCAACCCCAACACCGTCAACTCGGCCAGTTTGACCGCGGTTTCCGGCACGACACACTCTGGCGATGCTTCTCAGTCCCCCTTCCCTAGCTATCAGATCCTCGGGAACTATCTCTCCATGGGCACCGCTTATCCCAACTCGCGCAACGCTGACAACACGTTTGAGGTCCGCGATTCGGTGTCGACGCGAAGGGCCAAGCATTCTCTCGGGTTAACGTTTCAGGCCGATGACTATCAGGTGAATTCGTATAATCCGGTTTATCCCGCAGGCGAATTCCAGTTTGACCCCGGTCTCACCAGCCTGCCGGGGATTATCGACACGGGCGATCCGTTCGCAAGCTTCCTCCTCGGCCTGCCGGAATTCGCGGAACGCTCCATCACCACTTCGCCATCCTATTTCCGAGACTCCTACCAATTCATCGCCGGGAGTGACAAGTACGAACTCTCGAAAGACTTGACCATCAGCCTCAACCTCAATCTCAGCCGCCGGACGCCGCGGGTGGAGAAGTACAATCGCCAGAGCACAGTCGATCCGTCCGTATTCAACGCCTCCGACGGCCTGCCCGGCGCGCTCGTGTTTGCTGGTCTCAACGGCATCTCTCGCGGCATGCGCCCCGCCAATACCGATCTCGATCCGAGCGCGGGTGTGGCCTGGAACCCGCGTGGCGACACCAAAACCGTAGTCCGTGCTTCCTTCAGCCGCTCGCACGGCCAGATTCCGATTTACAATGGCCAGTGGGGCACGCAGGGATTCAACGCCGTCCAGTCTTTCTTTTCACCGAATACACAACTGAGTCCAGCGCTCGACCTGACTGCCGGCATACCGCCTTATTCCACACCCTTGCCGGACCTCAACCCATCGGCGGCCGATAATACGGTGGCGGATTTCGTCGATCTGAGTGGGCGGGAGCCCGTCTATCAATCGGCTTCGCTTTCCGTGGAGCGCGAGATGCCTTTCTCCATGGTGGTTTCCGTGGGCGCGAATTACAGCGCCGGCCGGGATATCCTGGTAGGCGACGGCACCGCCAATCCCAACGCCATCAACCCCAACTATATGAGTTATGGCGATGAGCTTTACAACCTGGCCTTCCGCAACACGCTGCAACCGTACCCGCAATTCCAGGGCTTCGAGCTTTACGGCCACTACCCGTGGGGCCGCTACCTGCGCAACTCCGGCTTCGTGCGAGTCGAGAAGCGCGCCTCGTATGGCCTTTCGTTTACTATCTACTACGAATTCTCCAAGCAACTCGACGATTACTCGGGCCCCTACGGGAACCAGGACTTCTTCAACTGGCGCAACGACTGGGCGCTCACGGCTTATAATACGCCGCAGTACGTGCAGCTCAGCTACCTCTATGAGCTGCCGTTCGGCACCGGCGACGCCCCGTTCCATTTCTTGGTCTGGGGGAGGCGGGTGGTCAGTAACTGGTCGATCAGCGGCACAGCCTACTGGAATGACGGGACGCCGTTGGCGCTTCATCCCGAATATAACAACACCGGAGGCGTGATTTCCGCTCTCAACGTAAACGTAGTGCCCGGCGTGGACCCGCACGTGGCCCATCCGGGGCCGTCTCTATGGTACAACCCGGCCGCCTTCGATCAGCCGGCAGACTTCACCTTGGGGGACGGGCCCCGCACCGAGCCGGACCTGTTGGGCCCAGGGTATAATACAATGGACCTCAGCGTGAACAAGCGCATGCCCATGGGCGGCGACCGCGCCCTCGAGTTCAGCGCTACCGCGATAGATATGCTCAATCATGCGAACTGGAATTATCCCGATACGGGCATCGGCCCGGCGAGCGCACCCAATGTGGACGCTGGTCATATCATCGGCTCCCATGGCGGACGCGTAATCCAGATTGGGCTGAAGTTCAGCTTCTGATGTGGCGATTCCGTTCCGCACTCCCGGCCGTTCTTTTCGCCGTTTGCACCTTCTCCACCCTTCATGCGCAAACGGCCAGTGTCTCGATTCCTGCCTGGATTGAGACGAATAACTGCGCGGTTGCTCCCAAGTTCGAAGCTGCGCTCAACGGCAAAACGGTGCCCGTCACCGCGCAATTAGGTCCAAGCAGCGACCAGGTCATCCTGATCGTGTTGGATCTAACCGGGGATCTGTCGCTCATCGATGCCGCCAAACAGGCGCTGATTGCCGAAATCTCCAAACTTCCCCAGAACGCCTGGGTTGGACTTTTGCGCACCCAGGACGGTCTGCATGTATTGGCCGACCCCAGCGCAACCCGCCGGCCGCTGATCGACGCGATCCAGTCTTTGTCCAACAGCAGTGAACCGGGATTGCTTGAAACCGTTGACTCGGCTCTTTCACTGGCGGATGCCATCATGCGCAAGTCCCCGGTGCGCGTCTCGGTCCTATATATCACCGACGGCAGTATCTACAGTTACCGCGAGGACTACACGAACCCCGTCATTAACGGGAGTGATCCACACGATCTCAGCCGGCGCTTTCCCGGGGCGCTGATTACGGACAAGATTTCCAAACTGGTGGAGGATGGAGGCTCGCTCGAGGCGCCCCTGTTTGTGGTTCATCTCAATTACCGGCGGGACCAGTTCAACATAGCGTATCAGAATGGCCTGGAGACCCTCGCCGACGCGACGGGCGGCAAGATTGATGTGTGCCGGTCGGTGGCGGAGATTCCGGATGCGATATCCGCTATGTTTGCGCGGATTTCGAGCGCCTGGAGGCTTAGCCTGGCGCTCCCCGGCAAGATTCACAGCAACATCCAAATTCACTTAAGCGCTCCGTGCGGCGGTGGAGACCTGCGGATCTCCTGGCGCACGCACTTGCGCCCGAAGGAGGGATAAGATGACGCGGCTGGGACGTCTGGAATTCGCTCTCGTGCTGACTCTTGGCGTTGCCCTCATGACCTCGGTGGGTGTGATTCTCCGGCTGTCCTGGCGACTCGCGGCCCTCCAGCGGCAGCGGACCGCAGACCTGCAATCTCTGCGCGAACTACAACAGGAGGCTCTCCGCCTTCGCGATCTTCAGAAGGCTCCTGCCGAAGCCGAGAGCCCGACTCCGCCCGGCGATAATCATGCCGCACTCGCCCATCGCGATGCGACCATCGAGCAGCTCAACCGTGAGCTGAGCGAAGCGCAGGCCAACGTCATGGGCCTCCAGGCGCAACTTTTGAATTCCAGCGAAGAACAGGAGAAGGCACTCGCCGGCGCCGAGGAGCGCCGTCAAAAAGAGCAAGCGGATTGGCAGAGCCAGCTCGACGCCTTGAAACAGGATCTCGAATCCGTCCAGGCCGAGTTGCAAGCTTCCCGCCAACGCGTCGCTAACTTGGTAGCGGACAACGCCAAGTTGGGGAGCGATAACAGCGCGGCCTCCGCTCGTACCGCCGGACTCGCACGGGTGATAACCGACCTGCAAGACCTGGATCGCCGCCGCGATGCTCATTTGACTTCCCTCATGCGTCGCTACCGCGACGTTACGAGCCAATTCCGGGCTATGGGCGGCATGCTGGATTCCAGCCACGAGCCAAATTCCAGCGCTTTCAGCGACGCGGCGCTCACCCGTATCCAAAATACCGTTTCCCTCGCCGACGATGACCTCCGCCAGTTGAGCGAGCTGAACGCCCAGGCCCACGAACTGGAAAAGAAGCTGCTGAAAAAGTAGACGGCCCGGCAGGCAGCGAGGGTCGATCCGATAGTGGCGCTGCGCTATGAGTGAAGCTGTCAGCCGTCAGCAGTCAGCTATGGAAGAAGGCGTCGGCTGCTTGCTGATAGCTGAGAGCTGACGGCTGACAGCTTGTCTTTTCAATGAATCAATGAGCCGATGGATAAATGACTCAATTGGATATAAGGACCACGCCATGATAACTTTGAGGAATCTCGATAAGTTCTATCCTGTGGGACCGGGAAGATATTACGTCTTGCGACGCATCACCATGGATATTGCCGAAGGGGAATTCGTGACCATCATGGGGCCGTCCGGAGCAGGGAAAACCACGCTCCTGAGCATTCTGGGAATGCTGGATGGCGGCTGGGAAGGTGAGTACTACCTGATGGAGCACCCGGTTCACAAAATGAATTTGAAGCAGCGGGCAGAACTCGGGAAGCAAACGGTGGGCTTCGTTTTCCAGCAATACCATCTCCTGGACGGCCTTACGGTCGCCGAAAACCTCGACATTCCTCTTTCCTACCGGAATATCAAGGCTTCGGAGCGCCAGGCCCTTGTAGCCGACGCGCTGGACCGGTTTCACATTGTGGGGAAGAAGGACCTCTTCCCCAGCCAGCTTTCGGGCGGCCAGCAGCAATTGGTGGCCGTGGCGCGGGCAGTGATTGCGAACCCGAAACTGATCCTGGCCGACGAGCCGACGGGCAACTTGCATTCGGACCAGGCCCGGGAAATCATGGAGCTTTTCAAGAAGCTCAACAGCGAAGGCACAACTATCATCCAGGTGACGCACTCGGAGGCGAACGCGGCCTACAGCCACCGCATCATCAAGCTGCAAGACGGCTGGATCGTGTGATTGTCCGTCAGTTGACGGATTGACGATTGTCGAAGGGAAAGCCTATGACCCCAAGAGAATTGCAAACACGGACCAAGGCATTTGCATTGCGCGTGATCACGCTTGTTGATACTCTGCCCCATGGGACGGCTGGCCAAGTCATTGGCCGGCAACTTCTGCGCTCGGCGACCTCAGTAGGAGCCAACTACAGGGCTGCCTGCGGGGCCCAATCGCGCGCGGAGTTCGCGGCGAAGCTCTCGGTGGTTGTCGAGGAGACGGACGAGAGCCTTTATTGGCTGGAATTGCTGCAAGAATCGAGCCTGATTAAGCCCCAGCGGTTGACCGATTTATTGAAAGAGGCGAATGAGCTAGGGGCAATTGGTGTCGCTGCGCGCAAGACAGCGGAACAAGTTGCCCGAAATGGTGGATCCAACCTTCGCTGTCAATCGTCAATCGACAATCGTCAATCGAAAATTGTGCCATGACCCGAGTCCTTATCGCTGACGACCTGCCCGACGTGCTGGAGGCGCTTCGCCTGCTGCTCAAGGGCGAGGGCTACGCAACTGAGTCTGCGACTTCCCCTGCCGCGATCCTGGCGGCGCTCGATGTCCAGGATTTCGACCTGGTGCTCATGGACCTGAACTTTGCCCGCGACACCACTTCCGGGCAGGAAGGTCTGGACCTGCTCAGGCGGCTCCAGGCGATAGACAGCACTTTGCCCGTGGTGGTAATGACCGCCTGGGGCAGCGTGGATCTGGCGGTGGAAGCCATGCGGCGGGGCGCGCGGGACTTTGTCCAAAAGCCCTGGGATAACGCCCGCCTGCTCGCCATTCTTCGCACCCAGATCGATCTCAGCCGCGCGCTGCGGCAGGGCCTTCGCCTGGAGGCTGAGAACCGGTTGCTCCGCGCTGAGGGACGTCCCACCCTGATAGCGGAGTCGGCCGCTATGCGCCCGGTGCTGGAACTGGTCTCCCGCGTAGGCCCTTCGGATGCCAACATTCTGATTACCGGCGAGCACGGCACAGGAAAGGAGGTCGTTGCCCAGACGCTCCATGCTCTGTCCAGCCGGGTAGCGAAGCTGATGGTGACCGTGAACGCCGGGGGGCTTTCCGAAGGAGTGTTTGAGAGTGAACTATTTGGCCACGTCAAAGGAGCTTTCACCGATGCCAAGATGGACCGCGTGGGCCGTTTCGAGCTCGCCCATGGCGGAACTTTGTTTCTGGATGAAATAGCCAATGTCCCAATCAACTTGCAGGCCAAGCTCTTGCGCGTGCTGGAAACCGGTCAGATGGAGCGAGTAGGTTCCTCCAAGACGCGGCGCGTGGATGCGCGCGTGCTCTCGGCGACTAATGCGGACGTCATCCAGGAAGTGCAGGCCGGCCGCTTTCGCGAAGACCTTCTGTTCCGCCTCAACACCATTGAAATCCACCTTCCTCCCCTGCGCGAACGCCGGGAGGACATCCCGCTGCTTGCCAACTACTTCCTGCGGCGTTATGCCGAGCGTTACCGGAAATCCCTGACCGCCTTTGAACCCGCGGCGGTCCAATTCCTTTTGGATTATGCTTGGCCGGGGAACGTGCGGGAGCTCGAGCATGCGGTGGAGCGGGCTGTACTGATGGCGCAAGGCGATGTGGTGCGGCCCAGCGACTTTGGTTTGCGGACCGAGCGTGAAGGCGCCTCGCGCCTGGAAGCGATGAGCCTGGAGGAAGTGGAGTGCCTTCTCATCAAGAAAGCAGTGGCGCGGTATGGGGGGAACGTGAGCCACGCTGCGTCGGCGCTGGGCTTGAGCCGTAGCGGCCTTTATCGCCGCTTGAGGAAATACGGGTTGTGACCCAAGCAATGTCCCCGGACTCTGAAGCCCCGAAAACAAGCACGACGGTGCGGCCCATGCCGGCACGGCGCAGCGGAGCGGTGCTCGAAACCCGCCTGGTGTTCATGGCCCTGGCCGCAGGTTTCCCCGCCCTCCTCGTTGCCCTCGTCCTGTTGTGGACGGGGATTTACTCCTCCCAAACACGCTGGACACTGACCATCATCCTGGTCGTTGTGTGGCTTGGATTTTCCTTCGCCTTGCGCGGGAAAGTGGCTTATCCTCTCCAGACTCTTTCCAACCTGCTTGCGGCCCTGAGGGAGGAGGATTACTCGATTCGCGCCAGAGGGACGCGCTCCGGCTCCGCCCTGGGCGAGGTCTTCACCGAAGTGAACGCGCTCAGCGAGATGTTGAGAGGTCAGCGGCTCTCTTCCCTCGAAGCCACGGCGTTGCTGCGCAAAGTGATGGAAGAGATCGACGTGGCCATTTTCACTTTCGACGGCGACCAACGGCTCCGGCTTTTGAACCGGGCCGGCGAACGGCTGCTGGCACAGCCTGCGGAACGAATCCTGGGGCGGACGGCCATGGAACTAGGGTTGGACGTGTGCCTCGAGGGCAAGCCGGTGCGGACGATGGCGATGCCCTTTCCAGGGGGCGCCGGCCGATGGGGAATCCGTCGCAGCACCTTTCGGGAGCATGGCCGGGCACACCAAATGTTGGTGCTTGCTAATCTCAGCCAAGCCCTGCGCGAAGAGGAGCGACAAGCGTGGCAGCGCCTCATCCGGGTATTAGGGCACGAGCTCAATAATTCCCTAGCGCCCATCAAGTCCATGGCCGGCACGCTCAGCAGCCTGTTGGCCCGCCAGCCGCGGCCGGCGGACTGGGACGAGGATGCGCGGCGGGGCCTGAGCGTTATCGAAGGGCGCGCTGAATCGCTGAGCCGGTTCATGGAAGGTTATTCACGCCTGGCGCGCTTACCGTCGCCCCGATTGCAGCCGGCCGATCTTGGCCCCCTGGTGCGCCGCGTGGTGGGCCTCGAGAGACGACTACCGGTGGCCCTGATTCCGGGGCCGGATTTGACGCTCCAGGCTGACCCGGACCAACTCGAGCAGATGCTTATTAATCTTCTTCGCAACGCGGTGGATGCGGCGCTCGAAACCGGAGGTGGCGTGAGGCTTGGCTGGAGGCGAAACGGGGACTACGTGGAATTGTTGGTCGAAGATGAGGGACCGGGCCTTCCAAACACCACGAACCTTTTTGTGCCATTCTTCACAACCAA
>Ga0181524_10002868_pt1 | contig 17294 bp, 16 predicted proteins | sample PEATcosm2014_Bin_34_FD_119761 | JGI IMG/M metagenome (GOLD analysis project Ga0181524, IMG submission 119761) | Peatland microbial communities from MTU Mesocosm Facility, Houghton, MI, USA - PEATcosm2014_Bin05_60_metaG | ecosystem: Environmental > Terrestrial > Soil > Wetlands > Peat | place...
GTCGGCGTTGCTTCCGCATTTGGATTACTCCGCATACGTACGCCATAGCTACCCAGCCGAACTGGTCAATTGCTGGGGCAGGTCTCGCACCTGCTGGTTTGAACATGACTTCACAGTACGCACGGAACGGCAAATGATCATCCTCGACAGGAAACGTGCCCCCGCTGAAGGACTTTCGGTAACCCAGTGTGCGCGCAGTCCTGAATACCAGATCGCTCAACCACCCTGTCGAATTCCACTCGCGCAGGATGCTCAAATGCCGGTCCGCGACCATGTCCAAAAGAATCAACGCCTTAATCTGCCCCAACTTCCCTTCACGCGTCAGTTTTTCGGCCAGATGCCGGCTGCCGTATAGGCTGTCGCTGGCTGACCACTGCTTTAGAGCTTCCTCGCCGTCGAAAAACACGATCCAGTACGTGAACGTGTTCTTCCGGTTACTCAGAACTCGGGCCATTTCCAAAAGGAACGCGGCACTGGACCCGCCATCGTTTGCTCCCACGAACCGCACGCCGTCGATCGTGGCAGTGTCGTAGTGGCCGGCAAGGATGACAACGGTCGGGCTCTCTCCATGAATCACGCCGATTACGTTGGTCATGGGAATGTTATCTACGAGCGTTGTGGTCACAAAGGAGTCATCCAAGACCTCTACACCGGAGGCGGATAGCTGGCGCTCTATGTATGCCCTTGCCCGCTCCAAGTTTTCGGAGCCCGGAGGTCGAGGCCCGAACTGAACGAGTTGACGCAGATCATTAAAGGCTCGCTCTCCACGGAATCCGGCTGCCGCGGCCTGAATATCTATGCGAGCGCGGTAGCGCCCAATCTCGAAAACAGCCGTGGCCGCGATGCCAACCAGAATCAGACCCACGGCTGCTTTCATGCCGTTCTCCGCCCTGTTGGCAATCGGCCCTCACGTCCCATCCGATAGGCCGACCGCCGGTGACCTGATCACGAACACCCGCTCGTACTCCCGCAGTTCGCGCAGCGGTAGCACGATCCGCTGCGGGTCATAATGGCTCCGCATTCCTTACATACCGGCGCGTCCGTCTGGTCCGTGCCCGATCCGTCTCCCAAGAGGTGGGCGGGCGCCAAAGCCTTGGCTTCGTCTTCGGCGCCCGTTGGGGGAGGAGAATTAGGCGGGAGTAACCTGAGGCCTAACCAGCGGAAGATATAATCCATAAGGGACTTTGCGTATCCAATTTCCGGGTTCCCTGACCATCCACTCGGTTCGAACCGCGTGTGGCTGAACTTGTCGCAAAGCACCTTAAGCGGCACGCCGTACTGAAGGGCGAGCGACACTGCGGTGGCAAAACAATCCATAAGGCCCGATACCGTCGAGCCTTCCTTCGCTGTGGTGATGAACATCTCCCCAGGGTGCCCATCGTCGTAAAACCCGACAGTCAGATACCCTTCGTACCCGCCTACATTGAAGTGATGGACTATAGCTTTACGCTCGTCAGGTAGGCGCCTCCGAATGGGTTGCGCGGCCACAGCTTCTTCGATTTCAGGCATACGGACCTCTCAGCAAACTCCGCTTCGCGCCATTTACGGCGTTTTCTCGTACTCGAAGCTCGAATCGATGTCAATTTTGGCGAAGCGCCTCCCATGGCCGGGATTTCCATGACAGGCCCGGCTGTCGAGCACCTGCCCTTGAAAGCCCTGCGAGCGCACTGCGGTCCAGCGGCCGCGAAAGCCATTTCGATGCAGCTCGATCCAGCGCCGCGTATAGAGCTTGAGCCCTTCCAACCATACCTGCGGGTTGCGGGATTTGAGCAGGCTCAGCTCAAAATTACTGACCCTACCACCCAACTGTCGTTCGCTCGCCACACGCATGTACTCACGAAGCTCACCACTCAACCGTGCCATGGGGAGGTAAAGCCATGCGGGCGTCAGAACGAAGGCAAGCTTGTCCGCCAGACATAGCTTCGAGTAGCTCTTACCAACGCTCTCCGCCCAATGCCGCGAATGGCACAGGACGAAGTCGCGCCATTCAGGACCGAAAAGCCAGCCCATGATCCGGCCTCCCAGGACAACATGCTGCTGCCCCTCAGAGCCCTCCATGTTGGGTTTTCCAACGTAGCCTACGTCGTGGACGAGGAAGGCTAGCCACAGCCTGGGATCCCAGGGGAATCCGTATAACCTGGCCCATGCCCAGGCAACAAAGAACGGATGAACGAAAATCGAGTGCACGCCAAACATCACGCTCTTGGTCCCTACTCTCATCCAGAAAAACCTCCCACCGTGGTTGTTACACATCTCTGACACTGCTCTTCCGAGGCAGTAGGCTTCTCGACGATGCTAATCACTACCGCTTCTGCCTTATTCATTGCCTGCAATAGCTGTGCAAGGTCACTCGTTCGCCCGCGTACAGCAATTCGGAAAGCGATTTCAATTTCGATGTCGCCGATGGGTGTCACGCGTGCCCCTCCGGCATCACTCTGGGTGAAGGGACGGCGGGTGCGGCTATCAGATAGTGAGAATGCGAACATGGACAGCAATTTACGGATTTCGTAATGGCCTGTGTGACCGCTTGGAACTTCGCGGGCACTTCCAGACGTTCTCCTCCGCGTGAGTAGAAGGCTGGCACGACTGACCCGGCCCTCTCCTTGTCCTTCCCCCAGAGCTCGAGCTCCAGGTAACCATGCACTCCCCGGAACAGCACCTGGCTCTCCAGAGGCGGGCGACGGCCGTTTTCAGCTTCGCCAATGCGAAAGCCCGTGATGAGAAGCTCGTACGTGCGCCCCGTCCGCAGCATTTCCACCCGCACCAGGACGGGAGCAACCACCACAGCATGAACTCCATTCACACCGATGGCATCAATGGGATGGAGGTAAGCCAAAGGCTCGCCATCTTCGCCGGCGAAGGTCACGTAGTGACCCATCTCGCGGACAGCGCCGCCCGATTCCACTCCCCGGATCACGTACCGCTGCGCCAGATATTGGTGCTCCAAAGCCACTTCCGCCCGAGCAAGAATTCCAACCTGCCGTAGCTGCCTGCGCACGTGTCCGGGCAAGCTGAGACCTCGGTGCGACAAACTCCGACTTCCGCCTTTCATCTCTTGGCCTCCATATCAAGTCCTGTCCGCGTCACAATGCCTCAGACCCCCTGTTGCACGCGGATCGGGCAACCAACCGCCTCGCGGATCATCTCCTTGGTGCAGCCTGCCCAGCACTTGTAAAACCGCGGATCGTCGATCCGAATTGCCAAGTTGTCACCGCTACGGTCATGCCCCGCCCCAGCACAGGAGGGGCACCGCGTGACGTAATTCCGGGCCACCTTGCGGACCTTTCCTACGTGCTCGAGAATGCGGAATTCCGACCGCCCAGATCTGGCACGCGGGGCTGCGGGTTCGGGGCAGCGCGAACGGCGGACCGCCTCCGCAGGCAGTGTTTTCCCCGCAATGAAGCGCCTCATCCCTTCCTCGCTGACCTTTTTCAACTGCTTCAGATAGACCATCTGCCTTTCGGGGTCGTATTCAGCCCCGTAGAACCAGAACCGACGACTCGCCCCCCGATGAATTCCCAGCGGCCCTCGAATGGCGTTTCCGAACTCGCCTGGCCCGAGTTCATCGTGCTTTGGGAAGATTTCGATTCCTTCGGCCAGTCCGTTTCCTTTCACCGGCACGCCAAGGCGCGACGCAAGGTTGTGGATGTAGATCCGACAGTCTCGGGCCAGGAGTGGTGTTTCCAAGAAGATCCACAAATGCCCGCCCCGCTTGCTCATCTCCAAGGCAGCCTGGACCTGGTCCTCACTCAGGTAGTATTGGAGCTTCACAAGGTCCTCCATGGCGCCCTTGTAATCAGCGTCGATCGCGACCCACTTGCACCGCTGCGTGGCCGGGTTGATGGCGTAGAGGCCGATGGTGATTTCGCCCTCGATGTGGCGCCGGATCGTGTCGGAGGTCAGGTGAAGCCCTTGGCCGGTCGTCTTGTCTGTGGGCCGGTAGTAGTAGTGCCGTCCGCTCTCCGGGTGCGGCCGGTCGGATTGGAGGGTGTACGCCCGCCGGTTCGCGAAGAGGCGGAAATAGTCCTCCGCCACGTCAGCCGGCGCTTTCAGACGAAGCCGCTGCATCTTTTCCTCCGTAAAACCCGGTGGCCGCCACAAGTCCATAGAGATTGGAAATAAAACGAAAAATATTTTCCGTCAAATGGGCCGGCAGGCAGTTGGGGCTGGATTGTGTTTTCAGCGAGTTACAAACTGCGGGGATAATTGGCTATGTGGTGCTTCGCGCCGAGAGCTGCCCTCAGGCTGGGAGTCTTCCCAAAACCGTGGGCCTCTGACCGGGTGTAACGAGCCATTGGACCGGTGATTCAAGCAACCCTGGGCATTCCACAAGCCCGAAAAAGTGGCACTGGTTGATCAGAACATCGAACTCTGAGGGGCTGTACCCGTCGTAGTTCTGGTCGTTGAAGTCCACCCAGAGCCAGACGCACTTTTTGCGGTCATAGACATAGGCCGCTCCGGAATCTGGGGAGTCAGCATGGGCGAGAAAAACCACCAGGGCCGTGGGGAACTGGAACCAGCGAAAGATCTTAGGGTACTCGGCGAACTCCAACAGCTTGGCAACAGCTTCGTCCACCGTTTCCAGCTTGCTCAATCGAAGAATCCGGGTGACTTGCATTTGTCCGAACATATTGGTTCTCCTCCTTTCATCAGGGTGAATTTGTGGAGCTAGCAGGCTCATCTGGGGCCTTCTTAAGTTCGGCCCCAGCGTGCCAACCCCCCAAGCCAATGGCGGTGTAGCAGTGGGTTTCCCCCGCCACAACCGGAATAAATTTGACGGCGTGAAGCCGCCGTTGCGGGCTGGCCATTGACCGCGTGTGCCTACCCGAAAGCCATCTTGCGACCTGTGGCCAGCAACACGGGCCGCAGACGCAAACGTGGCACCTGCTCGGCCAGACTTGCTCAGAAATAGAATTTGACAGCTACCTGAAGGAGGCGGGGAGCGGCTGCGCTCACGACCGTCCCGAAAGAAGAGCTGCTGATGTTCCCGTTGACGGCTGCGGCCCCATAAAACTGTGCATGGTTGGTAACGTTAAAGGCCTCCACCCGGAATTGCACCAATTTCGACTCGGTGAGGTGGAGGCTCTTCAAAAGGGCAAGGTCGGAATTGGCGATGCCGGGGCCGTAGAAAAAGCGCCGCGCAGCCGTGCCCATCTGGCCGAGCGGCGGAAGGCTGAACAGCGATGTGTTAAAGGCGGGTCTGCCGTTTCGAGGGTCGGTATTAACCTGCAGATTGCCTGGGGCGACGTTGGGGGTGTCCACGCCATTGTTGTTGATGCCGTTGGGTATCGTCCCCAGCAGCGAAGTGTCATTGTTGTTGTAGAGAGTCACGGGGAAGCCGGTGCTGAATCGCATGATTCCCGTGAGACTCCAACCCTCCGTCAGCCAGTTCCTGCGATGAACGAGATGGTCGATCGGTAGTTCGTACTTGTAACTCGCCACAAGATTGTGGCGCATATCGAATGCCGATGGGGCCTTGCTGCGGCTTGGGTCGGCAGGGTTAACCGGCTCTGCCAGGCTGGATGACTGATCGAGAGATTTGCCATACGTGTAGCCCACAAGTAATTCCAAGGGCCCCTGGTTGTGACGCAGATTGATCTCGAGTGCGTTGTAATTGGAGTTCCCTAGAGTCTTCTGATACGTGATGGCATCAAACAGGGAACTGTAAGGGCCCCTCGTTCCCTGGATAACCTGGCCTGACGACGTGAGGTATGTACCCCCTTCGCCGAACGGTCCGCAGGTGGCGGTACCTGGCATAACTTGGTTGGTCTGGCTCACGCTTAAGCATTGGGCAGGGTTACCCGGGTTAGCTGAGATGAGGACGAGGAGATGATGGGCCTGCGTGCCCACATAGGCAAGACTGAGAAGCGTGTTTCGCTCGATCTGCCGTTCCAAGGACAGTGTGTAGCCTTCGCTGTAAGGAGGCACATTCTTGCGGAAAAACGAGGGAACGCCGGTGATCGGCAAATACTGCGACCAGTCCACGCTGGAATTGGGATTCGCCGCTGAGGCCCCAAAGGCCGGAATAGGCTCGGGGAACCGCTGTCCTACGTTCTGCCCACTCGCCGCAGTGACGAAGGGATTAGAAAATAGAGGGGGCGCCAGACTGGTATAGTCATAGCCATACGGGGGGTTGGCGCTCATGATGCCGGCGGACAGCCCCTCGAAGGCGGTATAGTACAGGCCGTATCCGGCGCGCACGCTGGTCGTCCCGCGGCTGCCAAGGATCCTTCTCAACAAGCCCTTCTGGTAATCCGGGGAGTAGGCCAGGCCGATGCGAGGAGCAAGATTCGTGTATTTCGTCGGGGCCAACGTCGCTGGAATCCCTGGGTCACCAGGAAATACCAGGCCATGGGGCGCTCCCGGGTAAACCCGAGACTGCTCGCCCAGCACCAGGGTCTGGAGTTGGTTGTATTTCTCCCGCCAAGGCGGGAGTAGGTCCCAACGCAAGCCATAGTTGAGCGTCAGATGCGGCCTTACCCGCCAACTGTCCTGCGCATAGATCCCCACGTATTTGTCGCGAAGATAGAACGCCAAAGAGTCCGCTTGATTATAGCTGCTGGCGATGCCCAGCAGAAAGTCCGCGAAGTCCGATCCCGTTTCTGCTCCCGTGAATGAGAACGCGCCGTTGAAGGTGGCATCGGGGTTGATATTGACCTGGTCGAAGTGGAATCCCGCCCCCAACTTGAGCACGTGCGTCCCCATCACTTTCGAGAAGTTTTCCGACATCTGGAACGTATTGTTGGCCTCCTTGAGCCCGGTCGTATCTACGCCGAGGGTAAAGTCATTGAACGAGACGTTTTCGGTGCCTTCGATTTGCGGAGCCAGCGCATAGATGGATGGATTACCTGAGCTGTCCACGAATCCTTGTGACGCGAGGCTCGGGCCAACACCACCCTGCGGCTGGCCCACATTGTTGGAATCTCGGAGATAGCTCAAGTGAAACTCGTTGACCATGTTCGCGCTGAGGACCTTTGTCAGGCCAAGGCTCACCATTTGCGCTCGGCCGAGGGTGATGGCATTGAAGCCCGGAACACTGGCCCCGCCTTGCGCCGTCGGGTAGGGATTGTTGAGCCCGTAGTCGTCCAAGAAGTAGTACACGGCAAGGGCTCCCAGGCCGGTATGAGCGTCGATTCGCACCGCGCCCTTGTCATCGCGAAGGGTTTCATTGTATGCGGACGTCGAAAAGGTATTTACCCCCTGATTGGGCAGGGGAATAGAGCGCAGCAAGACCTTGGCCGGGCCTGACCAGGCACTTAGCGGAATCTGCGCGTTGGGCAAGGCGCACTGCGCCGAGCTGACGCACCCTGGAGTGTAGTACGCCTCTCCGGGAAACACCGGGTAGCCCAGGTTCTGCGATAGCAAGTTGGCCCAAAACTGGCCATTCACGGCGCCGGTGAGCGAGCTGGCGATATCCGACAGGTCGCCCGTCCGCTCCTTACTCGCGGGCACAGAAATCAACCCTGTCTCCACGCCCTCAGTCATCCGCGTCCCCTGATAATCTACGAAGAAGAACGACTTCTCCTTTTTGATGGGGCCGCCGAAAGTGCCGCCAAACTGGCTTTGGTCGTACCGGGCGCGATCCGAGGAGAAATAGTTTCGTGCGTCCAAGTTCGTATTTCGCAAGAAATCAAAGCCGCTGCCATGAAACTCATTCGTTCCCGATTTGGTCGTGACAACAATCTGCCCACCGCTGTAATTGCCGTGTTCGGCATCAAAGTTACTCGTTAGCACGCGGAAATCCTGGATGGAGTCAAGATTCGGGATGAGTGCTGTGCCCATGCTAAAGTCTTATTCGACGGTACTTCCATTGACGACGAAGCCATTATTCGTTTCCCGCTGTCCACTGACCGATAGGTTGCCAGCATTGAGGTCCCCGGAAGGTGCCGTGCTCGTGGCTCCGGACATGACTACCGCGTTGGGCTGTCGCGAGCTGGCCGGAACGACGCCAGCCTGGAGAGCGAGTAAGTCTGTAAAGCTGCGGCCGTTCAGGGGAACGGATGCAATCTTCGTCGTTGTGATGGTTTCGCCCATCGTGGTGTCGGCAGTATCGACGTGGAGGCCTGATTCTGAAACCGTCACTGCCGTGCTTTGTTGCCCCAGGTCCAGCTTCAGGTCGATTTCGAGCGCTTTACCGGTCTCAAGGATAAGCCCGGACCGAAGAACCGGGCGAAATCCGAAATGATGGGCCTCGATCTGATAGTGGCCGGGAGGTAGAGCAGACAAAGAAAAGAACCCGTCGGAATTGGTGGTAGTCATCCGCCGCATTCCCGTTTCCACGTTGCAGATGACGATGGTAACGCCTGGGATTACAGCCTCGCTCGGATCCACAACCGTACCTGAGATGTTCCCCTCTGGACTGGCCCCGCCCGAAAGGCACGCCAGTAGTAAGACGGGGATCAACAGGCCCACAGCACTGGCGAGGCGGAATTTCGGTGGTCCGAATCGGCTGTTTATTTGCTCCATGTCTCCTTCCTCAAGTCCCAACGGCTCGGTGGCCGGTCACCGGGTTGGACACGATTGGCAGGCGCATGCCCCCCCCTCAGCACACCGCTGGTGTGGCCACCCGTGTCGAATTGGGCGTCCATAAACCCTTGCTGGGTCGCACATTGCTGTCTCCAGCCCAAAGAGCGAGCATTCGAGAAATCCATTTCCGGTTCGTGTGCATTTCCTGGCTGTTGTCCTCATAGGTCCAACTCCATAAACTATTGCAACTGACTTGCAACTAGGAGGCCGCGTCGTGATCTTATCTTTATCTGCCTGTCACTATTCAATTTCGACTTGGAGAATCCTGCCGCAGATGCGTAACCCTAGGTAAATAATTGGTCTTAACACCCAGCTCGGTGCGGGAGAAACCCCAAATCGGGCTCCCAGCACCCAAGCCCACTATTCTGGTCGAGCGTCAGCAAGCCCAGTCGTCCCAAAATGCTGCTAGTTGCAATTATATTGCAACTAACTCGGAATTATTGTTTCTGATTGCCATACTGTCAACGCTTTGTCGGCCATTGGTAGCTCTGCGCAACCGAGCGGTGCGCATGTCTGGCCGACTGGCTCGACGAAGTAGGCTGTTGATGTTCCTTCCTGATCGACCTGGAATCGATTGGAGGGTCAGGGCGCGATATTCCTGGCTGGCCACCCTTCACGGCTCACCGGCCTTCAACCCGTCGTCCGTGGGGAAGACCTCCATCCCTTCCGCAGCCCGCCTCCCTTGACCGGCACCCCTCAACTGCAGGGCAACGTCGTATACATAAATCCGGTCGTCCCGCGCAAGAGTCTGGGATGCGCCGCCCAGCAACGCGGTGGGGGCTGGAGCGCCGACAACCGGTCGCCGAACCAAAGCGCAGCGGCTCGCCAGCGCTCCAGCGTGGGGGAGGGAGTTTAGGCAGGGGTTACAGGGCAGGTCAACGTGGGAAAGAGAGAATCTCTCGGTCAGCGAGGTGTGCTGGCGACAGCTGACGCCATGAGTTCAGTGGCCGCACGCAGCTTTGGGGTATCGGCCTCCGTCATGCGGCCGACATCTCCGTACTTGAATGCGCCGCCACTTGCCCATTCAACCACTTCACCAATAGCTTGCTTCTTGGTCGTGGCAACGCGCCTTGCCGCCGTCAGGAACTCGTTGCGAAGCTGGTTGAACCCCGAACTTCCCGCCGAACCGTTCCCATTGTTGTGCGCCGGAGGTGAGGCGGCAGCGCCGGCGGGTGGCGTGGTGGATCTATTCCCACCATTCGGGGCCGCGTTGTTTGCAGGGAACGAAGGCTTCGCCATCAGCTTTGACACCGTGGCCCCTTCAACCGGTGGCATGACAGATCCGTTCCCGCCTTTCGGGGCAGAACTGCTTTCGGGAGGCAAAGGCTTCGTCGTCGGCTGCGGCGGGGTTACGGCGGGAATCGTATCGGAAGGAGACCCTGCCTTGGCGCCTTCCCCGGCCGATGTGCCATTTGCCGACGCCGGATAGAACTCCGTTGCGACCTCCGGCGCCTGCTCTTGCTCGTCCTCAACGACCTCAAAGACCTTGCCGCCCGAGCCGAGCAACTTTCGAGTCTCGGCGAACAGGCGGGCGTTCTCGGTAAGGTTGGCGATGAGCTTCCGCATGTCGTCACCTTCCACCTCAAGGCTCAAGGCCCAGATGGATGAAGTCTTCTTCCTCTTCTCCTTGCGGTCGAAGTACGTAGCCTCCTCCGGGCGAACCGTCAGCTTGGCCGTGATCCCAGCCAAGCGACCACCCGTAAAGGTCTGGATCTCCTGTAGAGCTGAGTGGATCTGGCGGATGGATCGGTAAGAGCACGTGTGGATGCGGCAGACGCTACCTAGGCGCGGGAAGTCCGCCAGCACGAAGCGTAGATCTCCACCCGGTTTGCACTGCCCGCTGGCAAGCTCCGGGCATCCGCTGCCGCACTGGGTCCAAGGCTGGCCGCCAGGTTTCTCAGTCGTGCGCCGGGTAGCCGAGACGCCGTCACCCCAGCACTTCCGCTCGGTGGCTGTCCACCAGGCGTATGAACTGGGGAAGACGTTCTCGATGTCGTCGTCGATCAACATGATGTGAAGATCCCGGCACTGCTCTCCGTAGTGCTTGATCAGTTCCGGGTCAATCTCCCACTCGACCCTGTTGGCCGTCTTCTTCTTGCGCAGGAAGACGAAGTGGTCGAGCTTAGTGGGATGGTTGCGATCTCCATTGGGTGGTAGCCCAATGGAGACCTTCGTGGATACCGACAGCCGCTGGACAACACGGCCGTCATTGTCGTGCGTGACACCAATGATCATATGTACTCCTCCTTTTCAAGTATGGTTTGGCCGGCACACCGCGTCGCGGGTCAGGAGTGCTGGCAGGGTGATACCAAGTCGGAACTCTTCCACCGAGCCTGCTCTCCGAATGCAGGCCTGGCTTCGAACCTCACCGACACACGCGTGGTGATCTGCGACATCGGGCTCCAGTTTGGCGAAAAGAGATGTGAAAGTTTCGGATAGGTAAGGCGGGTGATGCTGCGGATGCTGAGCGAGGAGACCTGGATGTTAGGCCGTTTGGTTCACGTGCGCCGCCAACACGTTCATTACGCGGGTGGCAACATCAACGAGCTTGCGCCTAGGGTCGAGGTAGCGTAGCTCTTCAGGGAGCCAGGCCACTGACCGCGAGGATCGAGCCAGCCACGCGAGGTACCCAACCAAGCCCTCAGGCACATGCCAGCCAAGTGTGAACGACTCATGGCAGTCGAACCCGAGCTGATTGGTCCACTCATAGCCAAGCGCGTCAAAGAGCTCGCTCGAAGCTTCCAGGTGGTCCCAGAACTTCATCGCCTCGATGTCTTCGAGTCGGCCGCTTGAGAAGTCAACTCTTTCAAGGAGCAGGGCCAACTCTTCCAGGCTCACTTCCAGACGAACCGGGCGGCCAGTCTCCAGGTCTCGGATGGCATCGCGCCACTGACTACTGGGTTGCCGTTCCAGGAGTGCCAGCGCGCGCTTCACCATCAGGTCGATGGGGGGAGCGCCGGTCAGGCTGCGCTGACCGGGCAGATCCAGATAAGGCAACAATTCGAAGAGTCTCATTTTCACCTCCTATAGGGTATGGGTTTCAACTTGCTTACAGTCAGAAGGACATTCCTTGTTGTTCGAAGTCGTGACGACAGACGTTAGCAATGCTCCACGATCTTTTCGGACATCATCCGTTTCACGCAAGGTGGGTTGCCGAACGGGTCCCAGACGGTGACGAAGAGCAGCCCTAACTCCTTCTGAGACTAACTCTTGATTCTCCGCTCTCCGAAGGTCCATCGCGAAATGCATTTCAAGCGCACTTCGATTGTGTTTTGAAGAAACGCAGGAGCGGAGGTCCTTAAGGCTTTGTAGACTTGCGCAGTCGTAAACGCCACCAACCTAACGGCCTCGCCAAAATACAACACTTGCTCGTTGCTCAGCGGCTTGGGCCGGGTGGCGCGCAATGCCTGAATGACCCCTCCTGCGCGCCTGCCGTGCGCAGGGCTAGGAGGTATTCGTCGCTCAACACAAAGTTGATTCCACGCTCATGCTTCAGCCTGACCAACTCCTGGGGTTCCATCCCTGCCTTCACCGAGTCCATCACTTGGCCTTTGGTCAGGGGTTCCTGCTGCCGCTCCGGGCCAGCAGGCTGTGCAACGACAGCCAGCAACACAATCGAGATAAGGAAGCGGAGTTTCATAAGGCACCTGAAGATATATTCAAAGGCCTGTCACAACATACGGACCAGCCTGGACTTCCAAGCATCACTTCACACTGTTTCACACGCCAACAGCGTGTACGCGTGCACCAACTAGTATGGTTCCTGCACAGCATGTGCGCACCCTCCGTTCCCAACGAGCGCTTGTGCACAGCGGACAATCCACACAACACTGCGCGCCTTACCGTCCAATGCGCACCATAGACCAGAACATGGCAAACCGATCACCGCACCACAGCGACAGGGGCTACGCTGCTCCAAAAAACCGTTCGGCCGCGAACGCACAAGGCGCCTAACAACTTCTTGCTACCTACCAATTCAGCACCTGTCGTTTGCGGCACGAAAACGGCTGATTTCAGTATATAGTCAGAAATCAACCCCTTGCTGCTCAGTCGCTTGGGGGGCCTCAGGAATAGTCAAAGAGTGGCAACAAATAGCCAAAGGGTAGGCAAAAAGTTTAAGGGAGCACGGCTGCGGAGACCTGCGAAGGGTGGGTGCTGCCGGTTAGGGCGGTGCGGAAGGGGCGGTATTGGTGACATTTCCAGTCGAAGACCTCGGTGTCGAGCAAGTGGAGATACCAGTCCGCCAGCAGCCCGAAGCAGACGTAACGCTTGCTGTTCCTGAACTGCCAAGACACGAGCCTCAACACGTCCTCAGTGGACGCAAGGTATAGGAAGCGATCGAGGTTTTTTTCCGAATCGAACTTATTGAGAACGTCTGCGTACTGTTCCTCGCTCTTGACCGTCCTCTCATACTCGAGCGCGAACGTTGCCTCACGTTCGTCGACTCTCACCGTCACGATCGCGTCGTAGACCTTTCCATTGGCGACACCCATGGACGCGTTCCTTGATCGCACTTGGATCTCCGGCACCCATCGCACCAGCAAGCCAGCGCGCAACAGGCTGAGGTGAATGTTACTGAGCTCGAGCGAGTGTGCGACTTGCACTTCTTTCTCGCTCCGGGCCGGCTTGGCAGGTGTGGTGAGGAATTGTTCACCGGTACTTGCGAGCATGATCTCCCCAGCCTGAGTAATACAATACACAAAGGCTTTGCTTACGGATGGAACCGTGTGCCGCGCGATCAGGCCATGCATGGTGAGCCGCCGGACTCTCCAGTTGAAAGTTGAACGATTCGACTCGTGCTGGCCAAGCTGCACGAACTCAAACAATTGGTCATGTGTGACGAAGCCGGATCGCAAGACCTGGCGAAGCAATGGGTAGTCGTGCTCGGAGTTCAGGCAGATGCAGTCTTTGATGTAACGCATTGTTAACCTCCCAAAACAGTTTCAGAGCGAGATCCTTCGCTGCGCTCAGGATGACAGCGCACAGAGTTACGCGACAAGTTGCAAGCGTGCAATCCAGGGACGGGCGGACACTGCCTGAAGCATGAAAGTCCCGACGTCACTCCGTATCCAGCCGTAGGCGGGCAGGAGCAACATGCTTTCCTGCTCGTCACCGCATTCGCTAAATGAAATGAGCAGCCCGTTGTCAGACTTCCATCCGCTGTTTCCAATGTGGAGACGGCCAATCTCGCTTTGTCTCGCTACAACCAAGAAGCAGTCGGGCTCTCGCGGTGCTGCGAGCATGTACTTAAAAAGGATCTTGTTCTGTCCTTGCCAAACACATGGCTCCTCGCACTCGAACACACGGTTGATCATCCGCTGGGGGTAATTCGGGTTGAAGCCGCCGGTTGAGTTGAAGCGCGCGTGGCCGGCGACCTTCGAACGTGTACGGATCGTTCCGTCCATCGGCACGCCCGTGGTGTTGTAATAGGCGGCATGCGCGAACCGCCTCGGGTCGTCGGGGTCCTTGCCGAACCGCCGGCGCCACACGCTGCCAAGTCCTGTAATCGCCACGACCATAACCGTCATGCACCCTTAAGGTGTCTGTTCTTTTCGCGTTCTGCGTGAAGCTGTTGCTGTAGCGAGTTGACGAGTTTCATGTATTCGGTGTTCGAAGCAGGCAACGGCAAGGTCGCCTCGCTGACCCCACGAACGGCGCCTTTCCCGTCAACCTTTTCCGACAGCGCCTGGAGCTTCAGGCTCAGGTCTGTCACGACGGCCGACCTTTGTTTCAATTCCTCCTGCAGTCGATCTCTCTCATTGGTGATGGCCCGCTGGTCATCCGCCATCTTCTGCAATTTTGCCTTGAGTTCGTCGTTCTCAGATGTGCTGCCAGAGATCCCCTGCCCAGACCCTGCCTCGATCGCGCGGTTGCAGTGTTCGACGTGATTGTTATACCTCTCGATGGCTTCCCTGGCAGCTCGGCGGGAGTACAGGTCATGGTTGTAAAGGTCGGTCAACATCTCCTCGGTCAGATAGCGCTCGCGCCCGCGATCGATCCAGAGTTTGGCGTAAGCGATCATGACCAGCAGCGACCATAGGGTCAGCCAGAAGCTGTATGGAAAGTACGGATTCTTAGCAGTGGCTTCGAGGAAAGCGCGGCGCCGTTCCTCCATCCACTTGCCGTAATCGACGTTGCCCGGATTGAACTGTTTCAGTAGGAAATCGTACCAGGTGTCGGGCGGTTGCCGTGTGCGTCCCTGTGCTTGGGCTGCAGCCATTGGGCTGTATTGACTGCGAGGAACGGACGACGCTGGGGGCCGGTCTTGTGCGAAGCTGGAACAAACAGCCAACGACAGCCACGCTATCGTCGCCGGGAGATTAGTGCATGTTCTCACGCTCTGAATCCTCCAGGAGCACGCTTCGGAAAGCGCGCCGCCGCTGCCAGATCGGAACTCTTGAACCGCAGGTTGGCTCCGATCGAATCGGCGCGAGAATGGCGCAACCGGGGGTAGATCTCCGGCTCGAAGTTAGGGATGCTTACGTCGGCCGGCGGCCTAACGTGCAAGTGTCTGTGTAGAGTTCCGCGAGTGTCGTCGGTCATCAGGATTTCCATCTGTCCCTTGGGCAAGTTCTTGATGTGCTCGTCGAGGGCGCGCGTCTCGCGCTCTTCCCGCTCCACGGCTTGCCCGGTCGCCTCGTATTTCTCATACCCAAATACCTTCCAACGCAGCATGCAGCGGCTACGGCGCGTAACCTCGTGCTCAGCCGACGCCCGCAGGAAGTAACGCGCTGTTTCCTCGTCGCGGGTGCGGAGCGTCATGGTCGTGTTGGGAGCTGACGTGACATCTTCCTTGAATCCGCGACCGACCTGCATGAGCTGTGGCAACGACTGCATGGAGAACAGGAACGCCGTGTGCGTGCCGCGAGCGGTCTGTAGAATTTGGGCGAAGTTCCGGTAACCGAAGGGGGCGAATTCATCCAGCACGACGCTGAACATCGGCCGGTTGCTGCGGCGCCTTTGCTCCTCGCTCTCATAACGCTTGCCAACTACGAGCTGCAAGTTCTGGAGCAGCATCTTCCCCAGGGCGCGCACCGGCTCAGTGTTCTTGTTCACGTTCAGCGTCACAAAGAGGATCAGTTCCTGTTCGATCACCTCATCGATCGAGAGCAAGTCTTCGTAAGGTCCGGTGATCACCGACAGCTCATCATCCAGAAAGGTCATGCACTCGTTCAGGAGTCCCTGGATCTTGGGTACGCGCTCACGGTCCTGGAACGACTGATATAGATTCTTTACCGACATCTCGAAGTTCAGGCGGCGTTGGGTGGTGATTAACGCGTCGCGCTCGATGCGTCGTGTCGCCTTCTCCACCTGCTCCCGCAAGACTTCTTGGTCGATCGCCATCACCAGCACGTCATAGAAGTTGAACTTCAGCCCCGTGTACACCAGCACCCGGACGATATCGGCAAGGTAGTTGAGCTGGTGCTTGGCAAAGAACTCGTCGTGCAGGTTGAATGAACCGAAGACCATGTTCACGACGGGCATGTAGTCGTCATCCGCACAATGGAACGGGTTGTACAGAACGGAGATGTCAGGCCGCGCGGGATTCAACACCCGCAGTTGATGCAGGCGGCCAGCGCGATGAATATGTGGCAGCAGGTCGTAGAAGAATTCCAGGTCACCTTTGCCGTCGAAGATGACGATGGGGATGTGACGCGGGTCTTCCGGCGGGCCAACAGTTCGCGCCAGATCCTGGCTGATAATGTTGCGGAGAAGGGTGGTCTTGCCGGAACCGGTCATGCCCAGCACGATACCCTGCATTACGCGGACCTTGTCGGGCCAAAACCAGGGTTCGCCGTGAACATCGTAGCCAAGCACAACCGCGTCGTGAGCCCATGTCTTGCGTGTGAAAGCTTCATCGCGTTTCGGCGACATCACCAGCGGAGGGCTGGGCCATTGCTTCTCGCGCCGCGATCGTCGCGTGGCCAGAAGCCATATGCCGCCGCCAGTACCCACTCCACTGATGACCATGTACAGGGCTATCTCCTCGACCTGGGGACTCGTAAAGTGGTAGCGGTTGCGGGCGACGTACCAGGTGAACCAGCTAACCGCCAGGATAACCACAGCGATGAGAATTTCAAGGCTTTCGAGAAGTGGTGGGTATTCGCGCCGGTCGTAGTTGGGAGGTCTCACCGTCATGACCACAAGTTGAAGTGAACGAACACCCCCAAAAGTGCCAAGAGGCACAACACAGCGAGCACAAAAGCCTTCCTAGGATGTCGTGGCGCTTCGGGCTCAAAGGGATTGGCAGGCTCGAGAACCATAGTCGATATGGCCGCGCCCAGTCCGAGGTCCGTGCGGCCCTTGAGGTAACCCCTCAACCAAGAACGCGCTTCTAATTGCGTGAATTCCTTTGTCATGATTAAAGCACCACCGTGGCGGTTAGTTGGCCTTTTGCGTCCCGAGGAAACATAAGGCGCAGGACGGTGGGACCATTCTTTCTAACCGGAAGCTTGACGCTGACAACTCCCACTGTCTCTTTTCCAGGGTCCAAACGGACAGAGCGCAGCTTTCCACCAACTACGTCGACCGGCCTTTCGTCGCTGACTTTGATTCGAGCCGCTGCGGACTCCGTCAACTGGGAGTTCGACAAACGATCCACGGCGTGGGAAGAGTGGTCCACGTTGATTGCAACGACCTGTGGTGTACTCAGCGTATAGGCTTCCCGGGTGCCGTTCCGCACCTCATAGCGGATGAACAGTTCGTTAGCTTCACCCTGGAAGGTGTCCTTGAGCAACACCACGACCCGATTCTTTGGCGTCTTCAAA
>Ga0181524_10002875_pt1 | contig 17277 bp, 14 predicted proteins | sample PEATcosm2014_Bin_34_FD_119761 | JGI IMG/M metagenome (GOLD analysis project Ga0181524, IMG submission 119761) | Peatland microbial communities from MTU Mesocosm Facility, Houghton, MI, USA - PEATcosm2014_Bin05_60_metaG | ecosystem: Environmental > Terrestrial > Soil > Wetlands > Peat | place...
CACGCCACCACATTAGGCTAGCGCAGTAAGGCGCCGCTTCCTGAATCACCCGGATTTGAGGCCGGCTTTGCTCAATAAGTGCCGCAGCGATTCTTCCCCGCCCGCGCCGTTCTGAGTTCCCGCGATGTTCCCGTCCTTGTCGATCAGCACATACATCGGATAGGCATCCGGCCGGAACACCGCCGCCAGGTTCGAATCTTCGTTCGCTACGATGTTGCAGGCGCGCGGCGACTGTTCGAGGTACTGCTGGACCTTGTCCCTGGACTCGCTGGCATTGACGGCCAGCACCACCAGGCCCTGGTTCGAAAACTCGCGGGCGACGGCATCGACCGCCGGCTGATCCCCGCGGCAATAACCGCACCAGGTGGCCCAAAACTGCACCAGGACGACCTTCCCCTTCAGCGTCTGCTTGGTAAACGTCTCGCCATCGAGCGTCTTGGCCGAAAAGTCCGGCGCGGACCGGCGCGGCGAGTTGAGTACAATCAGCACGCCGGCGAGAAAAGCCACGACTGCGGCGACTTGTATATCCCAGCGGCGAAACGGGTTCATAGAGGAGATCTTATCAGAGCGCCGCTTGCTGAATATACGCAAGGGCCAGCCAGGTGTGTCGCGCGCCGCGGGTCTTGCGCGTGCGCGGCGGGCGCCGCGCACTCGCTTTGCGCGGTTGCTGACACCCGCCGCGTGCTACAATTCTCGGCTGTCATGACACCAATCTCCGATGTTGCTCCGCGGGCGGTCCGGTTGGCAACCGCGGCAGGAGCCGGGCGGCTCGAGTCCCTGGACGCCCTGCGCGGGTTCGACATGTTCTGGATTGTCGGCGGCGGAGCCATGTTCGGAGGACTGGCGAAGGCCGTTCATCTCCCCGTGCTAAACGCCCTCCTTCCCCAGTTCGAGCACGTGCGCTGGCAGGGGCTGCACTTCTGGGACCTCATCTGGCCGCTGTTCATGTTTATTGTCGGGGTCTCGATCGCGTTCTCGACCGCACGGCGGAGGGCCGCCGGCGCCAGCCACCGCACTCTGTATCTGCACGCCGCGCGGCGCGCGGCCATTCTGTTCGTGCTCGGTATGATGGCGCAGGGCAACCTGTTGGATTGGAACCTCTCGAAGCTCTGGCCGTGCTACAGCGTCCTGCACGGGATCGCCGCCGGGTACCTGATCGCGCTGGCCGTCGCGCTCGAGTTCCGGCCCAAAGCGCAAATCCTGATTCTCAGCGGGTTTCTCTTGCTGTATTGGGCGCTGCTGATGCTCGTGCCGGTGCCCGGCGTGGGCGCCGGCGTGCTCACGCCGACGGGCAACATGGCGACGTGGATCGACCAGCTCATTCTGGGGCATTTTCACCACGGCGAGAACACGTGGTTCGTCAGCTACCTGGGATTCGCGTCCTCGGTTCTGCTGGGTGTCATGGCGGGACACGTACTGCTCTCAGCCAGGACCGCCGCGGCGAAGCTGCGCCTGCTAGCCGCTGCCGGCGCGGGCTGCCTTGCCGCCGGCCTGCTGTGGAGCATGGCGCTGCCCATCATCAAGCTGTTGTGGACCAGCTCGTTCGTGCTCGTAGCCGGGGGCTTCAGCTTCCTGGTGCTGGCGCTGTTCTACTGGATGGTGGATGTCCGGGGTTGGCGGGGCTGGGCGTGGCCGTTCCGCGTGATCGGGATGAACGCGATCGTGGCATACATGACCATGTCGCTGGTTGACCTTCGCGCTATCGGCAATATTTTCGTCGGGAGCCTGCTCGCGCGCGTGGGAAGCTGGGACGGCCTGCTCGAGCAGACCGCGGGGTTCCTGGTCCTCTGGCTGTTCTTGTTCTGGATGTACCGCACGCGCTCGTTCGTGAAGATCTGAAGCGGGCCGGCCGCCGGAAGACGGGACAGTAGCGTATCGCCGGGTAACGCGCTCGCAGCTTTTTCACTTACAATTCAGTAGGAGGGACCAGGATGCGCAAGTTCTTTGGGCTGGCAGCCATCGCCGCATTTTCCGTGGCTTCCGGAGTGGCCGACAAGAAACAGACGCACAGTGATGTCTTCACTTCGGGGCCGCAAAATGAAACGCAAATGGCCAGGGAGATTCGCCACAACCTCCTGATGTTGCCGTACTACTCGATTTTCGACGACCTCTATTTCGAGTTAAATGGCAGTGTGGTCACGTTGCGGGGAGCATGCCCGCCCGAGCCACCCTGGGATATTAAATCCGACGCGGAAAACGCCGTGAAAAACGTCCCGGGTGTCACGAAAGTGATGAACGAGATCAAGGAGCTTCCCCTGTCTCCCATGGATTGGCAGATACGCCGAGCCGAGGCGAAGGCCATTTACGGTGACCCCGAGATCGGAACGCGCTACGGGTTTCAGGCCTTGCCGTCGATTCACATCCTCGTCGAAAACGGGCACGTGACGCTGGATGGCGTGGTGGACAACCAGTTCGATGACACCGTTGTCCGCGCGCGCGCCAGCGAAGTTCCGAACGTCTTCTCCGTCACTGACAACCTGATTGTCCTGAATCCGGGAAAGAAGGCTGGTAAGTGATCGATGGGGGCGCCTTGCCCAATAGTTGTTGCTGATTCTGCGGGGTCCCGGGCGGGCCGCGGGAAGTGACGCTGTAGAGTAGGAATCCGTCCGGGAATTGTGGCTTGGTAATTTGATTCCGCCGGCGTGCCCGCCTTCGCGCCGGGCGATCGGGAGCGCGCGCCGGCCTGCCGGGCAAGATTTCCGATTCGTAGCGGCATTTGGACCCCGGGAGCGCTTGATTCCGGCCTCATCGCGCGGACTGTGATCCTTTCGCTGCCGGCTTACCCATGGCAAAGCCGATGCAGCCTCGGGGCTCCGAACTGCCGCGTCCGCGCCAAACGCACAGCCAGCGCGCCTGCGCGGTACTGTTCAACGGTCCGGGACAGCAGATCGTCCTTTGCCGGGGACCAGCGGGCGGGCGCGCTTATTTCGACCAGCGGCCTTGCCATCTTTCTCCCTGCGGCGGGAACGCAGAAACATTCTCGCGCCATCTTGTCAGGAGACGGGAATCCCCTTCAAGAGAGTTGGCCGGCACTACGTCGACTTCTCTGAATCCGTCATTGCAGTCGAAGCAGTTTTCCCGTCCGGATGCCGGAAGATCGTACAAATCGACGCAGCCGTGACGAACTTCGGCTAGCGCATGCGCACCTGCCGGGGGATCACGGCGGAAGCCAGGCGATTCTTCAGTCCCCGCGGCACGAAATATCGCAACGACTTTCCGAGGCGAATCTCAAAGTATGATCCCAGGGCCGCGCATCCCATCTGGGTGTGCGCGTTGAACGATGCGGCGTTGCCGACCCGCACGCTGCAAAGCAGCTCACGGTATCCCTGGCTGGCCAGCCACTCCGCGACGAAGCGGTGATATGCGCGGAAGATGCCGCGTCCGCGGAATTTCGGGCTGGTGAAAGCCTTGTTGCTGTAAACGCGATCCGGGGAGATGGGAATCAGATTGTCCGTATTCAAATCGAGCTGGCCGAACATCAGCCGGGAGCAGAAGACGGCCGTACCCGCGTCGGTTCCCAGAACGAGTTTGTCGCCGGCGTTCATCCGGCTCTGCGCGCGAAGCCGCCCGGCCATATCGTAGCCGTGCTCCCGGAAGCTCAATCCCTCGATTTCATCGGCTTCGGCGAAGCGGAATGTCACTTCGCTCTTTTCGCCGGCGCCAAAGTTCTGTCCCGGGGCCGTTGCGAATATGGTGAGCCGGTTAATCCAGAAAACCTCGCTCTGGCACTTCCGCTTCGCGGGGCCAAATAGGGTCTTCAGGAGTCCGCGCAAGCCGGATGCTTTCCAACCAGGGCCGCGCGCGGGTGGGCTTGCGAGCTCGCCAGCCGGCGCCGCGGTGGACACCAAGTTCCGCACTTTGCCAGTTTACCAGCCGGCGTAATCATTCAGAGGCTGGGCCGCGGCCGCAAACGGCGGTTCGCCCACCGGAGCAGCGGAAGCAGCGACACCGCCAATTCCCCCGCGAGCCCGCCCGGTGCGACGACCAACAACGAAAGCCAAGTCGGCGAGCAACCACCCTAGTATCAATAAGATGAAAGCGGAAACAAAGCCAGCGTCCCCGGTTATCATCGACACCTAGGGCGACAACCTTCGGGCGCATCCGCGCACCATCACGACCGCGAATTCGCGCTACCCCGCCCGCTCCCAGGCATGGTGCGAGCGATACGGGATCGAGCCTACCTATTTGACCGATTACGAGACGGCGCTCTGCCCGATATTCACCGCTTTCGGCCGGGATCTGCTTCAGCGCAGTGCGGCCGACATCGGAGCGCACCCGCATGCCTGGAATTCGCCGCCCGTCCGTCCGCTGACCCCTAACAACCACGAGCCCTGCCCGTACCTGACCGAATTCCTGCCCGTTCTAATACGCGGGAAGGTCGAATTCCTCACGCGCCTCCTTCAGGATACCTTCGAGCGGAAGACGACCAGCCACAGGGCGGGCCGCTTGGCGTTCAGGCGGGGCTCACGCCGACAGGCGGCTTCAGCGGCGGTCTAGCGCCCGCCGGCACAGCCTTAGCGCCGCCAGATAGAGCCGCCCCTTGAAGGTTTCCCCGCGAGTGCAGTTGTAGAGCTTCACAATCCTGCCTCCGAAGCCCTGCTTGAACTCGTTGACGCGCAGCAGCGCGGCGTTTTGAGTCCCGTCGTACCAGCCGCCGATGTCGAAAACGGCAATGCCGCTTTCCTTGAAGCGAAGCATGTCCCGCCAATGGTGATATCGATTGGCGCGGCCGATCATCTTGCGAAGTTCTGCGTCGTCCTCCCGACGGAACAGGGACGCGGTGTGCAACTGGCGGGCGTGCGTCCCGTCGCGGTAGTACGCGTGCCAGACCAGCGGCTTGCCATCCTGCGCCGAGACCAGGGACAGGTCGAGCGAGCCGCACGCCGCCTGGAGCGCCAGCGCCTTGCGGCGCAGCGGATCGAGATCCTTGGTTGCGGCGAAGGCGTCGTAGAAATCGCAAAACAGCCCGAGCGGCTCGGCCACATCCGGATGCCAATACTCATAGCGGAGGCTGTAATCGCCGGCGCGCCGGATGCCCTGGCGCGTGCTCATGCTCATGCCGGCCAGGAGTTGCTTTTCGTCCTGCGCCAGGTCGATCCAAATCGAGCGGAACTCGTCCACTGCGGCTCCGGGGAGCGGCTCGGATAGGCTGAGGTAACATGCGAAATCCGGCCGAACCGTTCCCAGATCCGCGCCGTACCAGCGCTCCGCTCCCGTCAGACCGAGCCTGTTCTCATAGATCTGGACTGGCATCCCAAGTCTCCGCTAGTCGCTCCTTCAGCCTTCGCGGCACGAAATATCGCAACGACTTTCCAAGCCGAACTTCAAAGTACGATCCCAGGGCCGCGCATCCTATCCGCTTGTGCGCGTTGAGCGACGCGGCATTATCGACGCGCACACAGCAAAGCAATTCGCGGTATCCCTGGCCGACCAGCCAGTCCGCCACGAAGCAGTGATACGCGCGGAAGATGCCGCGCCTCCGGAACCGAGGGCTTGTGAATTCCTTGTTGCTGCAGACGCGATCCCGGGAAATGGGAATCAGATTGTCCGTATTCAAATCAAGCTGGCCGAACATCAGCCAGGAGCAGAAGACGACCGTGCCCTCGTGGATTCCTAGAACGAGTTTGTCGCCGGTACTCATCCGGCGCCGCGCCCGAAGCCGCTCAGCCATATCGTGGCCATGTTCTGCGAAGCTCAGCCCATCGATTTCATCGGCTGTGGCAAAGCGGAATGTCACTGAGGTCTTTTCGCCGGCGCCCAGGTGCTGCCCTGGCGCTATCGCGAAGATGGTCAGCCGGTTGACCCAGAAAACCTCGTTCTGGCACTTGCGCTTCGCAGGCCCAAACAAGGCCTTAAGGGTTCCGCGCAAGCGAGATGCTTTCGAGCCAGGGCTGGGCGCGGGCGGGTTCGCGGACTCACCGGCCGGCGCCGCAGTTGACACTGGATTCCACATTTTGCTAGTTTACCACTCTGCATAATCACTCCTTCGATTTCCGCGTGCCGGCGACGATTAGCGGCGGCATCCTTTACGCCGTGCTTGCCGTAGCGTGCATCGGCCGCGTTCCCCACTTCGAGTGGTTGGTGCTCGGCGCGCAGTGCGCGATCCTGCTGCCTGCGCTTGTTTACGCCCTGGCGCGGCGCGGCGCGGACGCGCCGGCAAGCCCGATCCGGATACCCGATCGCAAAGTGGTGCTCATAGCGTTCCTGGTTTCGGCCGCCGCCGCGAGCTGCTGGCTCACCCCTGGGACCATGATTCCCGACGAGACTTCCTACTATTTCCAAGCCCGGGTTCTTGCCTCCGGCAGGCTGGTGGCGCAAGCGCCTCCTGGAGCGGCCAAAATTCCCGCGGACACGCCCGCGCCCCTGGTATACAACCATCACGTTCTACGGGCATCCGGCTGGTTCTCCAGGTACCCGCTCGGATGGCCCGCGGTGTTGTCTATTGGTGAACGCCTTCACGCTCCGTGGCTGATGAATCCACTGCTCGGCGGCATTCTCCTCGCGATAACCGCGGCGATTGCCCGCCGGGCATTCGGATGCCGAACAAGAGATGCGGCGCTGTGGTTCGCCGCTCTCTCGCCCTATTTCTTTGCGAACAGCATCGGGCTGATGTCGCATGTCACATGCGGAGTTTTGATTGCCGCGGCATGCCTGTGCTGTTTCGAAGGCATTCGAAGCCGGCGGATGACACCTCTTGCCTGGATGCTTGGCGCGCTTGCGCTGACGTTTCACATCCGGCCGTATTCGGGCTTCATCGCGGCTTGTGTACTGGGCGTCGCAAGCCTGGCTGCGCTCCGCTGTGAACGGGCAGTGCTGATCCGATTCGCGCTGATGGCAACTGCCTTCGGACTCGCCGCTTGCACCTCCGTCCTCCTCTACAACAAGGTGTTCACCGGAGCGTACTGGCTGTCGCCGTACGCACTGCTGCCCGACTGGGCCAAGCTGTACCCCGGATTCTCCGTGCCAGGGGAACTCAGAATCATTCTAAAGAACATTTCCCGGAACCTGCGTTTTTCCTCGCAATCCACCTTGCTGTACACCTTTCCATTCCTGTTTCCGCTTGCCGTATGGGGCTTTTGGAAAGAGCGGAAGCGTTTCGACGCGCGGATTCTGGCGCTTCTCTTCCCAGCGTTCGCCCTCGGCCACCTGATTCAGCCGGAGTCGTCGGGTTCCTATATCGGGGAGCGCTACTGGTTTGAGGCGTTCTTCGCGGTGGCGATCCTGGGGGCACGCGGGTTCATCCTGCTGATGGAGTCCTGGCGGCCTGAAAGGAGCGCCGGCGCCGCCGCGGCATGGGTGTTGACGGGGGTGCAGATCGCCGTGCTGGGCGCCGCGCTCCACGTCATGGACTCCCACAGCCGGCCGTACCGCCAGGTTCGCAGCGTCGCGGAGAGCTATCGGAATTGTGCCTGTGTTGTCTTCCTGCATCCGGGCGCGCGGTTCGTGCCCGCGCACTTCAATTTGAACGGGCCGGATTGGAAGACCGGCGGCGTTTTTTACCTGATCGACCCCGGCAGTGCTGAGAGAGCCGCGTGGGCCCGGCGCTTCGGCCGGCGGGATTGGGCCGTGATCGGTTACGACCCGGACCGCGATGCCGCTTTCGGCGAGTTCTATCGCGACGGCATCCGCGCGCCCCGGCCGGCGTTCGCGCGCCCCTGAACAGTCTGCCGGAACGCCCCGCCCTGCTAGACTCGATTGGTGTGCGGAATTGCGGGGTTTGTCGTTCGTGAGGGCGAGGCCGATGCCGCCGCCGTGAAGGCGATGTGCGATCAGATCCGCCACCGCGGTCCCGACGACGACGGCTTTCATGTGGAAGGCGGCTGTGCCATCGGCATGCGCCGGCTGAGTATCATCGATCTCCACACCGGGCACCAGCCGATCTCTAACGAAGACGGCTCGGTCTGGATCGTTTTCAACGGCGAGATCTACAACTACCGGGAGCTCCGCCGGGACCTGGCGGCGCGCGGGCACCGGTTCAAAACGAACACCGATACGGAAGGATTGGTGCATCTCTACGAGGAAGCCGGCGTGGACGGCCTCGAACGGCTGCGAGGCATGTTCGCCTTCGCCATCTGGGACGCCGGACGGCGCCGGCTCTTTCTGGCGCGGGACCGTTTCGGCAAGAAGCCTCTGTACTACGCCGCGCTTCCTCAGGGTCTCTACTTCGGCAGCGAACTGAAATGTTTGAGGGCGGCGGGCGTTCCGCTGGATATCGACGAAGAAGCGCTGCGGCTGTACTTTCAGTTCAACTACATCCCCGATCCGTCGAGCGCGTTCCGCGCGATTCGCAAGCTGCCACCGGGCTCGTGGCTCACCTACGGCCAGGACGGCGCCGTGCGCCAGGGCCGCTATTGGCGGCCGCCGGTGGCCGCATCGGAGCCGGCCTCGGCGCCGCCGGAAGCCGAGGCACAGGCCCAACTCCGCCGGGTCTTCGATGAAGCGGTGCGGATTCGGATGATCGCCGACGTGCCGCTGGGCGCGTTCTTGAGCGGCGGGATCGATTCGAGCTGTGTCGTCGCGTCGATGGCGCTGCAAAGCTCCGAGCCCGTGCGGACGTTCTCAATCGGCTTCGAAGAGAGCCGCTTCAATGAGCTGGAATACGCCCGAATGGTGGCGGCGAAATATCGCACCGAGCACCACGAGATCATGGTCCGGCCGGAGGCGATCGAGCTGGTCCAAAAACTGGTCCGGCACTTCGACGAGCCGTTTGGCGACTCTTCGGCGATCCCCACGTTCGTGGTTTCGGAGTTCGCCGCGCGGCACGTCAAGGTGGCGCTGAGCGGTGACGGAGGCGATGAACTCTTCGCCGGCTATCCGCGCTTCGCGGCGCTTCAGAAAATGCGTTGGCTCGAGCGGGTTCCGAAGGCCGCGCTGGCCGCGCTTTCCGGCGTGGCGTCGATGCTCCCCTATTCGGCCTACGGGAAGAACTTCCTGCACATGCTGAGCCGGGACTCGCAGCTTCAGCGATACATGGAGCGGACGTTTTCGCCGCACTCGCTGCGCGAGCGGCTGCTACTGCCGAAGTGGATGCTGCCCGCCGATGCCGCCTGGCTGCGGAAGACATTCGCGGAATATCTGCTGCCCGAGGATGCGGACATTCTCTCGCAGGTGATGTACTTCGAGACGGCGGTGAATCTGCCCGGGGACATGCTGGTGAAAGTGGACCGCATGTCGATGGCGAACTCGCTCGAAGTGCGCTGTCCGCTGCTGGATCAGGAAGTGGCCGCGGTTGCCGCCGCGATTCCGCATCGCTGGAGGATTCGGAACGGCCGCGGCAAGGACTTCCTGATCCGGGCGCTCGCGGACCGCCTGCCGCCCGCGCTGTTGACGCGGCCGAAGATGGGGTTCTCGGTGCCGCTCTCGATCTGGTTCCGCGGCTCGCTGCGCGGCTTTCTCTGGGACCACCTGACGAGCTCGCAATTCGTGAGCCGTGGCGTGGCGCGCCCCGAATTCGTCAGGCTCTTGCTACAGGAGCACGACCGCGGCCGGCGCGACAACTACTATTGGTTGTGGAGCCTGCTGATGCTGGAGCTGTGGTTCCGGGAGCTGGAAGCAGCGCGCCGCTGAGAGCGAACCCGGCGAACTCGAGGACCTCGGCCGTGGATCGATAGGGGAGGCGCCCGGAGACAGCCAGCTTGGCAATTCCGTGGACCAGCGACCATGCCGTGAGCGCCCGATCGAGCGAGTCCCCCGGAGGCAACTGGCCGGCACTCTGGCACTCCTCGATGAAGCTCACAAGCGTGCCGAACGCCTGCTCGCCCGCCTGCGCGTATTTGGAATCCCCGCCTTCGACCGCGGGTGCGTCGAACATGACCGTGAAGTGCTGCGGTCTGCGCAGGGCGAATGAAACGTAGGCCCATCCGGAACGCTTGAGCCGATCGAGCGCCGTGGGTTGCGATGCGGCGGCGTCCAGCATGGCCTGGTTCAGCTCGCGGAAACCCTCGGCGGCTACGGCCGCAAGCAGCTCGTCCTTGTCCCGGAAATGGCGGTACGGCGCGTTGTGGGAGACGCCGGCCCGCCGCGCCACTTCGCGCAAGGTGAAGCCCGCGAGCCCGGCTTCGGCAATCAACTGAATCGCCGCTTCGAGAAGAGCGTCCTTCAGGTTGCCGTGGTGGTAAGGCCGTTTCCTTCGCATAGAACAATCACCACGCTAGCAAATAATGTTGACAGCGGCAACATGGTCGTGTAGACTGATGTTGCTGGTGTCCACATATGAGACAGGTTGGCCATTCGTACCAACAATTCGCCATCGAGGACGTCTACGACGCCATCGTGATCGGCTCGGGGATGGGCAGCCTTACCGCCGCGGCCCTGCTGGCCAAGCACGCGGGCCGCAAGGTGCTGGTGCTGGAGCGCCACTACACGGCGGGCGGATTCACGCACGTGTTCCGCCGGCCCAACTACGAGTGGGATGTCGGGGTGCACTATATCGGCGGCGTGGGCGATCCGAAATCGCCGGTCCGGGCCGCTTTCGATCACGTAACCGAAGGGCGGCTCGGCTGGAGCCCGATGCCCGACGTGTACGATCGGATACTGATCGCCGGCCGCGGCTACGATTTCCCTTCCGGGATCGAGCGCTTCCGCGAACGCATAAAGCAGTATTTTCCGGACGAGGCCGGGGCGATCGATCAATACATCGCCGCCGTCTGCGCCGCGTCCGCCGCCAGCGGCCTGTACTTTGCGGAGAAGGCCATCCCCGCCCCGATCGCCCGGCTGATCGGCCCGCTGCTGCGCCGGCGGTTTTTGCGCTATGCGGACCGGACCACCGCCCAGGTTCTGGGGCAGTTCACCGGAAACCGGGAACTGATCGCGGTGCTCACCGGACAATGGGGCGACTATGGCCTTCCGCCCGGCGAGAGCAGCTTCGGAATGCACGCCATGATCGCTTACCACTACTTCGGCGGCGCCTGGTACCCGGTCGGCGGCGCTTCCGAAATCGCGGCGGGCATTGCTCCGGTGATCGAGCGCGCGGGAGGACAGATCGTCGTCAGCGCGGAGGTTTCGGAAATTCTGATCGAGCGCGGCTGTGCCGTGGGCGTTCGCATGGCCGATGGCCGCGAGTTGAAGGCGCGCACCATCCTCAGCGATGTGGGCGCCTACAACACCTTCGCGCACCTGTTGCCCGGCGGCGGCGTGCCGGAGGAGCTGAAGAGCATTCCGATCTCCATGAGCCACGCGTGTCTCTACGTGGGGCTCAAGCGCGAAGCAGGCGAGGCGGAGTTCGGAGACACCAACCTCTGGATCTACGACGGGCCGGACCATGACGCCGCGGTCGAGCGGTACTCGGCGGACCCGAGCGCGCCATTTCCGGCGGTGTTCATTTCGTTTCCGTCGGCAAAGGACCCGACTTTCCCGGAGCGCTATCCGGGGTGCTCGACCATCGAAGTGGTGGCGCCGATGCCGTACGGCGCCTTCGAGCGTTGGGCGGATACGCGCTGGAAGCGGCGCGGGCCGGACTACGAGGATTTCAAAAACGGCCTGGCTGCGCGGCTGCGCGCGGAATTGGAGCGCCACGTGCCGGCCACGCGCGGCAAGATCGACTACGCGGAACTATCCACGCCGCTTTCGACCCGGCACTTCTCCAACTATGCGCAAGGGGAGATCTACGGCTACGCGGCCGTGCCGGCGCGGTTCCGCGCCCGGTCCCTCGGCGCGCGCACACATATCCGCGGCCTCTATTTGACGGGACAGGACGCCGGCACCGCCGGCGTGACGGGAGCGCTCTTCAGCGGCGCCGTCACGGCCTCGCTGGTGCTCGGCCGCAATTTGGTGAGCAAGCTGACCCGGCCTTCCGGGTCTTCGAGGACCGTGCCTGCGGGACCGCAGGCGGAGCCTCGCTGACGGCCGAATGGCGGATACTGTACAGTCAGACCTATGGAGTTGGCAAGGCTCATTCTTGAGTATGTGAAGGCTCTAGCATGGCCCACCACCGCCTTAGCGGTCGGCTTGATGTTTCGGCAAGAGATCAGGGCGATTCTTGCGCGAATTCGCAAAGCAGCTCTGCCTGGCGGCGTGGCAATTGACTTCGAGGAGCAAATCCGTGAGACCAAGGAACTGGCAACCCGAATCGAAACTGCGCCCAGTCCTCCCGATCGGCCGAAAACAGCGGTGCTACCCCTTACTGAGGCCAACTCACGGATGATTGCTTTGGGCCTTAAGCCCACGCCCAGCGGTTTGGATATGAGCTACTACAGGCAGATCGCCGCGCAGGATCCGACGCTTGCCCTAGCGGGGCTCCGGATCGAACTTGAAATCTTGACCAAGAACCTGGCCAAGGGTTTCGGGATCTATGTTTCCCCTCACGAGTCGCCGTCAAGTGTCTTGAAGCGGCTACGAGACGCTTCGGCAGTTACCCCGGACCAATTTGCCCTGGGGCAGCGGGTCCTCTCGCTCGCCAATCAGGCAGTCCATGGCCGCACGGCCTCCAAGCAAGAGGCGGACGAGATTATTGATGCGGCGAGCGCACTAGTGGACGACTATCTGGCGTGGCTGAGTTGGGGATTCAAGGACGGCTGGCTCCCGCCGGGGCAGAAGGCTTAGCTGGAATCAGCCAACTCGGCATGGTCTATTATCCCATCCCAGCGGGTTACTCCCCCCAAAACCACTTCCGGGAGATTGCTCTCGACACGGCGGACTACCTCGCGGTCGTGAAGCGCGCGACTCGCCTCGAGCACCTGGAGATCCGAGTGGCTGTGGGCGTCGATGAAGCCAGGGCTGATGGCGAGCCCTGTGCAATCGATCACGCGCGCCTCGGCCGGCGCAGGAAACGCGCCCACTTGCGCGATGCGATCGCCCGCGATCAGCACGCCGCCGCGGATCGCCGGCTTGCCCGTTCCGTCGAAGATCGCGCCGTTGCGCAACAGAATCATGCGAGCGCTTTCTGCCTCAGTGTCCACAGCGTGATCAGCAGCGTGCTGGCCAGCACCAGGACGCCGCCGACAAAAAGCACCAGGATCGCATGCCCGGCGCCCCTCACCGGACCAGCCGCAGGGGTTTGGGCTCGGGCGGGATGCGTTTCGGAACTATGCTGACGCCCGCGAGCGTTACCGGGTTCGCGCCCGACGCGGATCTCAGCCGGACTTCGCGGATCGCTTTGCCGAATCGCGGGTTGATCCATTCGAACGCGAAATAGCTCTTGCCGCCGCGGGGCTCGAGCTCCGCCTCGTAGGCCAGGCTCTTCGGAGCGGCGCTCTCCAGCCAGCCCTCCTCGAGGATATTCACGCCGTACCGGAGCGGAATGCTCTCGATGAATCCGTCGCTGTACACCACGTCGTACCAACCCAGGAGCTCGGCCGTGTCGGCGAAATTCCACGGCGCGGTGTAAGCGGCCTGGTTCGCCGCGCGCTGCCGGCAAGCATGCAGGAAAATCAGGCTGCTCACGTCTTCTCCGATATGCACCGGCTTGCCCGCTTCCACGCGGACGGGCGACGCCGGGCAGTCGCGGCTGGGCAGCGGAACCGCGCTCAGGCTGTTTCGAATTCCGGGCAGCCGCTCTTGAATGATGAGCGCGAGACGGCTCATGTCCGGCCAGTCCGTGGACCACAGCAGGTTGGCGCAGCCCAGGAAAGTGAACATCAGGTCTTTGCCGAAATTCAGCTCGTTGGTGGCTTCCCACGCGGAAGGCACGCCGCCGAGGATTCCGCGCCGCGCGGCTCGCCGGCCGTAATCGGCGATGGTAGGCTCGAAGTTGCTGAAGACCTGGCGGAAGCCCCACTCCGAGAGCGCGATTTCGTTCTTCTCGCCGAGGCCGTGCTCCGGATTCTCGTCCGTGGGGTTATCCCAGAACCAGTTGAAGATCAGGATGTCCTTCGGGATAAGCCGCTTCACCTGATCCGGAGACAGCGCCCCCGGCTGGTCGTACGGCGTTCCGCCGGGATTGTCTACGTGCTCTGTTCCTTTTCCGCGCACCGCCTCGATCAGGTGGTCGCCGTAGATGGCCATGCCGATCCCTTTGGCGTGGAGGTACGCGTAGATGCGGTTCACATCCGCGGCGTAAAGCTCCCTGGGGTCTTTGCCCTTGCACCGCTTGCAGACTCCCAGCGGTATGCGCCACTCGTCGTGGCCCACGTGCACGATCTTCGGATGCATCACGCCGATGTATTCGTCGAGGACATCGAAGAGCAGATCGTAGACCTTGGGCTCGGAAGGACAGTAGGTATCGGGCCACTCGGCGTCCTGGACCTCGGCCAGTTCCCGGTGCCGCGTCAGCAGGTAGTAGCTGTGAGTCAGCGACGGGATCTCGGGGATCACCTCGATATGGTGCTGCCGGACAAAACGCACCAGGCCGGCGACTTCCGCCTTCTCGAGCACGCCGCCGTCGGCGGTGTCGGCATTCGCGGAGTCCTGGAGCTGGCGCCCCGGTCCCCAGGCGCGGTCGCGGCGCGTGTACGCAAGATCCCGGGTGAACTCGACCCAGCCGGCGTTCAGCTCGGGATGGCGGTCGAAGCGCATGGCCGCATTCATTTCGAGGATCAGCGTGTTGTACTTGTAGAGCGCCATGAAGTCGCGAACAAAGCGCTTGAAGTAGGGGACGTTTTCCCGGCCGGGCAGATACAGCTTGATCCCGCGAAAGGGCCGGCAGGGCCAGTCGCGGATCAGCGCGCCTTGAACGCGCGCTCCACCGGCGGTTCGCGCGATCAGTTGCCGCAACGACTGAAGGCCGTAAAACGCACCGGCGTCATCGGCGCCCGCTACCACCGCCGCGCCGCGATCGACGTTCAGCGCGTAGCCTTCCTTCTCCGAGGTCTGGAGGCCGTGCCGCCGGCAGTACTCGCGAACGAGCGGGTTGGAGATCGAGCCCATCAGGAGGAACGGTCCACGTTCGGGCAGGCTTGCGGCCTCCTGGGCGCGGAGTGCGAGGCCGTAGCGGTCGCTCAGCTCGGCCATGAGGAAACGGGCTAAGAACAGGTCATCCGCCGAAGGCCGCTGCGCCAGCAGAATCGGAACGGATCCGTCCAGCTTCAGCTCTTCGGCGCGGATTTCGATATGGCGCGGCGCCGGAAAAACCAGCGGACCGGAGGCGCCCAGGCACAGACCACACGCGAGTGCCGCGAGCCAGACGAGGCGAAACGGTCTCATCTGCGCATCATACACCGCACGGACCACGCTCCTCAGTCTTCGTCTTTTTGCGACGCCAGGCGGGAGATGACCGCCATATCTTCGAGCGTGGTCACGTCCCCGGTCACGGCGTGCGAGGTGACGATCTCGCGCAGCAGGCGGCGCATGATCTTTCCGCTGCGCGTCTTGGGCAGTCCGTCGGTGAACTTCACCTCGGCGGGTCTGGCAAAACCGCCGATCGAGTGCGCCACCCAGGCGCGCAGATCTTCGCCGAGCTGTTTGCGGTCCCAGGCGCCGTGTTTGAGAGTGACGAAGCAGCAGATGGCTTGGCCCGTAAGCTCATCGGGCCGGCCCACCACGGCGGCCTCCGCGACAGCCGGGTGCCGCACCAGCGCCGACTCGATCTCCATCGTGCTCAGACGGTGCCCGCTGACGTTCATCACGTCGTCCACGCGGCCGAGCACGGTGACGTATCCTTCCTGATCGCGGCGCGCTGCGTCGCCGGTGAAGTACACGCCCGGCAGGCGGCTCCAATACTGGCCCACATAGCGCTGCGGATCGCGCCAGATGGTCCTCAGCATGGAGGGCCACGGCCGCTGGACGATGAGGAATCCTTCCTTGTCCGCCCCGACCGGCTTGCCGTTCAGGTCCACGACATCGATCAGTATGCCCGGCAGCGGAAAGGTCGCCGAGCCCGGTTTCAGCGGCGTCGCACCCGGCATGGGCGCGATGAGGATCGAGCCGGTTTCGGTCTGCCACCACGTATCAACAATCGGGCAGCGCCCCTTGCCAATCACGCGGTGGTACCACTCCCAGGCGGTGGGATTGATCGGCTCGCCCACGGAACCGAGCAGCCGCAGAGTGGAGAGGTCGTGCGCGTCCGGCCATTGATCGCCCTGGCGAATCAGCGCGCGAATGGCCGTCGGCGAAGTATAGAAGATCGTCACGCCATACTTCTCCACCAGGCGCCACCACCGGTCGAACTGCGGATAGTCCGGCGCGCCCTCGTACATCACGGTGGTGGCGCCGGCGGCGAGTGGCCCGTAGACGATATAGCTGTGGCCGGTCACCCACCCGATATCCGCCGTGCACCAGAAGGTGTCGGTTTCCTGAAGATCGAAAACCCACTTCATCGTCATCACGCACTCGAGCAGGTAGCCGCCGGTGGTGTGCAGGATGCCCTTCGGCTGGCCGGTGGTGCCCGAAGTGTAGAGCACGTAGAGCGGATGCTCCGCGTCGAGCGGCTCGGCGGGGCACACGTCGCTCACGCCGTTGTCAAGCTCGTGCCACCACAGGTCGCGGCCGGCCTGCATCGAAACCTCGGAGCCGGTGCGCCGGTAAACGATCACGTCCCGGACGGTGGGGCATTCCGCCAGTGCCTCATCCACCGTGTCCTTGAGGCGAACCTCGCGGCCGCGGCGCCACCCGCCGTCGGCGGTGATGACGATCGTGGCTTCGAGATCCCGAATACGGACCTTCAGCGCTTCGGCGGAGAAGCCTCCGAACACCACGCTGTGCAGGATTCCGAGCCGCGCGCACGCCAGCATCGCGACGGGCAATTCCGGCACCATGGGCATGTAGAGCACCGCGCGATCGCCGGCCTTCCAGCCGCGCGCCTTCAGCACGTTCGCGAAGCGGCACACCAGCCGGTGCAGCTCGTAATACGAGAGCATGCGCTGGTCGCCCGGCTCCCCTTCCCACAGCAGCGCGACTTTGTTCCGGCGCGGCGTCGCCAGGTGCCGGTCCAGGCAATTGTAGGAGGCGTTCGTCTTGCCGCCCGCGAACCACTTCGCGAAGGGCGGGGCCCACTCGAACACGTTGGTCCACTTCTCGAACCAGAACAGTTCTTTTTCCGCGAGCTCGCCCCAAAATTCCTCGGGCTTCTGCCTGGCTCGCGCGTACAGCGACCGATAGCCTTCCATGCCTTGCACATGGGCACGGCGAACAAACTCCGGGTCGGGTTCATAGATACGATCCGTGGGTGTGGCGACGGTTTCGGACATAAACTCCTCTGAGTCCTCCGAGACTCATTCTTAACATACCGCAGCCGTGCAAGCCGCGCCGCATTTTCCGGAGCTGCCACTCGAGCCCCGCTCAGGGGTGGCGCGTCTGGGGCGCGTTCGGCATTTCAAATGCGGTCCCGTCGAACTCAACCATGCGCTTGACGCCGTAATCGCCGCAAAACTGAAAAAAGAAATCGAAGGAGCGCCGGCGGAATCG
>Ga0181524_10002889_pt1 | contig 17234 bp, 16 predicted proteins | sample PEATcosm2014_Bin_34_FD_119761 | JGI IMG/M metagenome (GOLD analysis project Ga0181524, IMG submission 119761) | Peatland microbial communities from MTU Mesocosm Facility, Houghton, MI, USA - PEATcosm2014_Bin05_60_metaG | ecosystem: Environmental > Terrestrial > Soil > Wetlands > Peat | place...
CGCTCGGCGACCATCCGGCGGCGCGCGAGCCATGCGAGCGGGTTGAACCAGTGCATCGCGCAGGCCAGGTTCGTCAACAACTGCGTGAGGCAGTCCCGGCGGCGCACGTGCGCGATTTCATGCAGCAGCACGGCGCGGCGGCGTTCCGACGTCCACTTTTCGGCCTCCGCCGGCACCAGGACGCGCGCGCGGCGGATTCCCCAGGCCATCGGCATCACGGGGCGGTCGGTTTCCAGCAAGATGACACCTCGACGAAGGCGCATCTGCTGCATAAGAGTCTGAAGCAGCGCAGTCCACGAACCGCTCCTGATCAGCCGCGCGGAGCGGCCCAGGCGCCACAAGGCCAACCGGCCGACGACTACCGGAAGGAGCATGAGCGCAGCGCCCGCTATCCAGAAAGGCAGAAGCCAATCGGACCAGGGTCGAGCCGGCTTGCCGGCTGAAGGCGAGCTATTGGCGCGCGTCGCCGGTGATTGTACCGGCGTGGACATGAAGGCCGTCTCAGGCGCGACGGTTGGCGTATTCTCCGGCGGCGGCGTGACGGTCGGTGTCAGGGGCGCAGGCGCGCGAGCGGCAGCCGGCGCAGGAGCGCGCATCGCCGACCATTGCGGCAGGACCCGCCACTGCGGCAGCAATGCCGACAAGAGCGGCAGTGCAAGAAGTCCCGCCATCGTCAGCGACCAGACCAGATGCCGCACGGCCGCCGATGCGCGCCAGAGGGCGGCCGTCGCCAGGCCCGCCAGCGCCAAAAGCACGGCTCCTTTCAACGCCACATCCACCATCGTCGGAATGGCGGAGGACATCACAGTCGAGATGGACGTGCCCATGATCATCCTCTCTTTTTCGCTTGCCCGATGATCGCCGAGAGGCGCTTCAGTTCCTCTTTCGAGACCTCCGTCTTGGGGTCCAGCAGGTGCGCCGACACGGCGCTCTCCAACGAACCGGCGAAGAAGACATCGAGGACGCGCTGGAGGGCGGACTTGCCGACGTTCTGCCGGGCACGGGTCGGCTCGTAGATGTACTTCTTGCCGGTCTTCTTGTGGCGCAGATGCCCCCGGCTCTCGAGGATCGTGAGAAACGTGCGCACGGAACTGCACGATGGCGGGTTCTCCAGGCGTTCCAGAACCTGCGAGGCCGTGGCGCTGCCGAGGGAATAGACGACGTCCATGATCTGGCGTTCGCGTTTGCTGAGCTGGTGTTCCTTCACCGAGGCCTCCTCCTAATGGGTTCTGCGAAAATATTAGCAGTCAGGTTGGGGCTTGTCAAGAGAAAAATGCGAAATATTTCGCAGGTCGAAGACTGGCCATGCAACGCGAACGTCCACCGGCGGTCGCCGCCGATTGTAAGGCCGGCCGCTGGCGGCCGGTCGCGGAGGAGTTCCCGTTTATCTCTCGGGCGGCTCGAAGCGGTAGCCGATGTCGCGAACGGTCTGGATGAACGTCGGGCGGGACGGGTTCGGCTCGATTTTCTGGCGGAGCGTGGTGATGCACCGGTCCACGCTTCGCCCGGTGACGAAGACGTCGTAACCCCAGACGGCGCGCAGGATGGCGTCGCGCGTGACGGCGCGGCCGGTCTGCCGCACGAGAAAACCCAGCAGCTCAAACTCCTTCGGCGAGAGCGCGATCTCCTTTCCCTTCCGGCTCAGCCGGCGCGAGGAACGGTCCAACTCGAACTGCCCGAATCGCTCCAGGACCGCGTCTTCCTGTCGGCGGCGGCGCAGGAACGCCCCTGCGCGCGCGAGAAGTTCCTTGATGCTGAACGGTTTCGTGACGTAGTCGTCCGCCCCGAGGTTCAGCCCCAGGACGATGTCCGCCTCCTGTCCTTTGGCGGTCAGCATGATGATCGGCATGTCGAGCTTTTCCTTGCGGACGAGCCGGCAGATCTCGTATCCGTTGACGCTCGGCAGCATGATGTCGAGGACGATCAGGTCCGGCCGCGCGTTCAGCGCCATGCCGAGGCCCTTGTCGCCGTCGGAGGCGGTCAGCACCTGGTAGCCCTCGAAGGCGAAGTTGTCCTTCAGCACGCGAAGCAGTACGAGATCGTCTTCGATGATGAGGACTTTCTCATCGGCCATGCGCGGGCGCCTCCGGTTCTTCGGTCGGTCCGGCCACGGGCAATCGGACTGTGAAGGCGCTTCCTTTGTCCGGCTCGCTCACCACTTCCACCTGTCCGCCATGGGCGCGGACGATGAAGCGCACGATGCTCAGTCCGAGCCCGCAGCCTCCGGCGCGCCGCGACAGGCTTTCATCCACCTGGTAGAACGGCTCGAAGATGCGCCTGATCTGCCGCTGCGTAAGGCCGATGCCATTGTCCTGCACGCTGAGGATGATCTCGCCGTCGGCTGCGCGCGCGCGGACGGACACCTCTTTTTCTTCGCCGGAATATTTCCACGCGTTGTCGAGGAGGTTCAGCACCACCGTGACGAGCGCGTCGCGGTCGGCGATGATCGCGGGCAGGCCCGCCGGCACGTCCACTTCGAGCCGGCAGTGCGGTGCGTTGAACCGCTCGCGGACCGATTCCGCCGCCGTTCGGATGACCTCGTCGAGTTTGACTTCAGCGAACTCGAAGGCGTGCCGGTTGCGCTCCATCCGCGAGAAATTCAGGAAGTTGTCAATCAGCCGTGTGAGCCGCTGGTTCTCGCCGGCGATCAGCCGCAGGTACTCGCGCTCCTGCCCGGCCCCGGAGCAGCGGCCTTCGAGGAGCGTGTCCACCAGCACTCGCATCGAGGAAAGTGGCGTTTTCAGCTCGTGCGAGACGGTCGCGATCAGGTCGTTCTTCAGCCGAGTGAGCCGCATCTGGCGCGCGAGGTAGAGCGTGATCGCCAGCGCCAGAACGAAGATGCACAGAATCCCGACCGCGCCGGTCCAGAGGTACAGCACGTGTTGACGGCGCGCCGCCTCCGCGAACGGGTCGGTCCCGCTCAGGAAGAGATTCAGCATCCAGCCGTTCAGCGTGTCCGACATGGGTACGGAGAGGAATGGTTTCTCTTCTGCGGCCAGCAGGGAGCCAGGCTTGGACAGGCTGAGCCGAGTCCATTTCGTCGTCAAGTCCGGCCCGAGCGCCTGGTTGGACTCTCCGACAATTCGCTCTTCCCGGTACAGCGCGACCAGCCCGCCGTCGGCCGTACTCAACTGCCAGACGCCCGCAATACGCGTCGGCGTCAGAGACGTTGGCGACGGCGGCGGCTGCGGCACGTCGGCGTACTGCGCCGCCAGCTTCTCGGCGGCGGCGTATAGCTGAATTTCCGGAGACGCGTTCTCCGGTCCGAGCGATTCCATCAGGAAGAGGCGCTGGCCGGAAGGCATGAGCGGCTCGTCGTAGTCGGTCACGCGGGCCGCCAGTTGTTTGGCGAGCGCCGCGCGTCCCGGCGAGGAAGCATCAGTCCATTGCAGGGTCAGGAGCATGGCGTTCGGCGCGATGAGCCGGCCGGAAAGGTCGCGTGCGGCGCGGTACTCTGCATTGCGCAGTCGCTCCAGGACCGCCAGCGCTTCTGGCTTACGGCTGGCGCGGGCCAGGCAACGCGCCTGGGCCAGGAGCGCCAGGGCGCGGAGCCGTGGTTCCTTCGAGGCTGAGGCGATCTGCGCATAGGCGGCGGCTGCGGCCTCGGGCTGATTCATCTCAGACTCGAGCCGGATCGCCGCCGACCAATCGGGGCCGAGGTCGGCGGCCGGCTCAGTCGCTTCCTCCTGGGCAGGGTAAGCGATGCGCGCATCCTCGTCGTAAACGACCGCGCTGTCGGCGAGCGAAACGCAGGCGGCGAAAGCGCGGGGCGCGGGCTGGCGCGCAACGGCGGCCAGGGCTGTTTTCCGGCCGGCCCAATGCGCCTCGATTCTTCGACAGGCATCGAGCGCCTGCTCGTGGTAGGCCTCGGTCAACTGCTGGCTGACGGCCAGCCGCTCGTTGCGCATCGCCGCGGCCATGAACCACAGCACGAACGCCGTCGGCACCACCACCGCCGCGGCCAGCACCGACAGCGCCAGCCAGAGTTCCCGCCGCCGTCCCGTCTCGATCATCGCTCTCGACATGGGTCCGCCATTCTTCCTGCACTGACCAAGCTTGCCGTCGTCTCTCGTCAGTTCTTTTTCGACATGACCTCAGCAAGAAGGCCGGCGGCAAAGAGGATTGCGCCGGTGACGGCTACGAACGCTTCGCTCGTCGGGCCGCCATGGAAGATTAATATGAATCCGAAGACCATAATCAGTGCGCCGAAGATTAAGGCGCCTATGGAAAGAGTTCTCACGCCTTACTCCTATTTCAGAATTGCATTCTCCTGTGACTCCGCTTTCCTGATCTGTCCCTGGCGCTTGTTGCAGTACGTGATCCCGATCACAAGGAGGACCACCCAAGGCCCCCAGATGAACCACTGGTATGGCGTGGGCAATGCGAAAAGCAACGCCAGGAAAAAAACCACGGCCCACCACATAAGAGCAGCCATCTTAATCATATATCCGCGTTCCTTCGGGCCGTTGGTGTTCTTGATGCCGGCGTAGGCGCCGATGACGCCGCCGGCCAAGCCCCCAATGCCGCCGATTATAGCGCCGGTCATTCCCGGATTCATCATGCATCTCCCACTACTTGACGTAATACCCCGAAACCCGCCACTGGCCGTCGGCTTCGTTCGTCGGGGTGATCGTCTCGATGGCGCCCTTCTTGCTCTCGAAATCGGTCTGGTATTGCATGATGACGTACTCCCCGTTCGGCGCGCCCGGCAGAGAAGTCTCATAGTCAGCGGTGAGCAACTTCCGCGAGACAACCTTGCCGAACGGCTGGAGAGCCGTCTTCAAAGCCGCCTCCAAGTTCGCCTTCGGCACCGTCTTTCGTATCGCTGCGGCGGACTGCTCCCAGCAGTCGGCATACTTCCCGGCGTCAAGCGCCGCCAGCCAATGCTCGACGGCTTGCGTAGCAGCCTTGATGCTCTGCGCGGCGGTCTTCGCCTTATCAAGACCCAGCTTGGCGTCGGCGTTGTCGGGCTCCGCCTTCAGCCACATCTGGTAATACTGCGCCGCCTGATCGTACTGCTTCAATTCCATGGAGGTGGACGCCAAGCCGCTGAGCGCGGCGGTGGTGTTCGGCGACGCCTCGATGGCCTTCTTCCACCAGCCCATCGCCTCGTCGGTCTTTCCCTCGCCGTTGGCAATCCAGCCGAGGCCGTTCATTGCTGCGGCGGCCTTGGGATCGAGCGCGACGCACTTCTCAAACGATTCCCTGGCATTGAGCGTCTTTCCCTGATTCATTTGCGCCCAGCCCATGCCGTTCCAGGCTTTTACGTTGGCCGGGTCCAGCTTGACGGCCTCGCCAAACTTAGCCTCGGCTTCCGGCAGCTTGCGCTGGAACCACAGCTGCCAGCCTTCTGCCGCGAGGCTCTCGGCGGCCTTCCGCTCCTTATCGTCAGCAGAGAGTATCACGGACTGTGCATTGACCGGCCTGGCCTGCTCCAACAAATCGGCCGGAATCGGCGTCGGCTTGCCGTCGGCGGACTGGGTGGCAAAGAGAATGATGTACCAGGGCGCGGGGACGCCCTCGGCCGAACGGAAGTTCTTGAAGCTCGGGGCGTTGATCCCAACCCAATAGACCTTGCCCGGTTGGAGCTTGCACGGCAGCGTGCAGGTCATCTTCGCCGCGTCGTAATGCGGTTTTTCGACCTTCGGGAAAGTGTCGCCGCTGCCGGTCCAGGACCAGGAGCCGTCTTTCATCTTCTGGTCGAACGTTACAGTGATCTTGTCGAGCGCTGGAGAAACGTCGGTGGCGAACGCGGCGGGGCTGGTGCTGACGATCTTCGGCGCGCGCGCCGGCTCCGCTTCGCCGAGTTCCTTGTGCGCCTTCGCGACAAGATCGGCCTGGTCCGAGTAAGAGGCGATGACCTGCCGGAACGCTGCTTCCGCTTCCGCCTTCTTGCCCTGCTTCTGATAGCACTCGCCGATGCGGAACTGCGCCTCGGCGACGAAGCGCCGGTTCGCGTTCGCCTCGTCCACGATCTGCTTGTAAACCTTTATCGCCGCGTCGAGGTCCCCGGCGGTCTCCTGCTGGAAAATGCCTTTCTCGAGCATCGCCGACGGTGTCTCGTCGGCGAACGCCGCCGGCGCGAACGCCAGCGCGGCGATCAGCGCGATTTCTGCGATACGCATGGGATGCTCCTTTTACTGTCCGCGCTATTTTGCTGTGTTGCCGGCCTTGCCGCCGATGAGAACCGGCCTGACCATCCAATCGCTTTTATCGCTGGCGGCTTTGAAGCCTTTCGTCGGCAGGCCTGTAAACGAATGGGATGTGCCTGCCGTGTTGTCCTGTCCGAGATAGATGCCCTTGAACTGGGTCGGATTGAAGTGGAGCGCCACGTAGAACTTCTGTGGAACGGCGGTCGGCGGCGCGATAGGCAGATTGTACCAGCGCATCTCCTCGGTCCGTTCAATCATGTCGTAGGAGAACTGGAAATCGCCGATCACGGTTCGATTTTCGTTCAGAAGATACACATGGAAATTCTCCGCCGGCGCGATGGGCGTTCCGTAGCGGCTGGCAAAGATCTGTACTGCGATTACGGTGTCTTTGTCGGCGGGCCTCTCGAACAGGACCGCATGCCCCGATCCGCCCAGGCTCCGTTTCCCCGTACTGCTGTCCTTGACATACGACAGCCGCGTGGCGCCCGCGGGGATGGACAATCCTGCAGCGGATTGCACTCGTGCGTTGATCGCCTTGGCCTGCTCAAGTGAGTTGGCCGGAATCGGCGTCGGCTTGCCGTCAGCGGACTGCGTGGCGAAGAGGATGATGTAGGCCCGCGCCGGCACGTTGGATTCAGAAACGAAGCCCTGAAACCGCCCTTCGTTGATCCCCACCCAATAGACCTTGCCGGGCTCCAGTGTGCAGGACACCGTGCAGGTCATCATTGCCGCGTCGAAACACGGCTTCCCGGTCTTTGGGAAATTGCCCAGGTCGTCGTTTGTGACCCAGGCCCAGGAGCCGTCCTTCATCTTCTGATCGAACGTCACAGTCATCTTATCGACCGCCGGGGAGACGTCGTCCGCAAATGCCGCAGGGCTGGTGCTGACGATGTTCGGCGCGCGCCCCGGTTCTGTCTCGCCGAGTTCCTTCCGCGCTTTCGCGACGAGTTCCGCCTGGTCTGAGTAAAGGGCAACGACCTGCTGGAACGCCGCTTCCGCTTCCGCCTTCTTGCCCTGCTTCTGATAGCACTCGCCGATGCGGAACTGCGCCTCGGCGACGAAGCGCCGGTTCGCGTTCGCCTCGTCCACGATTTGCTGGTAGAGCTTCACCGCCGCATCGAGGTCGCCGGCCGTCTCTTGCTGAAAAACGCCCTTCTCGAGCATCGCCGAGGGCGTCTCGCCGCGGGCCACAGCCGGAACAAGCGCCAGTGCCGCAATCAGCGCGATTCTCGTGATCAACATGGCATGCCTCCCGGTCAAGTTATTCAGTCTCATTGCCCGTGCTGCTCGGCCGCCTCGTCAGCCTTTCCGCTGATGAGGACCGGCCGGACCATCCACTCTCCGGCGAACTTGGTGCCATTGACGGTCACGAGGCCCTTCGCCAAGCCCGGCACTCCCGTGAACGAATGCGATTCGCTCACATCCTTGTCTATTCCGAGATAGATTCCCTTGGTCTGCTGCGGATTGAAATTCAGCGCGATGTGGAACTTCTGAGGGAGCGCCGTCGGCGGACGGATCGGCAGGTTGTACCAATGCATATCTGTAGTCCGCCTGATCATGCCGTAGGGGAACCGGAAATCGCTGAGGATATTCCGCTTCTCGTCGAGGAGGTACACATGGAAATCCTCCGCGGGCGGGTTGGCCATCCCATAGCGGCCGGCGAAGATCTGAACCGCGATCAGCGTGTCCGCTTTGGCCGGCCGCTCGAAGAGCACGGCATGGCCCGATCCGCCCAGGCTCCACTTGTCCGTGGTGCTGTCTTTGACGTAAGAGCACCGCGTGGCGCCCTCGGGAACAGCCATTCCTGATTCTGCGGACAGGAACAAAGGCGGGACCGGCGAAGCGGCGGCCGCTTTCGCGTTGATCGCCTTGGCGCGGTCGAGCATGTCGGCCGGAATCGGCGTCGGCTTGCCGTCGGCCGACTGCGTAGCGAAGAGGATGACGTAAGAGACCGCGGGGTCGCCGGCGGCCGAGCAGAAGTTCCTGAAATCGCCGTTGTTGATGCCCACCCAGTAAACCTTGCCCGGCTCGACCTTGCACGGCAGTGTGCAGGTCGTCATCGCCGTGTCGTAGGAAGCGTGCTTATCCGCCTCGGTCTTCGGGAACGTCTCGTCGGACTCCTGCGTCCAGGACCACGCGCCGTCCTCCATCTTCCGGTCGAACGTCACCGTCATCTTGTCGAGCGTCGCCGGCACGTCGTCGGCGAATGCGGCCGGGCTGGTGGTGACGATCCTCGGCGCGCGCGCCATCTCCATCGTGTCGAGATCCTTCTGCGCTTTCTCGACAAGGGCCGGCTCGCCGGGGAAGTTCGCGACCAGCTCCAGAAAGGCCATTTCCGCTTCGGGCTGCTTGCCCTGCTTCAGATAGCAGACGCCGAGCCGGTACTGCGCCTCGGCGACGACGTGCCGATTCGCGCTCGCCTCATCCACGATCTGCCAGTAGCATTTTTCAGCCGCATCGAGGTCGCCGGCGGTCTCCTGCTGGAAGATGCCCTTCTCCAACTGCGCCGCCGGCGTCTCCGCGCGGACCTGCCCTGAGCTTGCCGAAGGGACCGCCGAGAAGTTCGCCGCCGCCGCCAGCCCCACGATTGCGATCCATCGCGCACGCATCGCTCGCTCCTTTCGCAAAAAACCCGGTCACCCAATCCGCAACCGAGTCTAGCGAACAAATGTTACCGATTTGTCACCACTCGCTCAAGAATATTCGCCGGGGCTGAAGAACGCAGGCAGACCGGCGGCATATTCGGCTGCGGGTGAGGGCTCTGCCTGGACCTCGACAACGCGTCGCAGGGGCTCCAACCTGCATGGTCATGGCCGCGTCTGGTTTCCCGGCAGGAAAATTTCGGATTCATGTCGCAAAAAGGGTATCATCTCTCACTATACCTGGATTCGAGTCCAACACAGTTCGGCGGGTGCTGATGCTCAACACCGACAGTGAATGCGTCCAGCGTTGCTTGGACGGGCATCCTGAAGCGTTCGAGCAGCTTGTCGCGCGCTATCACGCGCCGCTGATCGGCTTTATCTGCGGGCGGCTGCGGGATAGAGAAGCGGCGGAAGAGGTCGCGCAGGAAGCCTTCGTTCGGTCATACGCCGCCCTGGCCAGCTTGCGCAAGCCGGAATCGTACTACGCATGGCTTTTCGGCTTTGCTGACCGGGTGGCCAAAGAGCACCTGTCTGAAAAAGTCAGAGCGAAACACGGGGTCGTGATAGCGCAGAAGGAGACGCGTCGTGAGGAACCGTCGCACGACTTTGACCTCGACCAAGCGATTGCCAACCTGCCGGCGCCCTATCGCGAGGTCGTGCTGCTGCGATATTACAGCGAAATGTCCTGTGTGGAAGTGGCTGAACGGCTGGACGTTCCATTGGGGACGGTGACGAAGAGACTTTCGCGCGCCCACGAGATGTTGCGTAAGTCGCTGCGGACCGTGGACGAGCCGCTTGAGCATCGGGAGGCGAGGCCATGAACTGCCGGGAATGCAGAAAACTCCTGGTCAGCCACCTTGAGGGCGTTCTGTTCCAGCAGGAGGAGGCGCTGGTCGCTCAACATCTGGATGGTTGCCCGGAGTGCCGTAACGAACTGAAAGCCATCGCCGCGTTGCGCGATCGGCTGCTGCGGGGCGGCCAGAGGGCGAAAGCGGCAGGTTTCCCGGCAAGCGTCATGTCGAAGATACCGTTGGAGAAGGATTTCAGAAAGGCAAAGGAGAAGAACATGTTCCAGAGACATCCGTTGCGCTTCAGCATGGCTACAGCAGCAGTCGTTGCAGTGGTCGTCGGCTTGTTCCTCATGTTCAACAAGCGGGCGTACGCGCTCGATGACACGTTGAAGGCCAACGAACACATTACCAGCCTCCATTTCCTGAATGAAATGCCCGGCAGTTTGAAAGTGGATGCGAATGGGAAGCTCACCTATGAGATGGTGCGGAGTCTCTCGGAAGGATGGGCGGAGTACGGGGAAAAGGGCGAACTCCTGCGCCTGAGAATAGAATTTCCATTCACGGAGGATGGCGCCAAGGTTGTGGTATGGCAAGAGGGCAAGGCGACGGTGTGGTTCAAGGACAAGAAGGGCCTGGCGGTCGTGCCGCAGCCCAGCATGGAGCGCAAAGTTGGGGAATTACGGCAGTCATTTGACCCGAAACTGGCGATGGAACGACTGAAAGAGGCCGAATCGAAAAAGAAGGTTCAGATCACGACGCAGGAAGTCCCCGAGTGGGAGCAAATGCTGCCGATCGTTCTCATCGCTCAGTGGTCGGAGCCGGCAGACCTGAGGGAAGTCTACCTCGTGGACCGCAAGACCAACCTTGTTCAGCAGATCGAGACTTTCACCGCCAAGGGGGGCAGCACGGCCTTCACCGGGCGTAAGCGCTTTCTCGATTATAACCAGCCGATCCCTGCATCGGTCTTTACGCTCAATCCGCCGGGAGACATTCTGCGCGTAGACGAGACAACGCAGAAGATCGGCCTGGAAAAGGGCACTCTGAGCGACAACGAGATCGCGCAGAAGGTTGCGCAGGAATTCTTCGAGGCGCTCATTGCGAAAGACTATACGAAAGCGGGGCAGTTGTACAGCGGAGTCCCCGGACCGAAAATGGAGGAGATGTTAGCGAAGACGGATTGGCGCTTTCTGAGGATCGTCTCCGTGGGTCAGCCTGTCCCGATGGAGATTCCGGGCGTCGGCGGGGTCCGGGTTCCTTGCGAGGTCGAAATGGAAACGGGAGAAGGCAAAATCGTGAGGCCGTTCAAGCTGGCGATTCGTGCCGTTTACAACCAGCCGGACCGATGGGAAATTCACGGCGGATTTTAAGACGGATGGCAAGGCACCCAGGGCGCAGCGCCATGAACGCGACGGACAAGGAAACGGCGCCGGCGATTCAGTGCGAGTATGTGTCCAAGACGTACGGCAGATTCTGGAGCGCGCGTTCGCGCCGGGTGCCGACCTCTGAGGCCGCCTTCGCGCGGCGGATGCTCAACGATCCTGATGAGACGGTCAGAACGATCACGGCGAAACACGATCAGCCGCTTACGGGCTGCGGCGGGAAGCCATGACCCATCCGCGGCAGATCATGACGCGATCGGTAACGTTGCTGCGGAAGAGATTGCCGCCGGAGAGAGTCGGATGAGACCCGAGCCAGGCAAGCCATACTACACCGCCTACGACAAGCGCTATCGCGCGGTCTACGCGCAGGGAATCGAGCACTGGACGGCCCATCCGGAGGAATTGGCGGCTGTCGAGGGTGACGTGCGCCGATTCCTTTCGGAAGCGAACGTGCAACCGGGCGCGCGGGTGATTGAGTTCGGCTGCGGCGAGGGATTCGTCGGTGCGCTGTTTGCAGGGATGGGCTGCTCCTACACCGGTGTGGACATCGCCGAGTCGGCCATCGAAAAGGCGCGAGCACGACTGGCGCAGTTCGGCGGCCGCGTTCGCCTGCACGTGGCTGACATTTTGAATCTCGCGGCCTTGTCCGATATCTCGTTTGATGCCGGCCTCGATGTCTCCTGCCTGCACATGCTGGTGGTGGACGCGGACCGGCGGCGCTACTTGCACGAGGCGTACCGACTTTTGAAACCCGGCGCGCCGATGCTCTTTTGCCGCGAGAGTTGCCGGGCCGACGCCACGGCTGAGGTGGTTGAAAGCTACGAGCAATGGCTCCGCCTGAGCCAGACCGACGTAGACAAACCCGAGCCTCGCGACGCGTGGCACGATGGCCATCCGACAACAGTTCGCCTCCCTCGCATCGCCTCGCGCGCCCGTTCACTGGAACAGTATTGCGCAGAGGCAGAGAGGGCGGGGTTCGCCTTCGAGAAATGTCTGAGTGCTGTGGACAAGGGCTTCTTGTCGTTTCGGGTGCACAAGAGCGAAGCAGCATGAGCGAGCAGCGCGACATCCTGCCGAAGGTGCAGGCAATTCTGCTTCAGCAGAATCTGGACTGCACGGTGTACCTGGCAGGAAGTGTATCCAGCGGAGACGAGCGGCCCGATTCTGATATGGACCTTGTCGTCCTCGTCCCGGATGCTGACAGGGGCACGTTTCCGGGTGGCCGAGTTCGTGACCGGAAGGCCGACTTCAAGTTCGTTGACGCCTCCTTCGAAGGCGTACCATTAGAGATCATCTTCATGACTCCGGCTGCTTTCGAGCAGTTGCTGGTGGCCAAACCGTGGCGTGGATACAAGTTCTTGGAGATGGAAATTCTCCACGATCCGCAAAAGATCATCGCGTCGTGCAAGGCGCGCATTCGCCCTTGGTTCCAGGACCACCCCGAGGCGGTGACGTTGTGGAAGCGGTGGCTGGCCGAGCATCGAGACCGGCAACTGAGCCGGGGACAGAAGATGGGAGAGATCATTTCCCGGTTCCCGGACATGATGACGGACCTGTGGCCGTACCTTGATGTGCAGTTCGGAGCAAGCCATGCTGCCCTCGAGTACCGCACTGTACGAATGGCCGACCTGCGTATCGACTACACGTCTGAGGATGATCCCTTCGTCCAGGAAACCTGCCGCGCCCTTAGGGCGGCGCTTAAGTTTCTGTGTGAGTACTTTGGCCTGAAGGAGGCGTTTCCTCCGGTGCGGGTCATCCTGACACCCAACCGCCCGGAGTTCGACCGGTGCGTGCGCGAGGTGCTCCGGCTGGAGATTGAGGTGCCGTCGCTTCCCTCGCGCATAGCTCAACCCCAGCGCACCGATCTGATCGTCCTGTCGCCTCGCGTATGGGAGAAGGAGTACAACACCTATTCCCCGGAAGACTACCGGCGGCTGATCGCCCACGAGGCCACGCATATCGTTGAGGAGTACCTCTCTCCCAACTGTGAGGCGGTGCGCCGGTGGTGGAGCGAGGGACTGGCGATGCACCTGTCCGACCATTGGCGCGACTCGCCGGAGTTGGAGGAGGTTCGTCGTTGCGTTGTCGCCAACCAAGTTCCAGCGCTCGCTGAAATTGATGTGGCGCCCGACGGTGCAGGTCCCTTGCCTCGCAAAGCCGTGAAGGACGCCTATGTCTGGGGCTGGACGCTCGTCAAGTTCATGGAAACGTGCCACGGTCGCGAAACCATCCGGCAAGTCGTGTCAGCATGTTCTGATGGCGATGTGTTTCGGGCCGCTGCTATAGATCGGCCGCGATTTGAGCAAGAGTGGAAGCAGTGGCTTATGGCTGGGATGTGGGTCCAATCAGAAGAAAAGCCTGGGTGAGCCGAACCTTTGCCTGTCGCCGTTCGACGTAGTAAGTGAAAGGCCTTCTGTCTGTGGAACACCTTGACGATGCAAAGTTGGTGGCAGCAGCGCTGACGCGTGGCGCCGAGGCGTTCGGATGCATCGTCGAGCGCTACAGGGCCGGCGTCTTTGGTGTGGCGCTGGCACGCGTCAGGGATTTTCACGACGCCGAGGACGTGGCGCAGCAAGTGTTCTTAGAGGCGTACGAGCAGCTTGGACGTCTGAAGGATCCGAACCGGCTCGGCGCGTGGCTGCGGTCAATAGCCACACACCGGAGCATTGATCTGGTGAGGCAGCGGAAGACCTCGGCGGATATGGAGAAGGCGGAAGCCGCGCGCGCGGAGGCGACCTGGCAACGCGAGGAAGACAAGTCGAATCTGCGCGAAACTGTGCTGGCCGCGATTGGCCGGCTGACGCCGCCCCAGCGTGAGACGACCGCGCTCTTCTACGTCAATGGGTACTCGGTCGAAGAAGTCGCGCGCATGCAGGAAGTGCCGGTCGGCACGGTAAAGCGGCGCCTTCACGACGCGCGTGAGAATCTGAAAGAGGAGATGGCCGAAATGGTACAGGATGTCCTCAAAGCTGGCGCGCCTACGGATGACTTCAACCGTCGCGTGTTCGAGAGCTTGTCCCTGTATGGAAAACCCCCTCACGCCTGGCCGTGGGCTGAGATCCGAGAGGAGCTGCTTAAGATCGGCATAAAGGGCGTAGACGGATTCGCTCAGGCGCTGCAGTCCCCGCACTCTCGAACGAGAATTTGTGCTGTCCGCCTGTTGGGCGCGGTCTATGGAGCCGCCAGGGGTTCGGAGAGCAGGAAAGAGCGCATGGTTCAACTGCTGAAGCAGGGACTGCGGGACAGGAACAAGAAGGTCCGGCGCTGGGCACTCGACGAGCTGCTGGACCTGGATGTCCCCGAGGAGCGCGTTCGCGCCGAGTTCGTCCCCGCGATCCTGCCGCTGCTCAGCGACCCGACGCGAATCGTGCGTCACCGGACCGCCTGGCAGCTGCACAGATGGGCCGAGAGTGTGCCCTTGGAAGCGGCAGCCACGGCGCTCGCGAGAGAGACTGTGTCCAGCGCGCGAGAGGAGTTGGCCGAATTGGTCCGCCTCATCGCCGCCGGGAGCGCAGGTGCTGCGCGACACTGATGCCGAACCTTTTGGGGCTACGACAACGACATACATGCAGAAACAACTTTAGGATGCGTTGGGATTCTGGCGGCAGCGGCGATCGGACCCGGAGTGGCGCAGGATGTGCCCCGGACGCGCAAAAGGCTGGTCGCTCCCGAGGAGGTGAAGGCACACGCCTCCTCGGGCCGCCTTTAATACGGGGGCTCGGTATACCGAGCCCGTTGGAAAAAGAACCGATGGCTGGAAGTCGCCGTGGGCGGGATGGTCGAAGGAGTCTGGCTCTCCAAACTCGGCCTGGACCCGCAACGCGACGGCGCCATCAGCATTTGCTTCGGTCTGGACCGCTGCGCGCAGGCGCGCCATGGTCTCGACGACATCCGCAAGCTCTGGCAGCCGCCGCACGTGCCGAAGAAGCGGTGACCGCGCGGTCGGTATGAAGTGTTCTCGGTCCCGCCGCCGCGCGAAGCGGCTGCGATTCAAGATATTCCGCGCGATTCCGCGAATTGATGCAACCTTACGCCGATTCTGTTTGACATTATCTTAGCGCAGGGTAAGCTGAAGTGCGCGGCGACCCCGAGAAGCAAGGAAACAGTCGGCATGGGCGAGATGGCTGAGTTGAGTTGCGGCGACCTGGTCCGGCGAACGCTGGGCGGCGAGAGGGAAGCTTACGGCGAACTGGTTGCACGATATCAGGGGCATGTTTACGGTCTGGCGTACAGCCTGGTCGGCGACTGGGCCAGCGCGCAGGACGTCGCGCAGGAGACGTTCATCCGCGCGTACTGCAATCTCGAGCAACTCCGCGAGCCGGAGAAGTTCCCAGCCTGGCTGCGGCGCGTGACGTTCGGCGTGGCCATGAACTGGCTCAAGGCATTCCGGCCGGGCATGTTCAAGCAGATGGACGGCCAGGTGGACCTCGACGCGCTCGAGGTCCCGGACTTCCATCCCGGCCCGGCGGAAGTGACGGAAAAGCGCGAACTGGCCGAGGCGGTGCTCAAGGCCGTCGCGTCGCTGCCGCCGAAGTATCGCTTGCCGCTGACGATGTTCCATCTCGACGGGCTGTCGTATCAGAAGGTCGCCGACTTCCTTGACATCCCGCTCGGCACCGCCAAGTCGCTCATCCACCGCGCGCAGGAGAAACTCCGCGCCGCGCTGCCGGCCGCTCTGGTCAAGGAGATGACGATGGTTCAGGAAGTTTTCGACGAGCACAAGCTGCCGGCCGCGTTCGCGAGCAAAGTCCTCGACAAGGTTCCGATGCTGCGATGGGGCAGCGGCAAGGAATGCACGTTCGCCGGCGCGCTGGAAGCAGCGCTGTCCGTCACCGAACACCCGTACACGTATACCGACCTGATGGGCTTCACCGGGCTCGCCTTCCGCGTCCGCTGGTTCAAGCCGGCCACACCCGGCGTGCCGGCTTGGTGCAATTCGTGCGCCGTCGGCGAGATGGAGGAGGAAGTCGAATCTGCTCAACGGGCGACTGGATGGAAGATCGCCGTCGACGTTCACTTCGGCGACCCGCAAATGGAGCGATTCGCGCCCGCGCTCGCGGCTTCGATTGATGCAGGCAAGCCGGTCATGGCCTACGCCGACATGTGGGACATGGCCGTCATCTACGGTTATTCCGAAGGTGGAAGGAAACTTCTCTTTCGGGATTATTGGGGTAAGGACGATTTCAAGGAACTGCCGCTTTCGAAGATCACCGGCCTGTGGTTCACGCTCCAGGAGCACGTTGAGCCGCCCGCGCAGCGCGATTCCGTGGGCGACGCGCTGAAGATGGCGGCGCACCATTGGCGGCGCGTTTCGGCGAAGGCAGGTCCGGGCGAGTATTGGTATGGCGACGCCGCGTGGGAACGCTGGCTAAACGACGTGGGCCAGGCCGGCGCGTTCACCGCTGAGCAGCGGGCCAAGCTGTTCTGTTGCAGCCGCTGGGTCTTCTTGACGCTCTTCGACGCGCGGAAAGAGGCCGCGGCTTTCCTCCGCGAGAATGCGCCGCTCCTGCCATCAGCCGCCCAGCCGGCGGCCCAGCGCGCGGCCGAGATCTACGACCAGCAGGTGCGCTTCATGACTTCGCACCCGTCCAGGATCATGCCGGGTGGCGATGCGAAAGATTGGGCGCCCGAAGTCCGCGCACGCCAGATCGAATTTCTCGCCGAAGTCCGCCGGCTCGACGCCGCTGCCGTTGCGGAAATTGAGAAATCAGTGACGGCGCTTGGCTCTCCAAACTCGGCCTGAATCCGCAACGCGATGGTGCCATCAGCACTTGCTTCGGTTTGGACCGTTGGGCGCAGGCGCGTCACGGCCTCGACGATATCCGCAAGCGCTGGCAGCCGCCGTACGTGCCGAAGCAAGTCCTGCCGGGCCTAGTCCGTCCCCGAGGTGACGCGGAGCACCTCGTCCACAGTCGTGATCCCTTGTGCGGCCTTGCGGAGGCCGTCGCGGCGCAGGGTGACCATCCCGGCTGCGACGGCGGCGCGCCTGAGGTCCGCGGGCGGCGTGCTCTTCGCGATGAGCGCGGCCAGTTCGTCCGTGACGGCCATGAGCTCGAAGAGACCGATGCGTCCGCGATACCCGCTGTTTCGGCATTTTTCGCATCCCTTGCCTCGGACAAAAGTCCTCTGTTTCAGTTCAGCGGCGTCGGGCAGGCCGGCCAGGAGTTCTGCGAAATCCCGCATGTCAGGCTCTCTGCAGTTCTGGCAGACCTTGCGCACGATGCGCGAGGAGGAAGCCCCTTTCAAGGCGTCGCGGATCAGCCACGGTTC
>Ga0181524_10002891_pt1 | contig 17220 bp, 14 predicted proteins | sample PEATcosm2014_Bin_34_FD_119761 | JGI IMG/M metagenome (GOLD analysis project Ga0181524, IMG submission 119761) | Peatland microbial communities from MTU Mesocosm Facility, Houghton, MI, USA - PEATcosm2014_Bin05_60_metaG | ecosystem: Environmental > Terrestrial > Soil > Wetlands > Peat | place...
AGGCCACCACCGTGCCGCTGCTTCGCACCGCCAGGTTGTGCTCTCCCCCGGCGGCAATGGCAATAATGTTGGTCAAACCGGCGGGCAGCGTCTCCTCCTTGCCCCAGGTCAGGACTGTCCCGTCGGCCTGGAGGGCCATGCTTTGAAGGGAACCGGCGGAAATGGCGATGGCGTTGGCCAAATCGGCCGGCACATTGGTCTGGCCGTAGTTGTCCCAGCCCCAGGCCACGACCGTGCCATCGCTACGCAGCGCCAGGCTATGGCTGCCGCCCCCGGCCACGGCCACCACCCCAGACAGGGCGGCCGAGGGAATCGGGGACACCTGTCCCGCATTATTATCACCCCAGGCGGCCGCAGTGCCTGCGCCGTAACAGAGTGTCGCCGCCTGATGGCTCAAGACGAGCGCCAACCCTAATCCGCGCCAAGTCCAACCCCTTGCCTGCTCGCAAGAAACCACCGGAACGTCCATCTTCCTAAACAGAATCCTCATAGCGAACATTGAAACCGCCTGCCGCTCGCATCACCTTCCCGCTCATCCGCTCGATACTGCGTCGTCAGGGCTGCTGGTGACAAGGAAATTCGGAGGCCGCAGGCAAGGCCTCAGTGGCGGCGGGATTCCAGGGCTGCGGGGTTTGCCCTTTCCCTGACCAGCGTGACTTGAGAGCAGCCCTGCCGCCGTGATATTCTGCGATGACAATGAACGATCAATCCGTCCTCCAATGGGAAGGCAAGTTCCTCCGAGTGATCAAATGCGGCCGGTGGGAATATGCCGAGCGGCTCGGCACCAGCGGGGCAGTGGCCATTGTGGCTGTGACCGATGATGCCAAACTCCTGCTCACCGAACAGTACCGCATCCCCGTGGGCTGCCGCGTCATTGAACTCCCGGCCGGCCTGGCCGGCGATGTGCCCGGCCAGGCAAGCGAGGCCTTCGCCGAAGCCGCCCGCCGCGAACTGCTCGAAGAAACCGGCTACGAGGCTCAAGAGATGACCTGCCTTGCCTCAGGCCCGCCCTCGGCCGGTCTGGCCTCGGAAATGGTCACGCTTTTCCGAGCAAGTGGTCTCCGCCGGGTCGCCAGCGGCGGCGGAGATGCCGATGAAGCAATCCAGGTCCATGAAGTGCCGCTCGCCAACGTCGGCCAGTGGCTTCAAGACAGGATGGCCCAAGGCGCTCTCGTCGATCCCAAGGTCTATGCAGGATTGTATTTCGTGCCGGTTCCTTAAGCAGAGCCTGTCCCAAAAGCCCAGCGAACAGTGGACTTTGTCGAAACCTTCGTCGAAACCTTTGTCACCAACTTTCAATAACAGATCCGCGCCCCCACCTGGCGCAAGCCGTTGAAATTCTCTATACATTGAGCGGAGCGCAGCATAGAATCCGGCCAGTTGACCACCATAGATTAACCGTAAAATGGAATAAGCAGCACTATGCGAACACTCCCAATCTTCCTCGCGTTCTTCCTCATGGGCCTTGCCGACGCCATGGGCCCCAATGCCGACCGGGTGAGGCAGGAGTACCAGATCAGCAACCTTATGTCCGCGTTGCTGCCATTTGTCGTCTTCATTGCCTTCGCCGCATTCAGTGTTCCGGGTGGTTTGTTGGCCGCCCGCATCGGCAAGAAGAAACTGTTGCTCCTCGGCTTGGGATTGAATGCGGCTGCGCTGGTGATCCCTTCCATCCAGGTCCCCAGCTTCAACGTCCTGCTGGGCTGCATCTTCCTCCTGGGCGTCGGAACCACCTTTCTCCAGGTGGCGGGCAATCCCATCATGCGCGACGTAAGCCCCGAAGGCACTTATAGCCGCAACCTCAGTTTTGCCCAGGGCATCAAGGGTATCGGCAGCACCGCCTCGACTTACCTGGTGACCGCCCTGGCCGGCATGGCCTTCTTCGAGGGCCTGGGTTGGCGCGCCGCCTTTCCTGTCTTTTGCGTCCTGATGCTCCTTGCCTTCGTGTCCGTTCTCATGTTGAATGTCAAGGAAACCAAGGCCGACGAGCCGCCCAGCATCGGCTCCAGCCTCAGCCTGCTCAAAGAGCCTATCTTCCTCCTGGCTGTCCTGGGCATCTTCCTCTACGTCGGCGCTGAGTCCTCGATGGGGCTTTTCCTCAAGCCGACCCTCGAGGCCTTCGGCATGGATGAGAAGACCGCCAGTAAATACGGCCCCACGCTCTTCTTCCTCCTCCTCACTATCGGCCGGCTCATGGGCGGCGTCATCCTCACGATCATGAGCCCCCGCACCTGCTTTCGTCTGTCCGCATTCCTCGGCTTGGCTGGCGCCGCCGTTCTCATGGCCGGCTCCCAGGCCATCTCCTTCGTCGGCATCGTCGCTGCCGGCCTGGGCTTTGCCAATATCTGGCCCATGCTCTTTTCGATTACCGTCGAAGAACGGCCTGAGCGGGCAAACGAACTCAGCGGCCTCATGTGCATGGCCATCTCCGGCGGCGCCCTGGTCCCCTTGCTCATGGGTTGGCTCAGGGACATGAAGTGGGGCGCCCTATCCTTCGCGGTCCCGACTGCCTGTTTCGCCTACCTGTTCCTGCTCTCCCTCAAGGGTGGCCGCAAACCGGCGGCAACCCTGCCCCGGTAAAGCTCGCAAGCCACCAATGCCTGATTCCTCAAGACTATGAAACCGAGCACCGACTCACGCATCGTCATGACCCTCGACGCGGGCGGAACCAACTTCCGCTTCGCCGCCATGCGCGGCAACCGGCCTGTCACACAGACCGTCACCACGCCTTCAAACGGCGATAACCTCGACCTCTGCCTGGCCAACATGGTCGAGGGATTCACTCGCATCAAGGCGGCCTGTCCCAAACCGCCCGCCGCCATCAGCTTCGCCTTCCCAGGACCGGCCGACTATCCCAACGGCATCATCGGGGACCTGGGCAATCTGCCCGGCTTCCGTGGCGGCGTCGCCCTGGGGCCAATGCTCGAGAAGCGATTCGGCATCCCGGTGTTCATCAACAATGACGGCGACCTTTTCGCTTATGGCGAGGCCATCGCGGGTTTCCTGCCGTATGTCAACGACCTTCTCAAAAAGGCCGGCAGCCCCAAGCGTTACAAGAACCTCTTCGGCGTCACCCTGGGCACCGGCTTCGGCGGGGGCATCGTTCGCGACGGCCAGCTCTTCCTGGGAGACAACTCGATGGCTGGCGAGGTCTGGCTGTTGCGCAACAAGCTCCAGCCGCACACCAACGCCGAAGAAGGCGCCAGCATCCGCGCTGTTCGCCGCGCCTTCGCAGAAAAAGCAGGCATCCCTTTGGATCAGGCCCCCGAACCGAAGGTCATCTATGACATCGGCCGGGGCAAACAGCCCGGCAACAAGGACGCCGCTCTCGAGGCCTTCCGCCGCCTCGGCGAAGTCGTCGGCGACGCCATGGCCCAAGCCCTCACCCTCGTCGACGCCCTGGCCGTCATCGGCGGCGGCATCTCTGGCTCCTGGTCCCTTTTCCTGCCCGCGCTGGTCGACGAACTCAACGGCGCCTACATCGCGCCCGACGGAAACCCCTTCCGCCGCCTGGTTCAAGTGGCCTTCAACCTCGAGGACCCAGCGCAGCGCAAGAAGTTCCTTAAGGGCCAGGTGCGTGAAATCACTGTGCCCGGCACCAAACGCAAGATGAAATACGATCCCTTGGCCCGCATCGGCGTCGGCATCTCCCGCCTCGGCACCAGCGAAGCCGTCGCCATCGGCGCCTGCGCCTTCGCAATCAGAAAGATTGATCAACGCTGAACTCACCCTTGCAGCACCCGGAGCACTTCCTCGTCGGTCGTTTGGGGGAAGGCATCGTAATACCGGCCCACGGCTTCAAAGTCCGGGTCGACCAGGAGCACCTTGACCTGGTCTGCGAGACCCTGGAGGCGCTCGACCGCGTTGCGCGAGGCGACCGGGGCCGCCACAACAACTCTTCGGGCGTTCTGCTTCTTGACGGACAACACCGCCGCCTCGGTCGTTGCGCCGGTGGCCAGCCCGTCATCCACCAGAAGCACCGCCTTGCCGGCCAGGGCGAGGCCGCCATCGCGGTGAAATCGAGCCATGTACGCGGACAAGCGTTCTTTTTCCTCCTCGATGATCTCCTCCAACTCCGGCTGCAGAAAAGGGCTGATGGCGCCGGCAGCCTCATCCAACACCACGACATCTCCCTCGGCCAGGGCGCCGACGGCAAACTCGCGGTGCATCGGATGCCCGATCTTCCGCACGATTAGCACGTCCAGAGGCAGTTGGAGTATCTTCGCCACTGCCGCCGCCACGAGCACCCCGCCCCGCGGCAAACCCAGGACCACCTCCGCCTCCACCCGCTCTTCTTTCAAGTATTGCCCCAGCTTCCCTCCCGCATCTTCGCGCGATGCGAATATCATATCGCCTCACCCTGTGACGATCGTGCCGACTTTTTCTCCCATGACGACGCGCTTGAAGTTGTGCGGACGGAACAGGTCGAAGACGATGATCGGCATCTTATTGTCCATGCACAGGGAGAAGGCGGTTGAATCCATGACTTTAAGCTGCCTCTGGAGGGCCTCCAGGTAGCTAATCCGGGAGAATCGCCTGGCGCCGGGGTTCTTCTTGGGGTCGCAATCGTAAACCCCGTCGACTTTGGTGGCCTTAAGGATGACCTCGGCCCCGATCTCGGTGCCCCGCAAGGCGGCGGCGGTGTCGGTCGAAAAATAGGGATTGCCGGTTCCGCCTCCGAAGATGACGACCCGCTCCTTCTCAAGGTGGCGCACCGCGCGCCGGCGGATGAAAGGTTCGGCCACCTGGGCCATGACGATGGCGCTTTGGACGCGAGTGGGCACGCCGAGTTTCTCGAGCGCATCCTGGAGGGCCAAGGCATTGATGATCGTCCCCAGCATCCCCATGTAATCCCCCGTAGCGCGCTCGATGCCCCGCTCACTGCCGCTCAAACCCCGGAAGATGTTGCCGCCCCCGACCACAACGACGACCTGGACGCCCAGGACGCGCACCTCGCGTATCTGTTTGGCCATGTTCTGCACCGCCTCGGGGCAGATCCCCAAGCCACTTTCGCCCCCGAGGGCTTCGCCGCTGAGCTTCAGCAGCACCCGGCCATATTTCGGGCGGTTCGATCTTTTCATCGCATCCATCGGACTTCGCTTTGAGAGCACTCGCGGGCTTTGTACCAGTCCGCCGTCGAAACGTCAAATAGATGATTTCAAACCGAGGCTTGCGCCGCTTTTCCGGGTCCTCTAGAGTTCCCCTCCGGGCTTGGCCGCTCGGACAACTTAATCCACAACCACGATCCGAAGATTATGAAACAGCCTCTTCCGTCTCTCGTCCTTCTCACCGTGCTGGCGTGCGGCGGCACCGCTGCGGCGGCGCCCTACAACGGACTCGGCGAGAACATGGGCAATCTTTACATGACCTCCAGCGCTAAGACGCGCTCGATCAGCCCGGAAAATTTCACCGGTGAGAAAGGAAAGGCGGGCATGGCAACCGAAGGGACTGGCAAAGGGGCGGCGCGGGACCTCGGCCAGGGCTGGAAACTGTCGCCTTCGGTGGTCATCAAGGCCAAGAGCACTTTCGCGCTAGGCGAAATCGAGGGGCCGGGCTGCATCCAGCAAATCTGGATGACGCCGACCGGCAACCTGCGCAAATCCATACTGCGTTTCTATTGGGACGGCGAAACCGAGCCTTCCGTCGAGTGCCCGGTGGGCGATTTCTTTGCCTGCGGCTGGGGCAAGTACTGCCAGATTAGCTCCCTGGCGGTCTGCGTCAATCCCGGCAGCGCTTTCAATTCTTATTGGCCGATGCCTTTTGCCAAATCCGCCCGCGTCACAATGGAGAATACCGACGACAAGGACATGGTGCTCTATTATCAAATCAACTATACGCTCACCACCGTCCCGCAAGCCGCCGGTTACTTCCATGCGCAGTTCCGCCACGAAAAACCGCTCAAGCAAAAGGGGCTCTACACCATCCTCGACGGCGTCGAAGGCCAGGGCCATTACGTGGGCACTTACCTGGCCTGGGAAACGGCCAACTCGAGATGGTGGGGCGAGGGCGAAATCAAGTTCTTCCTCGATGGCGACCGGGAGTTCCCTACCATCTGCGGCACCGGCACCGAGGATTATTTCTGCGGCTCTTATGATTTCGTGAATCCGGAGACTGGGAAATACCAGACCTTCTCGACCCCCTACACGGGCCTGGCCCAGGTGATTCCCAGGGATAAAGTCGACGAGCCGGGCCAGCACTACGGATTGTATCGCTGGCACATCGCCGACCCTGTGCGCTTCGAGAAGGACCTCAAGGTCACCATCCAGGCCCTGGGCTGGAAAGACGATGGCACCTACCTGCCCGCCCAAGACAACATCGCCTCGGTCGCCTATTGGTACCAGAAAGAGCCGCACAAGACCTTCCCCAAGCTCCCGCCGGAGTAGGCGGAGGGCCGGAGCGTGGGGAGCGTAGAGCGTCAGAGCGTGGAGCGTGCTAGCCCGGATATTAATGAGATCAGCGGCTGGCCCGTGAAGAATCCCGGCCAAAGTGCAATGCCTTTCGGAAATTCATAAGGGCTCTGCCCCCCTCGGGATTGGCGACCTAATCCCAGAGGTGCTTCTCGTCGTATGGAATCTGGTGCCTGCGCAGCAGGGCTCGTAGTTCCGTCTGGAAATCGCACTTGCTGTGATGCTGCTCCTGTCGGGCGATGTAGGCTTGTACCCGATCCAAGTTGGAGTGGCTGACCGAGAAGTCCGAATAGCCCTCTTGCCAGTGGAACCTCCAGAATTTCCGGCCTTGTCGTTGCATCCACTCATTCGAGACGCGTTTTAGCTCCTTTACCCAGGCCGCCTGGGTGATCGTTCGTCCAAAGCGCGCGAGGATGTGGACATGGTCCTCGACGCCGCCCACTAAAAGCGGCGGGCACTCAAGCTGCTTGGAAACGCCGCCAGGTAAGCATGCATTTCCTGCCGTAGTTGTTTGTCGCGAAAAGCGGGTTCGCGATTCTTGGTTGAGAAAACGAGGTGAATGTAAACGGCGGATAGTGAGTGTGGCATGGAGGCGAGAGTGTCCGAGCGTTTGCAGGATTTCCAGTTAAAAGTGGCATGCGCGGCTTCAACCGCAAAGCGGTTGTGTAACAAAGCCCAGGGTTGGACCGAAGGGACAACCCTGGGTCCCGGCGGTGCAGGGGCTCACAACCCCAACGGGGTTGTGGCCAACGGGCATCACAAGCGACTGGTTTTCCGGCCACCGGGCCGCAACCCCGTTGGAGTTGATGGGCATCGCCACCCAATTACCCAGGGTTGGCGCGGCGCCAACCCTGGGCTTTGCTCCACAACCCCGTTGGGGTTGGAGTTTTTTCACCACGTTCGAGCACATCCTAAGCCTGACGGGCAAAGCGCCTGCAAAACCGGAGAATTTCCGAAAGGCATCGGGGCTAAGTGCAACGATGCCCTCACGCTCTACGCTCCGGCGCTCCACACGCTTTGACGCTCCACACGCTTTGACGCTCCACACGCTTTGACGCTCCACACGCTTTGACGCTCCACACGCTCCACCCGAAGCTTGCGCCACACCCGTCCCCATCCTACATTCGCCCCATGTTTGACACGATTAAAGCAGAACTGACGACCGTGGGGGACAAGCTGGCGCACGTGCGGAGGTTTCTTTGACGTGCCCGGCGCGCAGAAACGCCTCGGCGAAATCAATGCCTTGATGGCGGGAGACACCTTCTGGAACAGCCGCGAACAGGCCCAAAAACTCATTGATGAAGCCAATACCCTGCGCAACAGGGTCGAGCCGCTCCTCAAGGCGGAGAAGCAGCTCGAGGATTTTCAAGTGATGGTCGAGCTGGGGGAAGCCGAGCCGGCATCGGCCCAGACCCAACTCGAGGAAGAACTCGAGCGGGACCTTGCCGCCTTTTTCAAGGAACTCGACTCCCTCGAGCTCAAGGTGTTCCTCAGCGGCCCCCACGACAAGAGCAACTGCATCTTCACCATCAATTCGGGCGCCGGCGGCACCGAATCGTGCGACTGGGCCAGCATGCTCATGCGCATGTACCAACGCTGGGCCGAGTCGCGCGGATGGCAGGCCGAGCTGACCGACGTGCTGTCGGGGGAAACCGCCGGCATCAAAAGCGCCACAATGGTCATCACGGGCGAATACGCATACGGCTATTGCAAGGCCGAGCGCGGCGTCCATCGCCTCGTCCGCCTCTCCCCTTTTGATGCCAACAAACGACGCCACACCAGTTTCGCCAGCGTGGACGCCATCGCCGAAATCGAGGAGACTTCCGCCGAGATCCTCATCCCCCCGAGCGAACTCAAAGTCGACACTTACCGCTCCGGCGGCAAAGGCGGCCAGAACGTCAACAAGGTCGAGACCGCCGTCCGCATCACCCACATCCCAACCGGCATCATTGCCGCTTCCCAGAACCAGCGCTCCCAGCATCAGAACCGCGCGACCGCAATGAAAATGCTCCTCTCGAAGATCTATGCCCAGCGCCTCGACGCCCAGAAAACCGAGATGGACCGTTTCTACGGCGAGAAAGGCAGTATCTCCTGGGGCAACCAGATCCGCAGCTACGTCTTCCAGCCCTACCGGATGGTCAAGGACCTCCGCACCGGCGTTGAAACCAGCAACGTACAGGCCGTGATGGACGGCGCCCTTGACCCCTTCGTCAATGCCTGGCTCCGCGCCGGCTGCCCCACCAAACGCCTCCAGGGCGTCAGAGATGAGGAAGAGTAGGGGCGCGTGCGAAAGCAAATTCCAAAATCTGAATCCTCGGGGTGGAGCCTGGAGCGTGAGAGCGTGCAGCGTGAGGGCATCGATGCGCTTGCCACGCTCCACGCTCCACGCTCCACGCTCTCACGCTCTCACGTTCTCACGCTCCCACGCTCCCACGCTCTCACGTTCTCACGTTCTCACGTTCTCACGCTCCCACGCTCCCACGCTCTCACGCTCCCACGCTCCGGACGCCCGGCAGAATATGACGATCCTCGACACCATCGTCGAACATAAGCGGATGGAAGTGGCTCGCCTGCCGCAGCGGACCGTCTCGAGCCCGCAACTGCGGGCAGCCCTCGATGCGCGGGGCGAACGCCGCGATTTCCTCGCCGCCCTGCTTAGACCCCGGTTCATAAGCCCGCCGGCACCCGAGTGTCGAGTGTCGAGTATCGAGGAGCAGCGACTGGTTCCCTCGCCCCTCGACCCTCGGCCCCTGCGTCCGGGAGCTTCCGAACCTTTGTCTAACGCATCGCCCCTCCCGCCTTCCTGCCCCTGTGTCGCGCTCATCGCCGAGGTCAAGAAGGCCTCTCCTTCGGCCGGTCTCATCCGCCCTGATTTTGACCCCGTCCGCATCGCCTGTGAATACGAAGCCGCCGGCGCGAGCTGCCTCTCAGTGCTGACCGATGAGAAGTTCTTCCAAGGCTCCCTTCAACACCTCAGACAAATCCGCTCTGCGGTGAACCTGCCCCTCCTGCGCAAGGACTTCATCATTGACGAGCGCCAGGTCCTGGAAGCCGCCGAATGGGGCGCGGATGCCATCCTGCTCATCGTTTCGATCCTGAGCCGGGAGGAACTGGGCCGCTTGCTTGCGCTGGCCGCAGGCGCCGGTCTGGCGGCCCTGGTCGAGGTGCATGATGAACCCGAACTGGATCGCGCGCTGGCGGCCGGAGCCACACTCATCGGCGTGAACAACAGGAACCTGAACACCTTCAAAGTGGACTTGGCCACGACCGAGCGCCTCGCGGCCCGCATCGTTCCCTCCTCACCAGGCCGCCCTCCCTCCTCGTGCCCCCCTCCCCTGCTGGTTGCCGAAAGCGGCATCCACACCCGAGCCGATGTCGAGCGGTTGGCCCGTTGCGGCGCCCGCGCCATCCTCGTCGGAGAATCCCTCATGCGCCACCCGGACATCAGGGCGAAAGTGCGCGAATTGCTCGGACGCTGACCCGCCTGGCCTGGAATCAGCTTCTGAACACCCTTCGCTCCTGCATTCTGTTCTCTGCGCTGCATTGCAACAACTCAATTTGCTCGCGAGCGGCGCCCAACTTCTTCTCTGTGTTCTTCGCGTCTCTGCGTTTTCATTGCCTCACCGAACCCGCCTGTCGGCCCCCATCCTGCCGCTCGCGTCCCTTCCCCCACGCTCGACACGCTCGACTCTTTGGCTAGAATCTCCGCGTGAGCCATTCACCGGGCATTATATGAATCACTGTTATACACGCCGCCAATTCCTGGCTCGAGCCGCCGTCCTGGGCGCCGCGGCCGCATCGTGGCGCGGGCATCCTGCCCGCGCCGGCATCCCGGCTGAGACCGAGAAGCTGCCAATGGCCGGCGCCTTTGACCGGGAAATGGACCGCTTCATGTCCTCGCGGAAGATCCCGGGCGGCGCCCTGGCGGTGGTCAAGGACCAGCGCCTGGTCTATGCTTGCGCTTACGGCTGGGCTGATCGTGAGAAGAAGGCGCCGGTCAAAGTAGATTCGTTGTTTCGCATTGCCAGCATCTCCAAGCCCTTCACGGCCGCGGCCCTCCTCAAGCTGGTCGAAACCAAGGGCCTGGACCTGGAAACCCCCGTAACTGAGTTTCTGCCGCTCAAACCCGTGCTCGCCAACGGCAAGACACCCGACCCGCGGTGGAAACGGGTCACGCTGCGCCATTGCCTGCATCACACCGGGGGCTGGGACCGCGACGCGAGCGGCGATCCGATGTTTCGCTCCCTCGAGACCGCGCGGGCCGTGGGTGTCCCCGCCCCGGCCAACGCCGAGGCGATCATTCGATACATGCTTGGCCAGCCCCTTGATTTCGACCCCGGCGCCCGCTATGCCTATTCCAACTTTGGCTACTGCCTGCTTGGACGTGTCATCGAGAGGGTCGGCGGCCGGCCTTATGAGCAATTCGTGCGCGAGGAAGTATTGGCGCCGATGGGCATCCAGGCAATGCGCCTGGGCGCTTCGCTGGAAAGCGGACGAACCGAAGGCGAGGTGCGCTATTATACGCCCGATGATCGCAAGGGCCCGAGCGTCTTTCCCGGGCTGCCTGCCAAAATCCCCGAGCCTTACGGCACCTTCTGCCTCGAGGCCATGGATTCCCATGGCGGATGGCTGGCCTCCGCACTGGACCTCGCCCGGTTTGCCGCAATTCTCGATGCGCCCGGAGACACCACCTGCCTGAAACCCGAGACACGCCGAATCCTTTACGAGCCCCCTGCCCCGCCGGCCAGCCGCAACCCGGACGGTTCGTTGGCCGACCATTTCTACGGTTGCGGCTGGACCGTCCGCCCTGTCGGAAAGGAGGGGCGGGCCAACTACTCGCATAATGGCAGTCTGCCCGGCACCTTTACGCTGCTGGCCCGCGGTTCTGACGGCATCAGTTGGGCCGTCCTCTTCAACCAACGCTCGGAATCTCCCCGCCTGCCTGATGGGGCCATTGATTCGGCCCTGCGCCGCGCCGCCGACGCCGTGGAGCGGTGGCCGGGTTGAGCGTGTTGAGCGTGTTGAGCGTGGGAGCGTGCGGAGCGTGGGAGCGTGCGGAGCGTGGGAGCGTGCAGCGCGTGGGAACGGCCCGACGCTCCTACCCCCCTGCGCTCTCCACGCTCTCGACCCGGGTATTTCATGGGCCAGGCAGCCGTTTCTCATTGACACCGCCGCTTTAGCGCGGTGTAGGCATGCGGCCAGCCGTCTCAGCCGTTTTTAACGGCTTTCCGCGGGCCCGGCCAAACCGTTGAAACGGTTACAAGCTCCCCAGGCGCCTCTTCACACCGGGCTGAAGCTACGGTGTTAATGAAACGTCTCGCCGAGGTGTGAAACATCCGGGCCACGCTCCACACGCTCCACGCGCTCCACACGCTCCCTACGCTCACAGGCGCCCGCGCAGCAACCGGCGCACGGCGATCCACCCTGCCACCGCCACCGCCGCGGCCAGGCCGATGACCCAGACACTCTTGCCAAAGGAACCCCCGAGGGCGCCGGCGCCGATAAGTGTGCAAGGCACCGCCTCCGGCAACTGGCCGATTAGCGTTCCGATGAGAAAATCCCGGTGACGGAGGGGGAACAGGGCGCAGGCCAGGTTCACCACTAAGCCGGGGACGGGCATTTGGCGGGCCAGGACGACTCCCGCGATTCCATTTCGTTGGAGCAACGTATGCACCTTGCCGCGTTTGGAAAGGTACTGTTCCGCCCACCCTCTGGCCAGGAAACGGGCCACAAGGAAGGTCGCGTAATTGCCCGCCAAAGTGCCTAATTGCGCCCAGAGCAGCCCGGACCAAAACCCCAGCGCCATGCCCGCGATGAAGCACAGCAACAGCCTCGAAAAACCCAGACCCACCAGCACCGCGACCCCGGCCATGACCCCGAGTGGCGCCAGCACTCCCAGGCCCCGAATCTGGCCGCTCACCTCGCGCCACCGTCCAAGCCAGCCGCGCAGTGGAGAGAGCCAAACCAGGGCCAGCACGACCCCCGCGATGGCTGCCAGGACCACTGTCCTGCGCCAGGGCGCCTGGCCAGACGGCCCGCCCTGAGCCGACTCCCTCAACTCCGGCTTCGGCTCTGTCGTTGCGTTCGCGTCCGCGCTCATCCGTATTACTCTCGCGCGAATTTGCGGTCGCGCCGGGTGCGCGCCATGGCGGTTTCTTTGCAGCCTGGTCTCGGCGCCGTTTTCACGGTTTCACTTTCAAGCCTTCGCTCGCCGCCGTTTTTCGCTGACGGTCGTCAAAGCTAAAAAGTACTTTCGCCCCCAAAACCAGGGCCGCCGCAACGTGCAACAGGTCCAAACTCCGCGTGCCAAGGGTGGGGGTGTAGCGGTCGCTCAGTTGCCGCGCCTTGTGGTATAACTCGTCGGTGGCAACCGGCGTCAAAACAAGAAAGCCGGTGGCGATGTCCGATTCCACGTCTTGCCAGAGCGCGTTGCGTTGGGCCGCCGTGATACGCTGGCGTTGGACGGCGCGGTTGAAGGCGTTGCGCAGTTCCAACGCGGCCAGCGGCGTGAGGGGCAACGCTGCCGGCGCTGCCTCAATGGCCGCCCGCGCCTGAACGGACGTGCTTTCCTTCAAGTAAAGCGAAGCGACGAAGCCGGTGTCGGCAAAGGCTACCATGGGTAGCTCTCCCGTTCTTCCGCGACGATGTTGCCGGGCAAAACCCGGTCGCCAAAGATGCGATGCTGCCGCGCCGCGAAATCAGGCACTTTGACTTTTTTCGGGTATGGGCGCGGCGGCGGCGACAACAGCGCGATGACCTTGCCCTTTTTAACGATTTGCACCTGCTGGCCGTTGGCAACCCAGTCCATCACGTCGCCAAAGGCGTGTCGAAGTTGTCTGACATTGGCCGTTTTCATGTTTAACAAGGGTGTTATACCTCACCCGCCGTTGGCTGTCAATTGCTCTCTCTGTTCAAATCTCAAGGCGCCGCCTCAATTTCCAACGCCTACACGATAGAAGTACGGCCCGGCGTTAGTGGCCGTGATGTCCGTGTAACTCGTCGTGCCGGCTTGCCCGACGATGTTGCTTTGGATGGTCGAGAACGCCGGTTGCGCCGCCAGATTGGTGCTGCTTTGGAGATAATACGTTCGCGTGTTCACGCTTTGCCAGGTCACAACCAAACCTGGAGGATTATTGGTTGGAGCGCCAGAAAGCATTTTTAATACCGACAATGCATTTGTTGGATTGAGCCCGGCAACCCAATCCTGCCAGTTGTTCATCCCGTTGCCGTCGGAGTGAGCGTAAAACGCCCCAGCATAAGTCGACAAGCCGTAGCTCTGCAGCCAGGTGAAGTAATCGAGCAAGGCGGGCGATTGACACTCGTAAGCTCCGATGTCCACAGTCCCACCGACTATGCGTGGATTGCCGTCGAAGTCCGTAGCGACAGACGCGTAGGCGTTGTTCCCGGCGTTAATGCACGGCGAGTTGGATTGCAATCGCAGGTCCCCGCTGGAGGCGTCAACGAAGAGCGGCGCGTTGGTGATGTTGCCGACACCGTTCGTTGGGGGGACCGGCGTGCAGCAGTAGTTCAAGGTGCATGAAACCACGTCCTCTTCCCCTCTAACATCGGTGTTGAAGTACACGATGCAGTTGTAGAGTATGCATCCCATCGCCCCGCCGGCGCCCTGGGGTGCCCAGTTGCCAGTTAGCGTGCAGTTGTAGAGCGTGCAATCGTACGCACCGCCGCCGCTATTCATGATGAAAGCAGAGTTGCCGCTCAGCAGGCAGTTGTACAGCGTGCAAGAGGCAGCTCCGCCGGCGATGTGAGCAGTGTTGCCGCTCAGCGTGCAGTTGTAGAGCGTGCATCGTTCCGCCCCGCCGGGAGCTTCGAGCCCATTTACGAAGCCGGTCAGTGTGCAGTCGTACAGGGTGACTCCGTACGCCCCGGTGCCAATCGGATCAAACCCTCCTGCCGCCAGAGTGAACCCGGACAGGCTGGCGGCGCTGGCCCCACCGACGCCATTCATCACGCCTGTCGTCTGAATGCGCGTGAACTGCTGGCCGTTGACGCTGCTCACTGCCAGCGCCTTGTCCACCGTCAACCCGCCGGGATACACCCCGTCGTTGACCACCACCTCATCACCTGCCGCTGCCGCGTCCACGGCATCCTGGATGTTCGTGGCTGCCGTGGCCCAGGTGGCGTAAGGCGGCGTCGGGTTCGTGCTCCCCGGCGAGACGTAGAGCGTGGCCGCGGAAAGGTTGGAAACTGCCAGGAAAAAGGTGTTAATTGTCAGACACATTGGATTTTTCATTTTGCCCTCTTTCGAAGAGGTTGAAGTTCACCGCCAGAAAGCTGCCGCAAGAAGATCGTGGAAGTCCGTCGGGTGAACGTTCCGAGCCACGCACCCTGCCCCTGCCAGGCTGGAAGCGGGCAATCCATGCCGGTCTGCTCATGGTTGACCTGGGGACAGCACGGACCGCAACCCGTTGTCGTAGTTGGCCGTGTACGGCCAGGCTTGAGCGCGGTTCGACGTCCGGCTGTCGAACGCGCCCATGTTGTTGTAGTCGCTCCAATCACCCCCGCGAAACGCGCGCCACACGCCTGAGGAAGCACCGCGAGGATCACTTTGGGAGCCGCTGGAATAGCTTCCGTACCAATCCCAGCACGCCACCCACACATTCCCAGCCATGTCGTACAACCCATACCCGTTCGGCGCAAAATACCCGACTGGACTGGTGTAGGGCATAACCCCGTCGTCGAAAGCTGGATTGTAGCCACTGGTTGGATTGATGTCGTAAGAATAAGCAGCAGGGTCTGCCCAATAGTTCGCACGGCTCCAGTCAATCGTGTCCACATCCGTCCACGGAAACCGATGCCCGCTGAACCCGCCCCGCGCTGCTTTCTCCCACTCCGCTTCCGTCGGGAGGCGATAGCCGCCTGCTGCCCAGTTGACGCAATCGTTGCTGAGGTCTATCTGCCCGGAGCGATAAACCACCTTCTGGCCGGCGTCGGTGTAGTAAGCCGGCGCATGCCCCTCCATCTCGCTTCGCGCATTGCACCATTTCACACAGTCATACCAGTCGATGGTCTGCACCGGATGGTTGGCCGCCTTGCCCGAGCCGGGGTAGTCAAAACTGTAGCCGTGGTTCATTGCCCATTGATAGACTTGCTGCCAGAGCGCGTAACTCACGAGGTTCGCGTCCATGTAAAACGCACTCACATACACTTGGCGCAGGGGCAGCTCATCGCTCTTGCCTTCGGCCGGGTCCATGCAGTTGCCCATGGTGAACGAGCCCGCCGGGATCAGGACCATGTTGGCCGGAGCGGTGTTGGTCGGACCGGCGACCAGACGATAGAGCCGGGTAGGCTGGCGAAACATGGTGACATCGAAGCACAGTTGCGTCGTGTTGGTCAGCGTGACGGTGTCCAGCGTCACCCAGGCGTCCGTCGGGCCGAACTGGTTGATATAATCCACGCGCACGGAGCTGCCGATCGCTCCAGCCAGCGGAATCTCTGTGGCCAAGCTCATCTCTAACATCGGCCTCGCACTCGGAACGTTGGTCTGCGAGGCGCGGTAGAATCGTTCCGCGGGCAGCGGCTCGGAAAGATCGAGATAGAGCTGCGGCGTGCTCTCGATCGTCACGTTCGTCAGCCACAGCCACTGTGCGCCGGGAGTGAAGCCATTGACATAATCCAACTGCAGCAAGCTGCCCACGTCGGCCGTCAGGTTCAGGGCCGGAACGATCCTTCGCTCGACCGGCGGGATGACGCTCAGCACGGCCGGGTCGCTGGTCACAGACCCGTAGGGGTTCGTGACGACCACCGTGTAAGCCCCCGCCTGGGCCGGTTGAACATCGGCCAGCACAAGGTAAGAGTTGGTGGCGCTGTCCAGCGCGTTGGTGCCGTCAAAGTACCATTGGTAGGTTGCTGCGGGCGCAATGTTCGTGATTTCCACCCAGAAGCCGGCGACGGACCCCATCTCAGCCGTGTGCGTCGTGGGTGGCGTCAGGATGCTCGGAGGCGGACACTTGCCGCCGCTGCCCGCGTCATAGATCGCCTGTATCTGCGCGGCGGAAAGGGCGCTCGCGTAAACGGAGACTTCGTCAATGGCCCCGTTGAAAAACTCGGTCGGGTGAATTCGCGCCCCAATGTTCGCCGTGCCAGCGGCAGTGTCTATGTCAAAAGCCCGTGTGTCTATCAGTGTGCCGTCCATATAAACAGAGGCGTTTGCACCATCGTACACCACTGCGACGTGATGAAACAGACCGTCGTTCACATTGGCAGTGACAGTATATTGCGGCCACATCGAGGATGAGACAAATATGGATGCACCCCATACACCCAAAGTAAAGACCTCGCCCTGTTCGCCCGCACCGTAGGAGAATATTCCCCCCAGTCCGCTCATGGTCGTCTGCACCCACGCCTCAACGGTTCGGGGGCTTCTTCCCATCGGCAAATTGGCAGCGCCATTGTCGAGGCTCACAAACGCATCCGACCCGTTGAAATGGAATGCCTGCCCCGCTTCACCAGGTCCGTACGCCACTCCCCCCTGCAACGTGCCGTTGTTTCCGCCCACGATGTCCACCGCACTGCCTTCTCCAGGCCACCAGCCGATCAAACCCGGCGCCGCCGGAACACAATTCGTCGGCCCGTGAACCACTACCATGCTCGGTGTGCCAATCCGAATCGTGTGGTTGCCGCTGTCCGCCACATACACGTTGCCCACGCTGTCCACCGCCACGCCGAATGGCTGGCCGAACCGCGCCAGGCTGCCTGTGCCGTCGGTGCTGCCAGAGCTTCCCGCCAGGCCCGCCAGCGTCGTCACCACCCCGCCCGGCGTTACTTTCCGAATCGTGTTGTTGTCGGTGTCCGC
>Ga0181524_10002897_pt1 | contig 17193 bp, 13 predicted proteins | sample PEATcosm2014_Bin_34_FD_119761 | JGI IMG/M metagenome (GOLD analysis project Ga0181524, IMG submission 119761) | Peatland microbial communities from MTU Mesocosm Facility, Houghton, MI, USA - PEATcosm2014_Bin05_60_metaG | ecosystem: Environmental > Terrestrial > Soil > Wetlands > Peat | place...
CCGAACCTCGACAAGCTGGCCAACGAGGGCTTGCGCTTCACCGACTATTACGCGGAGCCGAGTTGCACCGCCGGTCGCGCCAATTTTATCACGGGCGAGTTGCCGATCCGCACTGGCCTGACGACGGTTGGCCAAGCCGGAGCCAAGGTCGGCATACCCGACGAGGCCCCAACGATCGCGACGGCGCTGAAGGCGATGGGATACGCGACGGGCCAATTCGGCAAGAACCATCTGGGCGATCTGAACCGCTATTTGCCCACGGTGCATGGGTTCGACGAGTTCTTCGGCTACCTCTATCACCTCGACGCGATGGAGGACCCGTTCTGGCACTCCTATCCGCCGGCGCTAAAGGACAAGGTCGGGCCGCGCAATTTGATCCATAGCTTCGCGACCACGATCGATGATCCGACGGAAGAGCCGCGCTGGGGCAAGATCGGCAAGCAGAAGATCGAGGACGAGGGGCCGCTGCCGCCGCATCCCATTCCGGGCATCAAGTACAATATGGAGACCATTGACGAGGTGATTCTCGAACATTCGGAGAATTTCATCCACAAGGCCAAGAAGGACGGCAAGCCATTCTTCATGTGGGTCAATCCCACTCGCGCGCATGTCATCTCGCATCTGTCGCCTAAATATGCCGCGAAATTGACTGGCGATAACGGCTGGTATTTGGAAGAAGGCGTGATGTCCCAGCTCGACGACGTCGTGGGCGGCATCATGAAGAAACTGAAGGACGAGGGCCTCGAGGACAATACGATCCTCGTGTTCACGACCGACAACGGCACCGAGAACTTCACCTGGCCCGATGGCGGCAACACGCCTTTCGCCGCCGGCAAGGGAACCGTCATGGAAGGCGGCATGCGCGTGCCGATGATCATCCGCTGGCCGGGCAAAATCGCGGCGGGCAAGGTCGAGAATGGCATTATGTCAGGTCTGGATTTCTTCCCGACCTTTGTCGCCGCCGCCGGCAATCCAAACATCAAGGACGAATTGCTGAAGGGCGAGCAACTCGGGGACAGCACCTATAAGGTCCATCTCGACGGCTACAATCAGCTCGACTTTCTGACGGGCAAGGAAAAATCCAATCGCCATGAGGTCTTCTACTTCGCCGAGGGCACTTTAGGCGCCGTTCGCATCGACGACTGGAAGTTCAGAATGATCGACCAGCCGGACGGCTGGACGGGGCCGACGGTCAAGCTGGATTGGCCGATCCTCTCCAATCTCCGGCTCGATCCGTTTGAAAGGATGCAGTTCGCGAAGGGCAACACGGGGTCTTTCTCCTATGTCCCCGACTTCTACATGCACGAATTCTGGCGCTTCGTGTTCCTGCAACAGAAAATCGGCGAATACGCTCCGAGCTTTATCGAGTTCCCGCCGATGCAAAAGGGAGCGAGCTTCAATCTCGATTCGGTCAAGGCCGAGATCGAAGAGCGCGTCAAGGCTATGAAAGGCAAGATGGAATAGCCTGAGTGAATTACCATGAGACTACCCGCCCGGGTCGCGCCCGGGCGGTTTCTTGCGTGCGATGATCGTTTGGGCTCGCAACCTGACCCACAAGGGAGTTTTCGCGATGCAGCGGGCTTGGACGGATTTGGCGTTCCTGTTAGCAGCGCCCTCGCCACGCAGCGTTGGCCGACAAAGATGGGTCCGCGGGATGGTCGCGTCGGAGTTGGGCGGAAGCAGCATGGGCGGTTCCAGCGCGCGGCGCCGTCGACCTCTCGGCCGGGACTGGCTTCGACGGTCGCGGCGAGTTCCTTCCTCCGCGCTTCCGACAGCCGTGGCGCCGGCCCTTTCGACCAATTGTCCAAAACCCCGTCGGGGCCGGCTTCATTGAAGCGGTGAACCCAGCCGCGCATCGTCTGACGATCCGTGCCGCCGACGGGGGCTGCCGCGGCGTGGCTCATCCCGTCCAAAACCGCCGCCAGCAACAAAAGCCGCCGACCCCTGCTGACCGTCTGGGCGCTTTTTGCAACACGCCAAGGCTCTTGCGCGGATAAATCCCTTCGCAAGCATCTCCGATGCAGGCATGGCGCGAATCCTCCCGCGCCAATGAATCAGAAACCCCGCAAAGCCCGGAATCCCCAATGATTCACATTATGGAGCCTTTGGCATTACGCCGCGATGCCGCCGCGCAATGCCGCCGCCGCGTAATTGATAATTTGTGACGAATATTGATTTTCTTCAATAGTCATGCCAAATAGGCCCTACATGATCCGACGCGGCTACCCCATGCGAAAATTGTTTTTGAGGACTTCGGCCCTATTGCTGGCGCCTCTCCTCGTGATGCTCTGCGGCTGCGACGAAAAAACCAAGGGAGGCGAGGATCACGCCGCCGGACGGCCAGTGCTCACGATGGCTGTGCATTACGCGCTGCGGTCGCAGGCCCGTGAATTCGTCGCGTCCATTCGCCCGCGCGTCGAGTCGGACCTTGGCTTTCGCGTCACCGGCAAGGTGGTGAAGCGCTTCGTGGAGGTGGGCCAGCGGGTCAAGGCGGGCGCCACGCTCGCGACGCTCGACGACACCGATCTCAAGTTGCAGAAGGAACAGGCGGACGCCGAATACGCCACGTCCAACGTGGCGCTGATGCAGACGGCCGCGGACGAAACGCGCGCGATAAAACTGAAGAAGGACGGTTGGACCGCCCAGGCGGCGCTCGACCGCACGCGCGCCGTGGCTCAGGAGGCGCGCGGACGAAACCAGCGCGCCGCCCGCGCGGTCGAGTTGGCCAAGAACAGCCTCGATTACGCGGTGCTGCGCGCCGACACGGATGGCGTGGTCACGCAGACCTCGATAGAGCCGGGCCAGGTGATCGCCGCCGGCGCGCCGGCCGTGCGGATCGCCCGCGCCGGTGAGATGGAGGCGGCGGTGGCCCTGCCCGAGGCTTACGCCAGCGCGGCGGGCGGCGGCGAGGCCAACCTGTTCCTGTGGTCCAATCCGGGCAAGATCTATCGCGCGAAGCTGCGCGAACTCAGCCCTTCGGCCGATCTCGCGACGCGTAATTTCGCCGCCCGCTTTTCGATTCTCGACGCCGACGCCGCTATTTCCCTGGGCATGAGCGCGACGCTGCGGATCGCCAGCGCGGATGCGGCGCCGGAGATCGGCGTGCCGCTGTCGGCGCTCTTCAACAAAGGGCAGGGGGCGTCGCTCTGGAGAGTCGGCGCCGACGGCCGGCTCGAGCAGACTCCCGTGACCGTGCTGCGATACGAGGCCAATGCGGCCATTGTCTTCGGCCCACTCGAGGAGGGCGAGAACATCGTCATCCTGGGCGCGCAAAAACTCGACGGCGGCGCGAAAGTCCGCGCCGTCGTTCAGCAATGATTTAGGGAAGAGCGGTCATGCGGGAACTTAACCTCTCGAGATGGGCCGTGAGCCGCCCGACCCTAGTTCTGTTCCTGATGCTGGTCATTGGGCTCGGCGGGCTGATGTCCTATCAGAAGCTGGGGCGCGCGGAAGACCCCTCCTTCACGATCAAAGTCGGGATTGTGAGCGCTTTCTGGCCCGGCGCGACCGCCAAGGAGATGCGCGATCAGGTCGCGGATCTCCTGGAGAAAAAACTCCAGGAGCTGCCCTTTCTCGATAAGATCGAGACCTATACGAAGCCGGGTTTTCTGGCGATATCCGTGACCTTTAAGGACTCGACTCCGCCGCGTGACGTGCCGGCGCTGTTCTATCAACTGCGCAAGAAGCTGTATGACGTCGCGGGCTATCTCCCACAGGGCGTAAAAGGCCCCTTTGTCAACGACGAATATGGCGACGTCGACTCCGTGCTTTACGCTGTTAGCGGGGATGGCGCTGACTATCATCAGCTCGATCAAATTGTTGAGGTTCTGCGGCAGAGGCTTCTGCTGACGCCCGATGCGGTGAAGGTGAACGTCTACGGCGATCAGGACCGCAAGATCTTCGTCGAGTTCAGCCAAGCCAAACTGGCTAATCTCGGCATAGCGCCCCAGGCGATTTTCGATTCCGTGGCCAAGCAAAATGCCGTCAATGACGCTGGCGTGTTCGAAACTTCTTCCGCTCGCGTCAGACCGCAGGTCACGGAATCACTGCAGGGCGCGGAGGCGATTTCGGCCCTACCCATCCCCGCTGGGGGACAGGTGCTGCGCCTTGGCGACATCGCCACTATCTCCGCCGGGTTTCAGGATCCGCCCACCTTCGTGGCGCGGCACAATGGCGCCCCGGCGATCATCGTCGGCGCGGTGATGGCGCGAGGCGGCAATATTCTGACTTTTGGCAAAAATCTCGCGCTGGCGGTCGAGGAAGTCCGCGCCAAGACGCCCATCGGCATTGACATCGAACAGATAGCCGATCAGCCCAGAGTGGTCGAGGAAGCGGTCGGCGAATTCACGCGCTCTTTCGTCGAGGCGCTGATTATCGTGCTCTTGGTGAGCTTCGTCTCGCTGGGCGCCCGCACTGGAATCGTCGTGGCGCTGTCGGTGCCCCTGGTGCTGGCCGTCGTTTTCATTTTCATGAACATGATCGGCGTCGATTTGCAGCGCATTTCGCTTGGCGCGCTGATCATCGCCCTCGGACTTCTGGTTGACGACGCCATCATCGCGGTCGAGATGATGATGGTGAAGATGGAGCAAGGCTTCGACCGCGTCAAAGCCGCGACCTTCGCCTGGGAATCAACAGCTTTCCCAATGCTTACGGGCACGCTGATCACGGCGGCGGGGTTCATGCCGGTCGGCTTCGCCAATTCCTCGACCGGCGAATACACCGGTTCGATGTTCTGGGTGCTGGTGATCGCGCTCATCGCTTCCTGGTTCGTCGCGGTGATCTTCACGCCTTATCTCGGCGTGAAACTATTGCCCGATTTCGGCAAGCTGCATCCGCATCACGACCCTGACGAAATCTATCGCTCGCCTTTATACGCAAGACTACGGCGAGTGATCACCTGGAGCGTCGACCATCGCGGCGCGGTCGTCGCGACAACGGTGGGCGTCTTCGTGCTGGCGGCGCTCGGCTTCACCCATGTGCAGAAGCAGTTTTTCCCGCTGTCGGAACGGCCGGAACTATTTTTCCAATTGCGCCTGCCGGAGGGCTCCGCCATCGGCGCTTCGCTGGAGGCGGCGAAACAGGCCGAGGCTCTGCTGAAGGGAGACAGCGACGCGGCCTATTACACGAGTTATATCGGGCGGGGGCCGCCGCGTTTCTGGCTTGGAATGAACCCGACCCTGCCCGACGAGGCTTATTCGGAAATCGTAATCCTCGCCAAGGATATAGAAGCGCGCGAGCGGCTGAAGAAAAAGCTGGACGACGCGCTCGCGGCCGGTGCCCTCGCGCAAGCGCGGGCGCGCGTCGACCGCTTCAATTTCGGGCCGCCCGTGGGCTTTCCCGTGCAGTTCCGGGTGATCGGCGACGATCCGATGAAGGTGCGCGAAATCGCCTACAGGGTGCGCGACGTGATGCGCGCGGACGACGCCGTCGTCGACCCCAATCTCGACTGGAACGAGTTGGTTCCCAGCGTGAAACTGGTCATGGACCAAGATCGCGCGCGATTGCTCGGGCTCACGCCGCAGGATGTCGCGATGCGGCTGCGGATGCTGATTTCGGGCGTCACGGTGACTACCCTGCGCGACGGCATCGATCAGGTCGATGTCGTCGCGCGCGCCATCGCAAGCGAACGCGGCGACCTCGGCCGCCTTGGCGACATGGTCATCTATTCGAACGGTGGGCTGCCCATTCAGGTCTCGCAGATCGCCAGGATTCAGTATGAGCACGAGGAGCCTATTTTCCGGAGGCGCAACCGCGACATGACCATTACCGTGCGCGCCGATGTCAAGGACGGCGTGCAGGCGCCGGACGTGACCAACCGCCTTGTGCCCAGGCTCGACGAGATCAAGGCTGGACTGCCGATCGGCTATCGGCTGGAAATCGGCGGCGCCATCGAGGAATCCGCGAAGGCCAACGCCTCCATCGCGGCGGTGTTTCCAGTCGTCGGCCTGTTGATGCTGACCATAGTGATGTTCCAGCTGCAGAACTTCGCCCGGCTCGGTCTTGTGATGATGAGCGCGCCGCTCGGTCTCATCGGCGCCTCGCTGGCGCTTAACCTCTCCGGCGCGCCCTTCGGCTTCGTCGCGCTGCTCGGGCTGATCGCGCTTTCCGGCATGGACATGCGCAACTCGATCATTCTCGTCGATCAGGTGCGCCAGGATCTCGAAGCTGGCGCCAATTATCGCGAGGCGATCATCGGCGCGACCGTGCGCCGCGCGCGTCCGGTGGCCCTGACCGCCATGGCGGCGATTCTGGCGATGATTCCCTTGACCCGCTCGGCCTTCTGGGGCCCGATGGCGCTCACCATCATGGGCGGGCTGTTCGTCGCGACCTTCCTGACCGTGCTGTTTTTGCCCGCGCTTTACGCGCTGTGGTTCCGCCGCTCGCTCGACAAGGGCCTCGCCGACGCGCCCGTGCACGGTCTGGAGCCAAAGCCCTATGAGGGCGCGCATTATGTTGGTGAGGCGGTGGAATGATCCGCGTCACAATTCCGCCGACGCGGCGCGAGGGCGCGCAGCGCTGCAAGATAATCGTGACAGCGGAAAAGTTGTTCCGCGAAATCGGCTATCAGAAAACCACCGTCGCCGACATCGCTCGCGCGCTCGGCATGTCGCCGGCCAATGTCTATCGCTTCTTCAACGCCAAGTCGGAGATCAATCAGGCGGTCGCGCGGCAGATGATGAGCGAGGTCGAGGAAGCAGCCCGCGAGATCGCCCTCGGCCCCGGCAGCGCCGCGGAGCGGCTGCGCGCGCTGGTGATGACGATTGAAACGATGAACGCGGCCCGCTATGTGAGCGACCGCAAACTGCACGATATGGTCGAGTCGGCGCTGCACGAGAATTGGCCGATTATCGCCGAGCATATCGAGAATATCGACCAGTTTATTGAAATCATTGTCGCTTCGGGCATGATGTCCGGCGAGTTCGCGTCCGGCGATCCCAACCTCGCCGCGCGTCTGGTGCACACGGCTTGCGTCCGCTACTGCCACCCGCGCCTGATGGTGGAATGCGCCGAGCGGCCGGAGCCAAGCAGCGCGCAAATGATCGATTTCTGCCTAAGGGCGCTGCGCAACCTTGCATAAGTCCGTTAATTCGCAGATGGCGCTACGCTCATTCGGCCATCGGTCAGATTGTAGATCTGGTCCGCGAACGCGCGGGCTTTCGGATCATGGCTGGCCATGACCACGGCTTTCCCGGCTTCCCTTGCGAATCGATGCAGCATGGTGAAGACCGCTTCGCCATTTGCTGTGTCGAGGCTCGCGGTTGGTTCATCGGCAAGCAGGATTCGCGGATTGCCGGCGAGAGCGCGGGCGATCGCGACACGCTGCTTTTCACCGCCACTTAGACTTCCCGGATAAAAGCCCATTCTCCCTTCGAGCCCACAGCTCCTTAGCAATTCGACAGCCTGCGCCCCGCGACTTTGGCGCGGAATCTTTCCAAGGCGCAAAGCCAACTCGACGTTTTCCTGCGCCGTCAAAAAAGGGAAGAGGTGAAACGCCTGAAAAATGAACCCGAAACTCTTTCTGCGGATCGATGGCAATTCTGAATCGGACAGGGCGCTCACCTCCTCGCCGTCCATCAAAATGGAGCCAGAACTCGGACGCAGGATGCAGCCCAGCATGGACAGCAGCGTCGATTTGCCGGAGCCAGATGGCCCGATAATCAGCGCGATCTGGCCTTTATCGACGCTAAAAGAAACGGAATCGACCGCGGTCACCGAGATCGGTCCTTGTTGGTAACGTTTGGAGACGTCTCGCGCTTGAAGCAACGCGCTCATCTCAGCTCCGAAAAATGGTCGCCGGATCCACTCTCCGGACCCGGCCGATTGAGAAGAATGCCGCGGCCGTGGCTACCGCGAGCAGCACGAAAAGTAGAAATCCAACCAGCTTCAGGTCTATGGCGAGGGTGACGCCGGTTTTCTCCAATGGGGCCTTGCTCAGTAGGGCCAATGGCACGGCGACGGCGAAGCCTGCTAACGCATTGATTACAGCTTGAACGAGAATGACGGTGTTGAGCTCGCGCCCGGTTGCGCCCATCGCCTTTAACGTCGCGAATTCGCCGAGATGCTCCATCGTATTCGCGAAAACCGTCTGGCCGATGATCCCAGCCCCGACGACAAGGCCCAATACGGCCGTCAGGCAAAACGCGGCCCCCATTCCGGTTTGCACCGTCCAATAAAGAATGGTTCGTTCAACGAAGGTTTCCGTGGCGAGCACCTCGTTGTCTTTCAGTTCGTGGCGGAGCGCTTTCGCAAACCACTTGGCGTCCTTGGGGTTGCGCAGCTTGACCGCGATGTAGGCGGCGGCGCGACCGCGTGAAGCGTTAGGCGACATTTCCTGAGCAAGCGCATAGGAGGTGAATACGATCGGCGCCGTGGTGAAAGTCTTGGCCGCGCGCGACAGACCGACCAGCTTGATCTCCCGGTCGTTAAGCTCCCATAAGCCGCCGAGGCGGAGATCGCCCAGACGCTGACTGGCGCTCTCGTCGACGATCATGTTCGCGCCGCCTCCAACGGCGGCCGCGTCGCCGCTCGCCATCTCCCAAGGTCCGCCCACCGGGAGCGCGGGGTCATAACCGATGATTTCAACCAATTCTTGCGCGCCATCATGCAGCTTGAGGAAGCCCCAACTTAGCATGATCGGCTCCGCCCAAAGCACATACGGGGTTCTTAGCAGCCGCTGCGCGCGGTCGTCGGGAAAAGTCTTGGCGAAATCGAAGTTTTGGATGCCTTTGGACGCCACCCATAGATCGGCGTTGGAATGACGAATGATCGAGGTCGCGTTCTCCATCATTCCGATGTAGAGGGCGGTTTCCGTGAGCGTTAGATATGTCGAAAAGACCACGCCGATCAGCGTCACCAGCAGCCGCGTCCGGTTGTAAAAGACAAGCCGCGTCGCAAGCCAGATCATCGTTCCTGATCCCAGACATGCGCCGTCGCGGCCCGTGCGAACAAACGTGCCGCGAGAGCCAGGACATCGAGTGACGCGGCGGCGGGATGCCGGCCGCCGATATGGGCCGCCAGGAGGCGGCTGAAAATGCCGGGCCGCGCCGCCAAGGTTTGCAGCGCGATTTTCCGCAAGGTCTCGCGGTCGTCCATGAGGAGCAGCAATCGCGCCATGAGAAACGGCGTTCGGCAGATATTGCGGTGCTGCGACTCGTAAAACGAAAGATCACCTTTTTTTAGCGCCTCGCCAAGCGCCGCCGCTTGCCGAAAAGCGAGGGCGAGACCATCGCCCGTGATCGGGTCGATGGAGGCGGAGGCATCCCCGACGAGAGCTATCCGCCCGAACGTCACCCGACGCAAACGAGTGGATTCGGAACATGCGCCCAGTATCGAGTTAGTCGGTTCTGAGTTTCCCAGGCGTTCGCCAAGCCGCGGAAAGCGCGCCGCCAGATCGTTAAACCGAACTTCTCGCTCCCGGCCGAGCAGCGCGACGCAGACTTCTTCCGGCCCAACCGGCGTGACATAGGCCTGACACCTTTTGGTCCAATGGACCTCGACAAAGTCTGTCCATGGCTTCACGCGAAAGTGCTGACGCAGGCCGACGCGCCTGCCGCTCTTTCGGATAGTGGAAAGGCCCGCCCATTGGCGGGTTTGCGAAAAAGCGCCGTCGGCGCCGACGATCCACCGGCATCGCAAGATGCGATCGTCGATTCTGACCCCGTCGGGCTCGAGTCCTGTCGCTTTCAAGCGCCAGTGGGTTGCGATTCCGGCGGCTTCCACGCGGTCCAACAGGATCTGGTGCAAAGTGGTGCGTCGAATGCCGATGCCGGGGTGCCCAGGAAAAGACGCCTCGGCAATTTGTCGGTCTTCGGCGAAACGGATGCCGCGGAAGGGCACGCCCTGCTCGAGGCCAAGAACCACCCCTAACCCGCGCAAGGCCGCGACGCCGTCCGGCATCAGGCCTTCGCCGCAAGCCTTATCGATCGGAGGTTGGGCGCGATCCACCACGCAGACTTCGAGCCCGCTACGTCGGGCGGCGAGCGCCGCCGCGAGGCCAGCGGGGCCGCCGCCGATCACGACCACATCCGTTTTCCAGGATGTCACCATCTCAACAGTATCACTTCCGAGCAAAAGCCTGGCCCCATCGCCAAAAGGACGGCGAGGGTTCCTGGCCGCGGGCGATGATTTTTCAGGCCGTCTTCCAGCACCATTAGCACGGAAGCCGAGGAAAGGTTGCCAATGCGGCCGAGGCTATCCCAGGACAGCCGCACATCGCTCTCCTTAAGCGAAAGGGCGTCTTGCATGGCCTCGAGGACACGGGGCCCGCCCGTATGAATCACCCAGTTTCCGATGTCGCCCCGCGTCAAGCCGTGCTGATTCAAAAATGCATCGACATCGTGGCCGAGATTGAGCCGAATAAGCTCCATCAACTGGGGAGAAAGCACGATCTTAAAGCCGGTTTCGGAAATATCCCAGCCCATGATTCCTTCCGTGTCCGGATAGAAGAATGATCGGCTCGCCAGAATTTCGGGGCCGGGGACAGTTCCTTGCGCATCGGTCTGGGAACCCGAGACGATCACGGCGGCGGCTCCGTCGCCGAAAAGTCCGGACGCTATCAAATTCGTCGTCGAGAGATCGTCGCGCTTGAGCGTCAAGGTGCAGGCTTCGACCGCGAGCACGACGGCGTTTTGGCCCGGATAGGCGAGCGTATGGTCTGCGGCGCGCGTTAAGCCGAGGGCGCCGCCGACGCAGCCAACGCCGAAAATGGGAGTACGTTTGATGTCGGCTCGCAAATTCATGCGGTTGATCAAACGCGCATCCAACGAAGGACTTGCAATGCCCGTGACCGAAACGACGATCAGAGCATTTAGATCCTTTCGAGCGAGCCCGGCATGTTCCAACGCGCGGTCGATTGCAAGCTCGCCCAACTCCTGCGCTACCTCAAACCATGCGTCGTTCGTCTCGCCCCATGTGGCGAATTCGAGATAGCGCTGCATCGGAAAGGCCAAATGTCGCGTAGCCACCCTCATATGCGCATGCAGCCGCTCGAACTGCTCCGGCTTGTCGAGCTTTGTTCCCCAAAACCGCTTCAACGCTTGGGTCAGCAGTTCCTGCGGGTAACGATATTGGGGCAGGGCGCTCCCTACGCCGCTAATTCGCATCGGTCTGATCCCGTTCATACAGTCGCCAGAACGCGACGTCCGATGCCAAGAGCTTCAGACCAAAAAGACGGGGAGTTGTGCATCAGATCGACGACCGCGGCGATGGCGGAAACGTAATGGTCTATCTGCGCATCGGTGACCACGAGCGGAGGCGAGACTTTCAGAGTCAAAAAGCTATTGCCGCAGATCTGGCTCAAAATCCCGTGGTCTCTGAACAGGCGCATGACTACGACCTGTCCGAACATTCCGGGATGGATCATGCCGAAGGATTCGAAGGGCGCCCGCAGCAACAGGGAGCGCGGCGCCTTGAACTCGATCGCGTTGAACAGTCCAAGACCTCGTATCTCGGACACCATCTCATAATTGCCGATGCGCTCCATCAGCTTCCGGCGCAGCTTTTCCCCTTGAGCCGTGGCGCGCGCGCCGAGCTGTTCGTCCTCCAATATGTCGAGCGTCGCCAGGCCAGCGCGCATCGCGAGACTGTTCTCGCTGTATGTGGAGGTATGGATGAAAGCGCGCTTCAATGAGCTGTATATCGAATTGCAGACAGCGTCGGACATGAGCACGGCGCTACAGGGAACAAGCCCGCCGCTCATCGCTTTGGCCAGGACGACCATGTCGGGCTCCACGCCGAAATGATGTGCGGCCAGGAAGCGCCCTGTCCGATAGAAGCCGGTCTGGACTTCGTCGAGCACAAAAAGGACGCCGTGACGCCGGCAAAGCTCCTGAGCCTTGAAGAGATAGTCGGGAGGTGGAAGCCGCACGCCGCCTTCACCCTGAATCGGCTCCAACACGAAGGCGGCGAAGGGTTTCGCCGCGAGCTTGCGTTCGAGCGCTTCGACATCGCCGAATGGAACCGATTCCGTGTCCGGCAGAAACGGCCCGAAACCCTCTTTCCAGAATTCGTTCGACATCAGCGAAAGCGCGCCGCAGGTCAGCCCGTAAAAACCGTCGGCGGCGTATAGAATGCCGGAGCGTTTGGTATGGGCGCGCGCAAATTTGATGACTGTCTCGATTCCTTCGCTGCCGGAACAGGCGAAGAAGGCCTTGGCGAGGCGGCCGCCAGCGCGGGCGCAAAGCCTTTGTGCAAGCTGCCCGGCAAGATTGGAGACATGGCTTTGCAGCATGGCCGGGCCGGCCCTGTCCAGCTCCTCCTTTAGCGCCGCGATCAGGCGTGGATGATTGTGGCCGATATTGTGAACGCAATATCCGGAATTGAAATCGAGGATCAGCTTGTTGTCGGAGGTATGGAGCTCGGCTCCGTCGCAACGAACATACTCGACGTTCATCTGCAAAATATTGAGCAACCGCACCCATTGCGGATTGACGAAATGCTCGTAACCGTCGACCGCGACGCTGTCGTTGTTAGATTTGTGCAACATCGACATCCCGTCGCTCTTAAGAGTTTGCCGCTGGAGAGTTTGCCGCTGGCTTTCACCTAACTAAACGCTATGCCCCACGCGCGCAATGTTTCTTCTTTACATTGACTTGGTAATCTCTCGATTTTGCCGATCGGCGCCCGACGCGAAGAGTTATCTCAGCGCGGTCGCTTACTCGCCGACGCGACGAGGCCCATGATGCCGAAAGCCATGGGGACTTCTCTAATCGAAAACTCGTCGATATCGAATCCGCCGCGGGAGAATAACCGGGCAAGGTCGTCGCGTCCGAAGAGTCGATGCGTCTCGGGGCTTGCGAATTTCCAATGCGCCATGGTCGATTTATCGGTCGCGTAAATCGCTATTTTCCCACCCGGCTTCAATAGGCGCCGCGCCTCCCGAAGCTCACCGCCAAATTGGTCGAAAAAATAAACGACGTTCACCGCGAGGATTTTGTCGATCGACCCCGAAGGCAACCGCAGCGCGTCAATCTTGCCTTGCCGCAATTGCGCCCGACCGCAAGCGATCGCTTGTTTGTTCCTATGGGAAGCCGAGGCAAGCATTTCTTCCGATGGGTCGACGCCGTAGACTCGACCCAAGGGAGTCTTGGCGACCAAGGTCTCTATGGCGCGACCTGGACCAAATCCCAATTCGACAACCACGTCCGACGGCTCGATCTCGAGAGATGCGATGGCCACCCGGTTTGGCGCCTCGTTTACAAGCTCCATAACGCTCCCCATCAGCCGCCCGCCAAGCCCGGAAGGGCAGCTGAACTGATGGCCAATAACGCGCCAAAAGCCGTCGAGCCCGGTCATCGTCTTACGGTGACGTCTGGAATCGTTGGCGCGAAGGACAATCGTCCTTCCGCCCAGGGTGCAAGATCGGGCGTTCCGACCGAAAACCGAATTCGTTGGCTCCAGATCATTCGATCAGGCGTCCTGGCTCTCTTCATTTCCCGATTTTGCTCTCCACCTTCTCCAGAAGCTCCTGAATGACGATCCGGCGATTCTTGTCCCATATCGGCCGCTCGGGATGCGACGGCAGCGTGAGCGCATGTTTCAACACTTCGGCGGACTTGGCGTAATCACCCTGGTCCTGGAGAAAGTCGCCATAAAAATAATGCGCGTCGAGGCCATTGGGCGCGTTGCGAACCGCCTCCTCCAAATAGTGGCGTGCTTTCTTCTTGTCGCCGAAGCCCATCGGAAAGCCGGGCACGCGATAGTAGAGCACGCCTAAGCTTGTTGGCGCGCCGGCTTCAAAAGCTTTCGGATCCTTTTTTTCCATTTGATCCAAAGTATCGCGCGCGCGGCTCGCCAGCTGGAGCGCCTTTATCGGACCCGATATGCCGCCCGCTTCGTTGGCCAGGGAGGCGCGTTCACTGGTGATAATTCCGTCCCAAATCACCACTTCCGTAGCGTCGGGGCGTTGCTCCGCCAACGCGTCGGCTTTGTCGCCAAGCATGTCCATTTGCTTGCGTTGCTCGGCAGGATCCTCGACCTGAAATTTGATTTTTTCCCAAGAGATAGCAAGACGCAGAGCGTCAGGATCGTAGGCCGGCGCGTTGGCCGTCTGCGCAGCGAAGGCGCTGGCGCTCAGAACGAGCAGGCCGGCGCCGATGCGAGCGACGGAGTAAAATCTTGACAGCATGCCGATCTCCTATTGCAACTTCCATGTGGTTGACGGCGAACCAACTTCAACCTGCGATCAAACGCGCCATTTGTTTGGAGACGGCGCGATCGACAAGGCCCGGGAAGAGCCGTTGCAGCAAGACGAATATTCGCTCCGCGCCAGCCGGATAAACACTATCGGCGTCCGCCGCGACGGCTTGCCATATCTGTCTGGCGACCACCGCGGGATCGTCTAGGCGTGGCTGCATCGCCGCGATCAGGGATTCGAGAGCGTCCGCGGCGTCGGTCTTGGTCGCGCGAGGCGCGGCGTATGTTACGCCGACGCCACGATCCCGAAGCTCGCGTCGCAACGCGATCGAGAAGCCGCGCAACGCGAATTTCGTTGCCGAATAGGCGGCGAAAAGAGGGTAGGGAATGTCCCCAAAAACGGAACCTATGTTCACCACGCGCGATCGTCCGGCGGCCAAAAGCAGCGGCAGCATGTCGCGCGCAAGCGCTATGGGCGCCGTAATGTTCGTTGCGATCGTTCGCTCCAATGCGTCGTCGGTTAGGCGTTCCAGTGGGCCAGCCTCGATGACGCCGGCGTTGTTGACCAACACGTCGAGCCGCCCCCATGCTTCGTGGAGTCGATCATGCAATATCTTGCGATCTTCCGCGCGCGTCACATCGGCGGCGATAATTACATGCGCCTTCGTGTGATCGAGCAGGGCAGCCGTTTCGGCGAGCGCGTCTGACCGTCGACCGCATAGCGCGACCGTCATGCCGCGCCGCGCCGCTTCTATCGCCAATGCCCGCCCAATCCCGGACCCGGCTCCTGTGACGAGGACGCATCCGCCTTCAAGCTGCATGGAATTTCTCCGCGTGGCGGGCCGCAAGCTCCCGGAAGATGTCGCCATATAACCTATAGAACATTCTGGCGCTGTCTAAAACTATCTCATAAACACGCGCATCGGAGATGTCGTCGACCAAAGCCTTGAAAAAGGCGACATGCTCGATGTCGAGCGCGCCGTGCGAGCGCAGATATGAGAAGCCAGCTTCGCTATTCGCGCCGAGCGATCTTTGGATGGCGCTCGCCGCATGTTCGGCGAGCGCCACTGACATGCCCTCCAGCACATGCACGCTTCCAAGCTGGGCATAGGGGTCGATATGTTCGATCGCATAATAGCTGTAGCCGACCATGATTTGGCACGCGGCGCCTGCTTTGCCATTGCGAACGGCCTCGGCGTCGCCGCCGAGCGAACGAATATCGTCGAGTATCCACTCATCGTGGCCTCGCTCCTCGTTCATATAAGAAAGCAGGGCTTTTTGGTAGGAGAGGTTTGTTGTTCGCGCGGCTGCTAAAGCAAGCAGTGGAAAGGTGTGCTTCACATGATGATAGGCTTGACTTAGAAAATCCAAATACATGGCGTACGTGGCCCCGCCACGCATGACTTCCTGGATTATGGGGATCGCGTGAAACCCTTCCCGATCCGCGGCGGTTTCCGCCATGAGCCGGTCGTAAAAACCCATGCCGAACTCTCCTGAAGTTGAAATCTCGCGAATCATGCCGATTCGCTAGCTGGCCGCCGATTTGATAGGCCTCTTGAAATGATCCGCGACCTGTTTACGCCGGAAGCGGCCATTGGAGGTAAGAAGTCCGAGCCTTATAACTTCGGGCAACGACAGAAGGAAGAAGTCTTTCGGTACGGCGTAGGAAGGCGCGTCGATGCAACGGCCGGCGATAAAATCGAGGACGTCGGCGCGATCGGCTTGCGTCAACCACTCCGTCCCAGTGACGGACGGAATCAGCAGAACCGTCAAATAGGGTTCGCCATGACCGAAAACCGCGCAAAAAGCGATACGGCGATCGCCCAGCAGCAAGGTTTCGATCCACTCGGGGCTGACGTTGCGTCCGAGCGACGTGACGAGGAGATTATCCTTTCTGCCATGCACGGAGAGATAGCCGTCGGCGTCTAGCTCTCCGAGATCGCCGGTGCGCCACCTCCCATCTATGTCCGGACCGCCAAGATAGCCGTCCATGACGGGGGGGCCTTCGACCACAATTTCCTGCTCTTCTATGGTGACTCGAAGCCCCGCCAAAGGCTGTCCGACGCTGCCCGACTTGCGCGCGCCGCTTCGATTGACAGCTACGACCGAGCAGCATTCGGAAAGTCCGTATCCCTCATGGACGGGTATGCAGAGCTCCCAGGCCGTCTCGACAAGGGCCTCGGGCGCGGGCGCCCCGCCCACGGCGATGTAGCGCAGCGTCGCCGGAGCTCGCCCGCCGGTCGCGGACAGTTCATCGACCCAGGCGCCGAGCAAGTGCGGCACGAGAACGCTGGATGTCGGTTGGGCTGCTTCGAACAAAGCCGCGATGCTCGGCGTCCGCCCGCCGCCGAAAGTTTTCGCGACTTGGTCCACGAAATGCGTCCTTCCGCCGACGAGCAGGGGAATGAAGATCGCGCAAATTGCTTCGAGCAGCAGAGGCAGAGGAAGAATTGAAAGATAGCAATCGCTTTCACTGGCATTGCTGGATGCGGCCAACGCCGCTGTGGACCACCCGATTTGACGACCGCCAAGACGCACGCCTTTGGGGTTCCCCGTGCTCCCTGACGTGTATATTATTTGCTCATAACCTTCGACCAATGGGACGGGAGGCTCCCGGCCCGGGCCTTCGATGGAACGCACGGCGATCCCGGAGGGAGCGACCAATGGCTGCAAGTCGTCGCTACAAAGAATCAAACGAATGTTGGCGTCGCGAACAATGTGACCAAGCTGTTGGGCGCTAAAGAATGCAGGCAAAGGCACGACGATCTTGCCCGCGATGGCTCCCGCGAGTTGGGCGACCGCCCAATGCACGCTGTTCGAGGCCAAAATGCCTATTTGATTCTCGCTAGGCGCCAGGTTTTGGGCGAGAGCGCTTACGCGCCAAAGCAATTCCTCGCGCGATAGACCGCCGCCTTCGTCGCTGAAAACGATTTTGTCCCCGGTTTGCAATGAAAACCGACGAAGCGCCTCATATACTTCACGCATTAGAGGCAATCCGATGCCGACTTTCGAAAAGCGCCGAAAAGCTGTCGCGACCGCCCGCGTAAATACCCGGATCAG
>Ga0181524_10002901_pt1 | contig 17188 bp, 16 predicted proteins | sample PEATcosm2014_Bin_34_FD_119761 | JGI IMG/M metagenome (GOLD analysis project Ga0181524, IMG submission 119761) | Peatland microbial communities from MTU Mesocosm Facility, Houghton, MI, USA - PEATcosm2014_Bin05_60_metaG | ecosystem: Environmental > Terrestrial > Soil > Wetlands > Peat | place...
CGGGGCGGCTACGACGATTACCTGGAACAGCGCGAAGCCCACGAGCAACAACTCCTGGCCGCCTACAAACACCAGGAGCGCGAGATCGCGCGGCTGATGGAGTTCGTGAACCGTTTCCGGGCCAAGAACACTAAGGCCTCCCAGGCCCAGAGCAAGCTCAAGCAGATCGAGCGGATGGACAAAGTGGAAGCGCCGAGCGGGGAGGAGCGGAAGCTGGATTTCCAGTTTCCCCAACCGCGCCGCAGCGGCCAGCGGGTGATCAAACTGGAGAACATCCACTATGCCTACGGCGATAACGCGGTTTATCGCGGCATTGATTTTCAGGCCGAGCGCGGCCAGCGAACGGTGCTCGTGGGGCCAAACGGCGCGGGCAAGTCCACACTGCTCAAGCTCCTGGCAGGGGTGCTCACACCCCAGGCCGGCCAGCGGACCCTGGGCCATAACGTCAATGCCGGGTACTATTCGCAATACCGCGTGGACATGCTCAAGCGCGAACGGACGGTGCTGGAGGAGGCCATGGACACCCCGCAGCAGCCCGGCGAGCAATTCGTCCGCACGCTGCTCGGGTGTTTTCTTTTTCGCGGTGACGACGTGTTCAAACGCGTGGATGTATTGAGCGGGGGCGAGAAAAGCCGCCTGGCGCTGGTCAAGCTGCTCCTGGACCCACCCAACCTCCTGCTGATGGACGAGCCGACCACCCACCTCGATCTGTCGAGCATCGATGCGCTGGCCTTTGCCCTGGACCAATTCGAGGGGACCCTCATCTTCATCAGCCACGACGTCTATTTGATCCGCGCCCTGGCCAAACACGTCGTTCACATCAACGCGGGCCGCCTCACCCACTATCCGGGGGGCTACCAGTATTATCTCGACAAGACCAAAGCCCAATCCGAGCGGGCCGGTCTGACGGCGGGCGGCAAGGAGCGGGGTAATCAAGCCCAGGCCGCGGCAGAAATGGCAGGGGAGGCCGGGAACGGCTCCGCTGTCCTCTCCAGGAAGGACCAAAAGCGCCTGGATGCCGAGTTGCGGCAGGCGCGCTCCCGCCAGCGCAGGGCGCAGGAGCAGATCGTCGAGCAACTGGAACAGGAAATCCACCAACGCGAGGCCCGTCAGGCCGAACTGGTTGTGGAATTGGAGAAGCCAGAGACTTATCAAAAGCCTGGATTGGCTCCCAAGGTCAACCGGGAACTGCTGGACACTCAGGGGCGCCTGCGCCAGCTCAATGCGCAATGGGAGAAGGAAGCGACGCGCCTGGCGGCGCTTGAAGGGTGACGTGGGGAGCGTGAGGAGCGTGTCGAGCGGGAGGAGCGGGAGGAGCGTGGGGAGCGTGAGAGCGTGGCAAGCGATGCCCACACGCTCCGACGCTCCGACGCTCAAGACGCTCCACGCTCCACACGCCCTACTCTCCACACGCTCCACACGCTCCACACCCTCCGCCCGCACAGGCGCTACGGCTGCCCGGGGCGACGCTCGAGGGGTGAATGCAACTCATGGCGGACGCCGCGGATGAGGTAGTCCCATTGGAAGGCGGGGCCGGGGTCCACCTTGTCGGTCTGGATGTGGAAATGGCCGAGGATTCCCTGGTAGCTCCTGAGGTCGGCGTCGGGCAGTTTCTCCGGGATGAGCTTTCCGGCGGCGTCTCTGGGGTAATCGCATTTGATTTTCGGCAGGACTTTACAAAGGGTGGTAGTCAGCTTGATGAGGGCCTTGTATTGCTCGGGCGTGAAATCGTATTGGACGAGGTCCCGGCCCTGGATGACGCCTTGAATGGGCTGCGGGCGCGCGGGGTGGCCGATGAAGTCCCGTGTCAGAATCCCGCCGTCGCCATAGGTTCCCGGGATGGTGATCCGGGTTTGGCCGGAGGACTCTTTGGCGTACCAGGCGTCGAAGGGATTCGTTTCATCAGGCCCGTAGGCGCCCATATTGGCGATTTCGACGCCGACGGAGCGGCTGTTGGAGGTGGTCGCGTGCCAGGCCCGCTCCTTGAGGTCGAGCGTCTGGTAAATGGTCCCGTCGAGGTCGAGCATGAAGTGGATGCTCAGGCCGCGTGAGTCCTGGAGGACCTTGAAACACTGGCGGCTGGTGCCGCAGGCATCGAAGTGGATGACAAATTGATCGACCACCTGGCGGAGGGCCGGCAAGTCCCAGCCTCCGCCCCGGACGCGTTCGATCTGGGCGTCGGTCAAGCCGCTTCGCCGCAGGCCGTAACGGTTGGGGGAAGTCAGGTCTTTAACTTCGTTTTTAGAGGCCTCCCATCCTGACTTTTCCAATGGACTGAACCGGCGTTCGACGCGATAGGCATCGTAACCGCCCGGGTCCATCCAGAGCACGACACGGGCGCCGGTATGGACGAACTGTCCGGCCAGGACGATTTCATCGCCCTTGCGGGGCGCAAGAGTGCCGGGCTTATAGGTGGCGCAACCGGCAAGGCCGGCCACAGCGGCGGCCAGGGCCAGCACGGCGAGTGCCCGAAGGGGCCGGCTTGTTGAAGACATGGGCGCAGGCGCTGAAATCACGGAACTATTTGGGCCGCATCCGCAAGGCGCGTCAAGGGAAGAGTTTCTTGTGAAACCGCGGAAAACGCGAAATACGCGGAAAACCCTCTCTTTTCCGCGTATTTCGCGTATTCCGCGGTTCTCTATCTTCTCTCGATTGGCATGAGGTTTTAGGGGCTTTGATTCTCCCGATCTTCGTCGCATCGGAAGGCCGCTAGGCGGGGATTTGGGTGGCCTGGCTGTTTTTGCCGCTGGACACCCTCGTCCCCTTGTGGCAGCATAAAAGGAGAATGAGCGAGACGCAGAACCATTTCGTCCTCGCCCGCCCAGCCTCGATCAATCGGCGGGGCGTCAAAAAGCAAATTCCCATCGGTTCATCATGAACTCAAACACTGCCGGAGACCGGCCCAGGAGCAATTCGGTGACTTTGGATGGCAAACCGGGGCGCAAATGGACGTTGGCCGCGCGCATCGCGGCCGCCTTTACGCTCATTGAACTGCTGGTCGTCATAGCGATCATCGCCATCCTGGCGTCGATGCTTCTGCCCGCTTTGAGCAGGGCCAAGAGCCGGGCTTTGAGGGTCCAATGCGCCAGCAATCTCAAGCAATGGGGAGCGGCCCTGGTCATGTATGCGAGCGATAACGCCAATAGTTTCCCGGACAACTCAGGAGGAGTGGACTTGAGCTGGATGTCCCCGCTCATCGTTAGCAACTTCTATCCCAAGTATCTGAACCCAATGGTCGCGCACACCCTGGCGAACCCCATCGGCGCGAACAATGTCCTCTATTGCCCGACCGACAAATGGCATCGGCTTGCGGAAGCCGTGGATGACACTACCCTGTTGATCGGCTACTTCTACCTGCCGGGCCGCATGGACCCTGCCAGCGACGGCTGGAGCTACTCGACCCCCTGGCCCCAGTTGTCCTCCTGGGTCACGCGCAAAAAAATGGACGGCCCATACCGTCAGGCCCCGACCCTGAGCGACCGTTTGCAGGCCGTTGGAACATGGAGTACCACCGCCAACAAGGGCTCCCTCACCTGGTCGGATAGCGACGCCTCGATTACCGTCCCAAGCGCCAACCATTCGGACAGCGGCAAGGGAAACGTCCCGGCCGGGGGCAATTTCCTCATCGAAGACGGGCACGTCTCATGGTACCGTTTTGACGTGAGCAACGCGCGCGGCACCGTGGACGTAGGTTGCGCGGAATCCGACTGGGTCCTCTTCTATAAATTGCCGAACGTAAACACCAATTAGGGCCTCAGCCGCGCAGCGTCAATAACACACCGTCCCTCCGCTTTCTCCTGTTCATCACGAGAGTCCATCGGATGCCCAAAGGATTATGACCCCGTGCATGATCGACTCGATTGCCCGCTATTCGGTTTGGTGCTGGGGTGTGTTCCTGCCCGCGGTTCTGCTGGCTCCGGGCGCCGCTCGGGCGCAAGACAACTATGAAATCCAGGTTTATGCTTCCGAGACGGTGCCGCCCGGCCACACGATGGTGGAACTTCACAGCAACTACACTGTAAATGGAGAGCGTGAGACCGTAAACGGCGTCGTTCCCTCCTACCACGCGCTGCACGAGACGCTCGAGATCACCCAAGGCTTCACCCCGTGGTTCGAGACCGGGTTTTACCTCTTCACCAGCGTCCAACCCCAGGGCGGCTGGGAGTGGGTGGGCGACCATGTCCGGCCCCGAATTCGCGTCCCGGAAGAATGGCACTGGCCGCTCGGACTAAGTCTCTCGACGGAACTCGGGTATCAGCGCCGGTCTTTCTCGGAGGACACCTGGACGTGGGAAATCCGGCCAATCCTCGACAAGCAGTTTGGACCCGTTTACGTCGCCTTCAACCCGGCCTTCGAGAAATCGTTTCACGGCGTCACGTCGAATACGGGTTTTGGGTTTGCGCCGGCCGCCAAGGTCAGCGTCGAGGCGACCAAGGTCCTCTCCCCGGGCATCGAGTATTACGGCTCCCTGGGTCCGTTCGGAAGCTTCTCAAGCTGGGGCGAGCAACAGCATCAAATCTTCCCAGTGATCGATTTGAACGTGTCGCCCAAGTGGGAACTCAACTTCGGGGTCGGGTTTGGCCTTACACACAGCACCGACGGCCTCCTGGTAAAACTGATCGTTGGGAGGCAGTTTTAGGCAAGTTTTGACTTTCAGTCTCAAAAGGCGCACAATCAGCTATAACCGTGAGCACCGCGACAGACATTTTAATCAAGCGCGCCGCCGCTGAACTCAAGACGGCCGGCGCGCGGGAGGTTTACGTCTTTGGCTCCGCTGCCAAAGGGACGGGTGATGCCGCCTCCGATCTCGATCTCGCCGTTTCCGGCCTGCCGCCGTCGGTCTTCTACCGCATGGGCGTGCGCGTCAGCGATTTGATTGGCCGTTCGGTGGATTTAATCGACCTGGACAGCAACACACCGTTCACCCGCTACCTCCGCGCGGAGAATGAACTTGTCCGAGTGGGATAAATTCCCCAAGCAACAGGCTGCGGAACGCGAACAATTGCAGCGTCTGCTTTCTGGCATTCAGGGGCTCCTCACCAGATGCCGCAACACGGCTCCATTGGCGGAAGATGTCTCCTCTGGTCACGGGCAGAATTAGATTGGTGACGGGCTTTCCGCGGGAAGAGCCAAAGGCGAACATGATTAAAGAACACGAACGAGTGGTGTTGAGGACGGCTGTGCCCGCCAGCGGGCTTGAGGCCGGAGACGTGGGCACCGTGGTGCATGTCTATGGAGACGGGTTGGCCTACGAGGTCGAGTTTACCACGCTGGCCGGAAAGACGGCCGCCGTCGTGACGGTAGAAGCGGCCCAAGTCCGCCCAGTCGGCAACCGTGAAATCACCCACGCCCGCGAAATGGCGTCGGCTTGACACCGCGGAACTCCTGCTCAAATCCACTCCCGCCCGCAATGCGCATTCCGAGGGGCTATTCCTGGCGGCTACCTTCGAGTTTTGGCCATTGCTTCCCACCGCGCCATCCGCCAGATTCCACGGCATGGACAGCGTCATCCTGGCCAACGAAGCCCTCAAGTTGCCCGCTTGGGAACGGGCTCGAATTATCGACGTCCTCTGGCGCAGCCTCGACCCGGCCGAGCAAGCTTCCCTTGACCAGGCGTGGCTGACCGAATCTCACGACCGGCTCCAAGCCTACCGGGAGGGGAAGCTCAAGGCACTGGAGGGTGAAGAGACGCTGCGGGCAATCAAGGCCGGTCTGCGTCCATGACCCACTCTCGGTAATGCACATTCACCGCCGCCCGGGCACTTGGCGGAAAAATCTCTGAAATGGTATCCGGCGTCAGCCGCGAGGACTTCCTGCGGGCCTACGAGAACGCTTGAACAAGAACAGCGCTGTCTAAACCGCAAACACCCAGGACCGGACCACGAGGTAATCCTCCCGGCCAGGTCGGCCCAGTGCAGGCCTCCCTGCCGCACAACTTAGTGCCGCTGTGCCGGCCATCAGACGGGACCGCGCGCCAGGGCCCCCGCGCTACGCCCAAACCGGCAGGAAACCCGCAAAACTCGTCACTTGATCCCCTCGTCGCCGGCCGGCGGCATGGGAATGAGCAGGATGCAAAACCAATTCTCCCTCACCCGCGCAGCCCCATTAAACCGGCGGCGCGGCAGAAAGCAAATTCCTATCAGTGTCATCGTCTCCGACCCCGTCCTGTAGTAGTCCCTACCTCGGTTTATTGCTCCTCACACACCGCCTCATGCGCGATTCACTACCGCCTCCGAGAGCGCCAACCTCCGCTTGCCCAGGGCGATGAGACAAGCGCCCCCCGCCCAACCAGGCCAATTGAGTTCGGGTGGTGTGAACGAAAACGAACCACGTTATGGGTTGACCCAAAAAAATAAATGTCTGAATTTGCCGCGAGCGGCAATAAATAATCAAATGCCAGATGCAAGCGAGATGGACCTGTTGCATGACTACTGCCGACTCGGCTCGGAAGAAGCTTTCACGGCAGTGGTTCAGAAGCACGTCAATTTGGTTTACTCGGTTGCTCTCCGCCACGTTGGGGTTGCTGCGCAAGCCGAGGAAATTACGCAAGCGGTGTTCGTCATTCTTGCGCGCAAGGCCGCGGGGTTGCGTCCGGACACAATCCTCGAAGCGTGGCTTTACGAAACAACGCGATTGACCTCGCTAAGTTTTAGCCGAAGTGAGCGGCGGAGGCAGCTCCGTGAACAAGAGGCTTACATGCTATCTAAACTCCAAGAACCCAGCTCTGATGCCCTCTGGAACCAACTTGCTCCGCTGCTGGATGAAGAGATTTCACGGCTCGGAAAAAAGGACCGCGATGCAGTGATGCTCCGGTTTTTTATGGAGAAAAGCATACCCGAAGTGGCCGCGGCATTGAAAGTGACGGAAGCGGCAGCGCAGAGACGTGTGCTTCGCGCGGTCGAAAAACTGCGCGCATCGTTCGCAAGGCGTGGCGTGGTCGTTTCCGCGGCCGCTTTAACCGGGGCGATTTCCGCGAAAGCGGTCCAAGCCGCACCCGCGACGCTGGCAAAAACCGCGGCAGCAGCTGCGATCGGCAAGGGTATAACGGCAACTGGGCCCACTTTGACCCTCATCAAGGCAACGTTAAAAGTTATGGCATGGACTAAGGCAAAGACAGCAGTAGCAGTCGGCACGATGGTTCTTTTGGTCGTCAGCAGCACCGTCGTGGTTATTAACAAACTTTCGCCCAACGCGGCGGCCCGAAAAATGGCGGCTGTCAGCCTCAATTCTTACGAGGGACGGTTTGAGATGCCGGGCCATACCCTCGTTCTCCAGAGGCGGGGGGCCGGGCTCGCCGCGGTGGACGTCGACGGGCGGGCTGGGTTCATTGCCTACCCGGCATCCGACACAAAGTTCATCAGTCATGAGCAGAATTCGTTGACCGAACTGACATTTTTGCGCGATGCCTCGGGTCGTGTGACCGAAGTCACTTTGATTCGCGATGGGCGCAAATTGGGGGATCTGAAACGAAGCGATACCCAATGAACGAAGGCGACCAGGTGACTAGGAAGCGAGCTTTCACGTTGACTGAGCTACTGGTGGTCACCGCGATTATCGCGCTTTTGGCTGCCCTGTTGCTGCCGGCGATGAGCGCGACAAAGGCCAGGGCCAAACGCGTCTCCTGCTTGGATAATCTAAGGCAGATCAATGTCGCGCTTCGGCTGTATTCCGACGATGGGAGTGATACGCTGCCGAACACGCCAGGGACCGATGATCCGATTCTCTGCCTGACCGGGTACAAGAAGCTCCTTAAAAGCTATCTTCGACCCAAAATTCCCGATCTACGTCAACGCGACGTCTTCTCGTGCCCTGCTGATACCTTTCATTTTGATGATCCCATGGGCGACCGCCGCTTTGTGCCGCGCGGTCTGTGGGAGGAACCCATCTCTGACCATTCAAGCTACGGGTTCAATGGAGGAAATTCGATGGGCGGCGGCCGCTTGCCGGGGATTGCAGGCCGAAGATTGAGTTCGATACGAGATATGGCAAAAACCATTCTCGTCACGGAAAATTCGGCATTTATCCCGTGGTCGTGGCATGAACCGAGACGCCCCCTGACCCCGCAAAATGCGGTCTTTAACGATGCAAAAAACGTGGCCAGTTTCGCGGATGGCCATGCAGCCTATATCAGAATCTACTGGGCTGCTCAGAATCCGGCCGGCCCTTTGGCGATGTGTTATGACCCGCCTGCTCGTTACGATTACAAGTGGAGTGGGGATTAAATGAGCACGGCCCCCCACTTTGGGCCTTAACTCGGAACAAGCCTTGTGCCTTCCGGCCCAAGCCTTTCCCACTTAGGCGGTGGTGTCTTATGGGCCAGGGGGCCAAATCTCAACAATTATTGCGCTGAAAAACCCCTCGTTTTTGAATCTCGATTTGCGTGTCCGAGACTAAGACAGCCGGAGCGGGCACTTTCCCTCCGGCAATGTCGGTTCTTTTTTCAATTGTTTCTGCGTTTGCTTCGCGTTTTCGTCATTTTGATCACCCGCGCAGCCCCATTAAACCGGCGGCGCGGCAGAAAGCAAATTCCTATCAGTTATCAGTCGCACTCCAGTCGTCTCGCGACTTTGACACCGCGTCCGAATCAGGTGAATCGCTTGGAGTGCGCGGTGTTCCCGGGCCTTCGCCGCGCTCCGAAATTCAAAATGAGAATTGCTGGCCGACGCGACGGTTGACATTCCAGACCGGCGCTCTCAGAGTAGGGTCATGAAATATCGAGTGGTGATTGAGCCGGATGAGGACGGAGTGTTCGTGGCGGAGTGCCCGGCGCTGCCGGGTTGCATCTCGCAAGGCAAGACGCGCGCCGAAGCCCTGGGCAACATCAACGACGCGATTACCGGGTATCTGGCCAGCCTCTGGAAGCATGGCGAGCCGGTGCCCCGGCCCATGAGCGAGGAAGTCGTCGAGAATCCCAGGTTTTAGCCATTGTGCTTCCGACGGGCCTCGGGCCGTCCGCGGAGCTCTTTTGCGGCGGCTTCGCCCGGGATACCCGCGCCGCGGTCAAGCTGGCGGACGCCTCCGAGGAGTTTCTCCTCGAGCTCCTCCGTCGAGGAGACCATGAAACGCGGCTTGGGCGCCTTCTCCTCTTTGAGCAACCGCAGCCCGGCGCGGATCACCTCGCTGGCGGACCGGTACACGCCGGTTTGGACCTCTTTCTCGATGGACTCTTCCAGTTCTTTAGCAGGTTCAGCGAACCACCGCAGCCCGATAAAACCCGGCTTGGCCCGTGGCCGGAACGACCACGGGCGCCAGCGGGGCGGTCAGGACATTGGTGCTGACGGGGGTCCAGGTTTTCAAGTCGGGGCTGGCCTGAATGACACACGTTTCACCGGCAACGCCGCCAAGCACGAGTTCAAGCCGGCCATTGACGGGCCCTGCCAGGAGGAGCAACGAGGGAGGTGGGGGAGCGGGCACGTATGCCGGGAGCACGTAGAGGGTGATGCTCTGGGCGGGAAGCGAATGGGTGACTATGTTGTTGGTCAGCGGGAGGTCGGGCAGCCGGGCGATGACGTTGGCTGCCGTGAGGCGCCAGGCCTGGGCCGAACTGGCCGGATTGAAGTTGGTTATCGTGAGATTCAACGGAGCGGAGTTGGTCAATTGTTTGTTGATGACCATGACTGTCAACGCATTGTCGGAGGACCGTTGCGCCGCGAAAACGGAGACGTTGTCGGGATTCGGCCCGCTCGCCAGGACGCTGACGTCACCGAAGCGGGACTTGTTGCCGTCGTAGTTTCGGTACATTTGGCAGGCCTTGTAGGCGAGGCCTCCGGGGGCGGGAACCCCCCATCGCGCGGCCATGTCGAGCCCTTCACGGCCGAAGATGCCGAGGATGTCGGCCTGCGCCGTGGCGCCGTTGATATTGGTTTCGGCGCCCCAGTTATACTCGGTAATCGCCGTCTGGAGGCCGGGGTATCTCAAGGCCACCCAGGCTTTGAGGCGGGGGATCAGTTGCACGCAATCGCAGATCCAGGTCTCATCCACGTAGTTGGTGTCCCATAATGAACGAGTGGACCGGTTGCGGCGAAGCTGCATGGCTGTCGAGACGTCGTCCGAAAACTCGCCGCCTTGGGGATAACAGTGGAGGCTGAAGACATCGATCAACCGTCTGCCGGTGCCCTGGTCGTGCTGGTGCAACTGGCCGAGAAGCCACGGCAGGTAGTTCTGTGCCCCGTGCGCCGCCTGGTCGGCGTTATTGTTGTTCTGCTGGTCCAGGCCGCTTTTGAAATATCCGGGCCAGCCCCATTCTTCGGGCCCGACCGTCGAGGCCGTCGAGTCCACTCCCTTGATCATCGAGGCGTACTCGACGAACAGCGCAAGGAAATCGTCCATCCCCACCCCTTTGGGTTGAACATCCCGATGCGTCCCGTACCAGATGCTCGGCTCGTTATCCATGAGGTAATAGCTCACCCCGCCATTGGCGGCTGAACCCCAGCGATTGGTCAGGTGGTCAACCCATTTTTCTTGATAAGCAGAACTCGACGGGACATTGGCGTCGGTCGGGTCGTTGCCAGTGATGAAGTCGCCGGTGACCGCCGACACGCCGTTGCCCGCGTCGGGTTGGTCGGGGTCGCTGGCTGTTTGCGGGCCGTATTTTGCGACCGAGAAGCTCCAGAGTGTGCTGCGGGCGGGGCCTAGATTGGCCACCCACTTGAGCATCGGAATTGCGACCATAGATGCCGCGCCCGCCGTCTGGGTGCCGGCGATAAACTGGTCGGCGTCGTCGCCGGCGATAGCAGTGCCGTCGGTCCAGCTTTCAAAGAACCAATCGTTCCCCTTATTGTCAGCGTTGAGCTGCCAGTTATACCGGCTGGTCGTGTCGCCTCCCCGGCGGTTGAGCGGCGCGCCCAAATCCGTGAGTTGGGCCGTCGTCGCGTAGGCAGTCCCGTAAATCCGCGGGTCTATCGGATGGCGCCCCGCCGCGGCGTCGACCGTGATATTGGCCACGGTGGCCGGCGGAGCGGAGGTCGTGGCGGCCATCCACATGCCGTCGAGATAGAATTGCGCCTGGTTGGCGTCGGTCGTATTCCAAATCCAGAGGTCGCCGAGAAGCTGGGCGCCGGTGAGCCCCAGCGCGCTCAGGGGAACAATCTCTTGTTGCCAGGTGTTGGCCGGCAGGGGACCGACCGTGAAGGCAGCCGTTTGGAGCACGTTGCTATGCTCATAGACCCCGTCCACCGGAATGGTGCCAGGCGCATTGATGGTGGCCTGGACGGTGAGGGTCTGACCTCCTTGGGCGCCGCCGTTGACCCAGAAGATGAAATTGGGGTAGGCCTCGGCGTCGACGGGCGGACAGGCATGCACCGCGACTGCGGTGTATTGGGCCAACTGCACCGCCACCGAGCGCGTTCCCGATTGGACGGGCGAGGAATTGTCCCAATTCAGGCTCGTGGCCCAGCTCCAATTCTCCCAGACAGCGGTGTTGAGTGTGCCATCGAAAATAACCAAGTCGTTGGGGCCCATCGCCACCCCATTGGTCGGCGCCGAGTTGGTCGGCGCCGAACTGGACGTTAGCTCGATATCGTCCACGTAGAAAACGGGTTGGGCTGAGCCGGTATTATTGTAGATCCACAACGCGCTGAAGGCCGGGTTGTCGGCCACGCCCAACGACGCCAGCGGCGTCTGAATCTCCGTCCAGGTGTTGGCCTCCAGCGGAGGCAAATTCACCGTAAGCGCCGCCACGTCGGCGGCAGAGTTAGTCGGGCTTTGCGTCAACCCAACGAGCGATAATTGTTGCCCGCCCGCAGTCCCGCCATTGATCCAAAACACCAGGGTGTTGAACACGGCAGGGTTCCATTGGCCGGCGTTGCCATTATGGAGGTAGAGAGCAGAATAGGCCCCTGCGCTCACACTGATCGAGTCATTTCCCGAATGCGTCGGAGAAGTGTTGCTCAGGTCCACCGTCGCCCAACTCCAATTCTGCCACCCGTTTTCCAGGGCGTCGGCGTAAATGACCTGATTGGTCGGTGTCGAGTTGGTCGGTGTCGAGTTGGTCGACACTAAATTCGACGTTAGCTGGATGTCGTCCACGTAGAAAACGGGGTCGGCTGAGCCGGTATTATTGAAAATATAGAATGCGCTGAACGCCGGGTTGTCCGCCACACCCAACGACGCGAGCGGCGTCTGAATCTCCGTCCAGGTGTTGGCCTCCAGCGGAGGCAGATTCACCGTAAGGGCTTCCACATCGGCGCCGGCAGCGTTTTCCGTGAACCCAACGAGCGATAATCGTTGCCCGCCCGCAGTCCCGCCATTGATCCAAAAGACCAGGGTGTTGAACACGGTGGGGTTCCATTGGCCGGCGTCGCCATTATGGAGGTAGAGAGCAGAATACGCCCCGGCGGTCACACTGATCGAGTCTTTTCCCGAATGCGTGGGAGAGGTGTTGCTCAAGTTCACCGTCGCCCAACTCCAGTTCTGCCAGCCGTTTTCCAGAGCGTCGTCGTAAATAACCTTAGTGGTCGCCGCCCGCAGGCCGGGCGCGCAGGCCATCATCACCGCGGCCAGCGCGGCCAGGTGAGGGGTTTTCAAGTGCTGACGGCAGGGCTCACAAGAGAATTTGAACTGGTTCATAAGCTCTGATGGGAATTTGCTTTTTTGCCGCGCCGCCGGTTATTGACGCTGCGCGGGAGAGGGAGAATTGGTTTCCGCTCTCACTCATCGTTTTCATTCAGGTCGTTGCCTGATTTTACTCGGCAGGGAACCGGCGTCAAGCCCACGTCTGCGGATAATCGCCGGCCTGAGCAGCCGGCTCCCCGCCCCCGCGCGGTGAATTTCGAGCCCACCGTTAGTGTGCCACCCGAGATGCTTGCCATAGGGGAGTCCAGGGTGTACCGCGATACCCCCCCTCTGAGCGGATTCGCCCAAGTCAGCCTGTTCTGCGGGCTCCTCTCCACGGATAACATGCCTCTTTCCTACCTTCCCCGCCATGGGAACAGCTATGACGTGGTCTGCTGCGACGGACATGTCCAAGGGATGGAACCGTTGGTCTTGTTTAATCCAACCAACACGGCCCAAATGTGGAACCGGGACCATCAGCCCCATCCCGAAAGCTGGTGAGTTGGTGCCTCGATGCGACCGACCAGTTGCTGCCGACAGGCAGCGGACAGCCCTGCGCAGCGGCGATGGAGGGGCCCTCAACCCCAGCGGGCTTGTGGCCGGCGGGAACCGCAGCCGACCAGCTTTCCGGCCACCGGGCCGCAACCCCGTTGGGGGGGATGGCGCTTACGTTGATTGACGACCCACGACATATAGCATCCACAAGCCTCCTGGCCGGTTAAGCCAACGAGACATCCGCTTGCCGGAAATCGATGGTCAGCTTTTTGCCGCGCAGGAAGTCCAGGCCGAGCAGTCCATCAATGGTCGCGCTGGGCGGCAGGGTATGGCTCAAAACCTGGTTTTGGGCGCTGAACGCGAAGCTCACAGCACAACGGCCGTACCCTCGGGTATCTGGCCGGTGAAGAGAATCGCCGAGCGCCCGGGGCGGCGGGCCACCGCTTGGCGGTACACCTCGTCCCTGTCCCTGCCGTGGTGAAGCACCTTGCCGCCAAGAACTTCCAGGGCCTCATTCGTTTGGGGGTCCTCGACCAGGATCCACTCATCGCGGAACTGGTCCCGCATCTCTGCCGCTGTCATTTGTTGTTCCATAACAATCGCCATGCGAGGCGGTGGCGAAGCTCTCGCTTGGCGTCTTCCCGACTCTCAAATCTCACATGAGAGGAAGAATGTATCCGCCGGTGGAGTGAAAGGCAACCGGCGGCGCAAACATGAGCTTTCCATCTTTCGGTTCCGTTCGCACTATCTCAAACGTACCACCGACAATGAGGAGTGCGCAAGATCTGTTCTGGCGCGCGCGGCTTCAACCGCAACGCGGTTGTGTAGCGATGCCCAAGCCAAAGCGGTGTCGCGCTCCGCTTGCCCTGCACCTTGCACGGATCTTGTGCCACCGGCCGCCCCGTGCAACCTCCGGCCCTAACATCAGACCTCAGAACATCCCGATTGACAGCCCGCAAGAAAGCGCAAATCCAATTCCCCCGGAAGAGCAGGTCATTTCCCTCACAGGACCACTCTATTCCACAGGAATACTGGCATTTCTGCGACCTTGCGGGGGAATTGAACTTGCGCGAGGAAACTGAGGTCTGAACATAGGCCAGGGCTGTTGTCCCGAAGGGACTGCCCGACAATAGCCCGGCGCTTCAGCGCCGGGAAAGCCAGTTTACGTTTCGCCCGTTCCGAAGGAACGGCTGAACAAGCGGGACGACTCCCTGTCGACTGCGCTTCAGCCGTCCCTTCGGGACGGAGGCACTTTGGGGTGCCGGTCCCGGCGCTGAAGCGCCGGGCTATTCTCAGGATGTCCCTCCGGGACACGGGATGACACCGGACCTATTGCGGGTATTGAGGCCAAACCCGGGGCGAGACCTCAAGTGTCACAAGAAATCCGTGTAAGGTGCAGCCGCTTGCCACCGCACTCCAAATCTTTGGGACCCGCCCTCACAGCGTTCGCCGGAACAACAGGGTGGCGGCAGCCATGGCGAGCACGGTGAACAGGGCGAGAAAGGCGAGGTCGGAGCTGATGGCCAGGAGGCCGGTGTTCTTGAGGACCAACTCCTTGAAGCCGTGGACGGCGTAAGTAAAGGGATCGATGGTGGTGATGACCCGCATCCACCCGGGGAAGGCATTGACGGGATAGACGGCGCCGCTGGGGAAGAACAGGAGGGTGTTGAGAACGCCGAAGGTGGCGCGGGGCACCAGAGGGTCATCCACGCGCACCATCAGGAGGAACATCATGCTAATCAGGGCCAGGGCGGTCGCCACAACCAGCACCATCATCCGCGCCAGGCGAAGCGGGTTGAAGGGGTCGGGAATGCCGGCGATGAGGGAGCCGAAAGTGACAAGGACCAGGCCAGCGATAATGGCCTTGGCGGCGCCGGAGAGGGTGAAGCCGAGGATAAGCTCGACTTTGCGGATGGGGGTAACCAGGTAGCCTTCATGCAGACCGCGCGCCTTGTCGTCGATGTAGATGATGCCGCCGCCGATCATGGCCGAGACAAAGATAGCCAGGACAATCGTCCCGGGCAGGAGATACTGGATATAGGGGACGTACGGATAGACCTCGACGACGGCAAGGGATGCATTGGCCGACATGCGGGGCGGCGGGCCGCTTTGGTTGTAAGAGCCGAGCATCTGGTTGAAGGCGGCCTCGAGGGCCGAGGCGGAGAACTGGTCGGTATTGTCCTCGATGAGGGCGAAGCGTGGATTGGCCCCGGCGAGGACTTTGCGGGAAAACTGAGGGGGGATGTTGAGGACGGCGTTGATCCTGCCGTTGCGCAAGTCGCGCAGGGCTTGTGCCTCGTCCGCGTAAGGGATGGTGTTGAAGGTGCGGGCGTTGGCGGTGACGGCCTGGGCCAGCGCGCGCAGACGCACGGCGGACAACCCGTGATCCTGGTCCACGACCCCGACCTCGAGGTTCCTGACCTTGCCGCCGAAGGCGTAGCCCAGCACGACCAGTTGGACCAGGGGCATGATCATCGAGACCACGATCAGGGTGGGACTGCGCCGCAGGCGGCGCAGGTCGCGCTCGATGATCGCCAGGATCCGGTTCACTTCCGTTCGTACATGAAGGCCGAACTGTAACCCGGGGCGCTCTGGAGGGAGTCCCGGAGTTGGCGGCCGGTGTAGTGCATGAACACGTCATCGAGGGTAGTGGTCTGGACCGAAAGAGAGGTGACGGTGACGCCGGCCCGGCGAGCGGCTTCCATCAACTCGACCGTGGTGCGCGGCCCGTTGTTGGAGGAAATCCGGAAGGCGTGGTCTTCGGCCTTGACATCGGCGACTTCAGGCAGGGCCTTGAGCGCATCGGCCCAGGCCGGGGGCACCGACGAGAAGCTAACCTCGAGGATGTTCCGGCCCGGAACGGAGGCCTTGAGCTTCAACGGAGAATCCAGCGCCACCAGTTTGCCGTGGTCCACGATGGCGATGCGGTCGCAGAGTTTGTCCGCCTCGTCCATGTAATGGGTGGTAACCAGGATGGTCAGGCCCCGCTCCTGCATGAGACGGGCGAGCATGTCCCAGACAACGACGCGCGAGACGGGGTCCAGGCCGGTGGTCGGCTCGTCCAGGAAAAAGAGCTTGGGGTGATGCACCAGGCCGCGGGCGATTTCAAGCCTGCGCCTCATGCCGCCGGAGAACATCTTGACCGGTTTATCGGCCCACGGCCCCAGGTCAACGGCCTGGATCAATTCCTTGATGGCGCGCCGCCGCTCTTCCCGGCCGATGCCGTAGAGCTTGGCGTAGATGCCCAGGTTTTCTTCGGCGGTCAGGTCCAGGTCCGAGGTCATGGCCTGGGGGATGACCCCGATCGAGCGGCGTACCTGGTTGGCCGAGCGCAGGATGTCCAAGCCCAGAATCCGGGCCGTGCCGGAGGTGGGCGGGACCAGAGTGGTGAGCATGCGGATGAGGGTGGATTTGCCGGCGCCGTTGGGCCCGAGCAAGCCGAACACTTCGCCGTGCTCGACCGAAAAGTTGAGGTGGTCCACCGCGCAGAAGTCTCCAAAACGCTTGGTCAAGTTTTCAACTTCGATGTCGTACATGAGGCGACTTATCTGCCAATGGGCAAACTGACGTAAGCGGTCATTCCGACCGCCAGGCTGCGGTCGCGATTGTCGCAACGGAGGCGGATTTCGAATGTCCTGATGTCCCGTTTGGTGCGGCTCACATCGCGCTGGGTGGCAAAGTCGGCGTCCACGCCGCGATAAAAGACCTTGCCCTGGCGGCGCTCGCCTGAGGGCAGCCGGACAGTGAACACATCGCCCAGGCGGATGCGGTCGATGTAGGTTTCTTCGACGTCGGCGCGGACCCAAAGGTCATCCGGATTGATGAGGGTGACGATGGGTTGTCCTGGATTGACGACCTCGCCCTGGAGGGCGGCGCGCACGTCTATGAGGCCGTCCATCGGGGCATGGATTTCGGTGTAATCGAGCCTGATTTTGGCTTTGTCCTTCTGGGCGGCGGCGGCGGCCAACTGATGGGTGGTGGCCTCGAGGGCGGCGCGGCGGGCCGCGAGCTGCTCGGCGCTGGCATTGGCCAGGGCCAGGGCGGCCTGGGCGGCTTGGGCCTGTTGGCGCAGGCTTTCAACCCGCGCCTTGACGGCATCCAGGGAGGTGCGCGCCTGGTCAAAGACCTGGGCCGACTCGAC
>Ga0181524_10002904_pt1 | contig 17174 bp, 14 predicted proteins | sample PEATcosm2014_Bin_34_FD_119761 | JGI IMG/M metagenome (GOLD analysis project Ga0181524, IMG submission 119761) | Peatland microbial communities from MTU Mesocosm Facility, Houghton, MI, USA - PEATcosm2014_Bin05_60_metaG | ecosystem: Environmental > Terrestrial > Soil > Wetlands > Peat | place...
CTCCAAGAGCGGCACCTCCCGGTAGTCATCCACCGTCGGCACCATGCCCCCCTGGTCCACGTCGAACCAGGGCTCGATCGCTTCCCGCTCGACCTCGCCGCGGGCCGCCGGGTCCAGCAGGGCAACCTGGAGAATGTAGTCCTCCCGGAGCACGCCGGGCGAGACGCCCATGTCTTGCGGCACCAGCCCGCACGCTGCAATCCCTCCCCCCTTGCCGTTGCCGCGGTTGCGCATCTGGATGGAGGGCTCGTAGATGTGTTTACCGCCCACAGGGATGTTGCAGGCGAATCCGGTCACGCCGCAGCCGCCTTCCGCTTCCGGCGAGCGGGGGAACCAGGCCCCAGCGGGCCGCAAGTCGGCACGCGAGCGAAGGATCGCTTCGGCGGCGCTGAGCGTTCGGGTGGCAGTCACGTCCGCTCCTCGTGATCGAGATTGTCGGTTGTTTGCCATCCGCCCTGCGTCATGTCCGCTCCTCGTAGTCCAAATGGGAGAGCAGGTCGGTCCGCCCCCGCAGTGCCGCGACGGACTCCAGCCCGAGCCGCCGCAGAATATCGACCAGGATCGTCCGCCACGCGCTGTACAGGTTGACCAGCCGCTGGGTACACCACGGGACGGTGACCAGTTCCAAGAGTTCGTCGTCGGTGGTGGCGATGCCCCGGGCGCAACCCCGCCCGCTCTCGCAGGCGCCGCAACGGATGCAGCCCAGGGCCACCAGCTCGGCGGTGCCCACCACGCACCCGTCGGCGCCCAGGGCGATGGCCTTGGCGATGTCCCACGGGGTGCGGATGCCGCCGCTGGCGATGACCGTGATCTGGTCGCGGATGCCCTCGTCGCGGAGGAACTGGTGGACGCGGCCGATGGCGTACTCGATCGGCATGGCGATGTTCTTCTTGGCGATGTTCGGCGCGGCGCCGGTGCCGCCGTAGCTGCCGTCGAGGTGTACGATGTGCCCGCCCGCGTAGTACACCCCCACGGCCACCATGTCCACGTCGACCGGCGTGGAGACCTTGGCCGACAGCAGGGCCGGCGGGTTGACGTGCGCGATCCAGTCGAGGTGCTTCTTGTGGTCCTCGACCGAGTAGACGCTGTGGAAGGGGAAGGGGGAAAAGAGCGAGACGCCGACCACGGTTCCGCGCATCGCGGCCACGGCGGGGGTGTTCTTGTCGCCCAGCAGGTGCCCGCCCAGGCCCGGCTTGGCCCCCTGGGCGTACTTGAACTCGACGATCCTCGCCCGCTGGATCGTCTCCTCCCGCACCCCGAACAACCCCGTGGCCACCTGCGTGATCACGTGGTCCTTGTAAGGCGTGAAGCGTTCCGGGTACCCGCCCTCGCCGGTACAGGTGAAAGTGTTGAATGCCTTGGCGACGCGGGCCTTGCCCAGCAGGGCCCGGATGTTCGTCGAGCCGAACGACATGCCGCCGCCGTACCAGGGCACGTCGATGGTGATCTTCGGCCGGCCGTCGCCGCGGCGGTTCAGCAGCAAACTTGTGGAAATGTGGTCGGGCCTAAAGCCCCCCACCCCGCTTCGCGTGGCACCCGGCTGTCGGGGGGGCGGGTCGCCAGACTTCCGGTCGGCGGGGAAGCGGAACCGCAGACGGTCGAACCCGCCCCCGGAGGCCCCCACCTCCGCTTCGAGGTGTCCAGGCGGCGGCCGGCCCGTCTCCGCCATCATCCACGTGGCGGCCAGCAAGTCCGGCGTCCAGCGGAAATCGCCCAGGGTCTGGAAGGCCGGGTTCTCGGCAAGCGACAGGGCCCCGTTGGGGCAGGCATCCACGCAATAGCGACCCGAGCCCGCACACTCGAACCCCACGCAGCGGTAATCCAGCGGCCGCATCACCGCCCGATATCCCTGCGGCCGCACGTGTACGCCGTGGGGGCAGACCTCGACGCAGCGGCCGCACGCCGCACAGCTCGACGAGCGGCGGACGCTGTACTTGCCGATCTCGTTGCGGTAGCGAGGCGGAGCCGGACGCACCTCGCGGGAGACCTCGGCGAACCCCGGCCGCCCCAGGACGTCGTCCAGCGATTCCGGCTCGGCGGGCAACGGACTGGCCTCAATGCTGCTCACGTCGTTGGCTCCTGGCTCTTCCGCTTGCCGAACAGGCGGCCGAAGGTCTCGCGCTCCAGGTCTTCGAAGAACATCGAGCGGCCCGTCTCGCCCCGCAGCCGCCGCACCTCGCGGATCCCCATGGCCCCCAGCACCTCGATCAACTGCTGGTGCCATGCCCCGATCAGATTGTGAATCCGCGCGGCGCCGTAGTCCGCGTCGATCTCCTCCAGGGCGATCGGGCACGGCGCGCCGCAGAGGCACTCGCCGCACAGCCGGCACTCCAAGGCCAACACCAGCGGCACGTCCACCGCCACCAGGTCGGCGCCGCAAATGATCGCCTTGGCCACGTGCTCCGCCAGGGCGACCCCGCCCGAGGCCACCAGCGTCACTTCGTCGCGGATGCCCTCGCGGACCAGCGTGCGGTGGACGTCCCGCAGCACGTCGCGGGCGTGCCGCGCCTCGCCATTCGTATCCGGCACACTCCGTGTGCCGCCGGCCAGCGGCACACGGAGTGTGCCGGATACCATTTCCCGGCCGTGGCTGTCGAAAACCAGGTGGATCACTTCCGCCCCGCCGCGGGTCAGTTCCAACACCCGCGCGGCGACGGCCGGACTGGCGGGCAGGCGGATCGCTACGATCCGCTCCGGGCGGGCCGCTTTCAGCGCGGCCACCCGCCGCATGACATCCGGAGCGTCCTCGATCATCACCAGCGGCGCCGAAGCGTGCCGGCCGTCAGCACCGTTGGTTCCCGCATCGAGCAGGGGGACGATGTGGCGGGTGCTGTCCCCCGGATGCCGGGCACCGTGCGCAGCATGGTCGGGGGCTTTATCTTTCTGACAAATATCACGCTCCCCGAGCACCGCCAACGTGCCCAGCTCGGCGGCGGCCCGGGTCACCGCCGCGAGTACCTGCCCGCGTTGCCAGTGCTCGGGGAGGATGTCGAAGATCACCGGCAACGGGGTTTCCAGCAAGGGGGGCGGGACCGTGGTCAGTTGCCCCTCGGCAAAGGCCAGCCGCGGCAGCTTGCGGCCGATATCGACGCTGGTGTTGATGTACTCGCGTCCGTGGATGCCGTCGCGGGTAGGGCGGACGATCTCCGACATGTCGGTCCACATGGAATCGAAGCCCGGCCCGCTGAACGGCCCCCCGTAGCCCGCCCCCGACACCGGAATCCGCCCCGTCTCGGCCTGGAACCACGTCGCCAGCACGATGTCGGGCGAGTAGTAGGCGTCGCCCAGGCGGAGGTATTCGGGATTGACCACGCGGGTGAGGATGTTCTTGGTACAGTTCTGGACGCAACTCAGGCAGCCCTTGCACTGGTAGAGGTAGTCGAGGTAGCCGACCTCGTCGCGGAGGGTGTCGGCCTCCTGGCGATACAGGCCGTAGACGCAGGCCCGCTTCACGCAGTTGTGGCAGCTCGAGCAGTCCTCGCGCCAATCGACGATGCCCAGCTTGCCGATGGGCGGCAGACGGGGGGCGGCCGGCTTGGTGTGGATGGTGTATTTGGCGGGCACGGCTACGAGCTCCGCAGGCCGGACTTGTCGAGGATTTCCAAGGGGGCGTCGAGGTCGCCGTCGGCCGAGATGCTCCACCCGCGCAGCCCGGCCAGGCCGGAAAGCTTCTGGATGGTCTCCAGGGCCAACCCGACGGCGGCGGCCCGGCGCGCGGCGGGCCCGTCGGCCGATGCCACCCGCTGGATGGCGGCCGGCGGAATCCTCTCGGAGGGCGGCTTGCCCTCACGGGGCTCGGCCAGATCGGCTTCCGCCAGCGGCCGGACGGCGGCCAGGATGGCCACCTGCTGCGGCAGGCCGCGCCGCGTCACTTCGCTCCACCAGGCGCCGAAACGTTCCAGGTCCCAGACGGGCTGGGTCACGAGGAACGCCGCCCCGGCCGTGACCTTCTTGCGGAGCCGCGAAAGCTGCAGCTCCAGGGGATCGGCCGCCGGCGAGGCCGCCGCGCCCAGGCAGAAAGGCCCCGCCCCGGCGAACCCCGGCTGGCCCACCATCGAGCCGTCCGCCGCCAGGCCGGAGAACGCCTGGAGCAACTGGACCACGTCGATGTCGTAGACGCTGCGGGCCGCCCGGAACGGGCCCAACGTCTGGTGCGTGCCGCTGGTGCAGAGCACGTTGCGGAGGCCCAAGGCGCAGGCCCCCAGGGCCTCGGACACCAGGGCGATGCGGTTGCGGTCCCGCGTAGTCACGTGCAGGATGGGCTCGATGCCTTCGCCGGCCACGATCGCCGCGGCTGCCAGGGCCGACATCGACACCCGGTCGCGGTTGTCGCTCAGGGCCAGGGCGTCCACCTTGCCCGCGTAACGCTTCGCCGCCTCGCGCAACGGGGCGGGGTCCGCTCCCGCCGGAGGCGCCATCTCCACCATCACCAGCGGCTGGCCGGAAGCGATCCGCTGGGCCAGTCGCGTCACGGTCTGGCTCATCCGTCTCCTGCCTTTGTCCCGCGAAGGGGACTCTCACCGAGGGCCGCGATCCGCGCAACCGCCCCGCGGACGAGCGAAGCGAATTGCCCCGGGGGGCCGCCGGGCGACACGTGCAGCAAGCCGGCCCGCTCCGCCTCCAGGCCGACCTCTCCGAGCAGCCGCTGCAAGGTGCGGATGCGGACTTCGGCCCGGTAGTTGCCCTGCGCCAGGTGGCAGTCGCCCTTGGGACAGGCGACCACGCACACGCCCCGCAGCCCGCCCTCGATCGCGTGGCACAGGTATTGGCCGTCCATCTTGCCGGTACACGGGACCTCGCGAACCAGCACCCGCGCGCCCTCGTGGTTCCACTGCCGCGGCAGCCGCTCGCTTTGCGGGATGCAATTGGTGCAGACGTAGACGACGATGTCGGGGACCAGGGCGACGGGCATGACGCTTGGCTCGCATTTCTCGCTTGCGACCCCACCGGCGGAGAAGCGGTCCGCCAATGGGGCGAAACCTTCATTTTACCCGCAGTCGCAACATAAAAAAAGCGGTTTCTTGTCGCTGGCGGCATAAGCATTCCTAATTGATTTTCCGCACGCTTCTCGCAGCCTGCGACCCGGCGCCGCTGGGTGGATTGCAACCCACAAGTGCTTGTGAATAAGTAACTTATCGGCTCTCGACACGTGGGGTGCCGGCGCGGGTGCCACTGCTGGCTTGTCCAGCAGTGCGGAAGGCACGCGCCTTTCCCCCCGCCCTTGTCTTTAAATCGTCGGCCCGTAAGATGCCCGGATCATGCGGGCCGAAGTTCCATCATTCTTTAGGAGATCGAAGCCATGCGACGACGCCAGTTCTTGTCCGGTTCTATGGCCGCGGGTGCGGGACTGATCCTGGGGAGTTCCGCCGAGTCCGGCCAAGCCAAGCGACAGCGCCTTACCCCAGCCACCCCGACGAAAGGAGGTTCGCCCGTGAGTTTCCAGCAGCCGCCACTCCCGTACGCCCTGGGGGCCCTGGCCCCGTTCCTCAAAGAGGAACAGATGATGTATCATTACGAGAAGCATCATGCGGCATACTTCAAGAAGCTCAACGGCCTGGTGGAGGGCAAGGCGGAGGCCAGCCTGCCCTTGCAGACCGTGGTGGTTCAATCGAGCGGCGGGGTCTTCAACAACGCCGCCCAGGCCTGGAACCACACGTTCTTCTGGAACTGCATGTCGCCCGACGGCGGCGGCGCGCCGCAAGGGGCCCTGCTGGCGGCCATCCAGCGCGATTTCGGCGGCCTGGACAACTTCAAGAAGGAATTCTCCGAGAAGGCGGCCGCCCTGTTCGGGTCCGGCTGGACCTGGCTGGCCGCCGACAAGCAGGGCAAGCTGGAGATCATGCCGCTGGGCAACGCCGACACGCCGTTGCGGCACCAGCGCGAGCCGATCCTGACGCTCGACGTCTGGGAACACGCCTACTACATCGACTACCGCAACGAGCGGCCGCGGTTCATCGAGGGCTTCTGGAGCAAAGTCAACTGGCCCTTCGCCGCCAAATGCCTTGCAGAGCCGGGCAAGGCGTAAGGGCCTGCGTCAAAGTGGGCAGTGGGCGGTTGGGGTACCCCGGGGTACCCCAACTGCCCCCGCCGCCGGCCCGATGGTGAGGACGTGAAGCGGATCATTGCCCTGCTGGCCGCCCTGCTGGCCCCACCCAAGTTGCCGCCGGAGGCCCGGCGGACCTTTCGCTTCCACTTGGCGTACGCCGTGCTCGACGCGGCCGCCGGGGGGATCTTGCTCAATGCCCCGCTGGTGGCCATCAAGGAGATCGGGGCGTCCAACTGGCAACTGCCCATGCGCGAGTTGTACTCGGGCGCCGGGATGCTCTTGACGCTCTACCTGGGCTGCTGGATGGCCCGGCGGCGCAAGATGCCCTTCGTGCTGATCCCGGGATTGCTGTGCGGGTTGTTCTCGCTGGGCATGGCGCTGACGATGTGGAGCGCGCTGGTGTTCCTGACGTTCTTCAGCCTCAGTGCGATGCTGGAGATCATCGCCCGCGCGGCCATCGCCACGATCCTGCGGAACAATTATCCCGTGGCCCAGCGGGGCGCGGCCACCGGCGAGGTCCGCAAGTGGTCGTCGCTGGTGTTCGTAACCTCGATCCTCTCGTCGGCCTATCTGTTGCAGCGGGCGGGCTCGCAGGCGATCGACATGGCCTTGGCCCAGGTCCTGCTGGCAGCGGTTCTGAGCCTGTCGAGCTTCCTGTGCTTCTGCCGGGTCCGCGACCGGGAGGACCCCGAGACGCTGCGGCACGACCTGCGGCCGGAGGTGCTCGACAACCTCCGTGCCGCGGCGCGGGTGGTGGCCCGCGACGGCCGCTTCCGGCGGTACCTGTTGGGCTGCGCGGTGGACGGCTTTTGCGGGATGCTGTATTTCCCGCTGATCGTGGCGTTCTTCAGCAGGACGCTGGGGTTCGACTATTTTCGGACCGCGGCGCTGGTGCATGCCATTCCCGCGGGCGTCGCGTTCCTGGCGACCGGGTGGCTGGGGCGGTGGTTCGACCGCTCCAATCCGTGGGTGGCCTGGGCATGGGTCCGCTTTGCCTGGGGGCTGGACGCCTTGTTGGTGGCGGCTGCGCTGCCGCTGGGGCGGGTGGCCCCGCGGGCGGTGTCGGCCCTGCCGCTGTTGGGCCGCGTGCTCCGCGGCAGCGTGCAAGGCGGCCAATGGCTCCTGTGGTGGCAGATCGGCGTCACGCATTTCGCCCCGCCCGGCGAAGACACCAGCCGCTACCTGGGCATCATGGCCTTCCTCAACGGGCTGCTGCGGCTGCTGGCCTCCGCGGCCGGGATGATCCTGGCGTCCCGCGGCGTGTCGCCCGCCACGCTCCTGACGGTCGGTGGCCTGGGGGTCCTCGGCTCCGGCGTCTATTCGCTCGCCCAGGCGGCCCGCGAGCGCCGCGAGCACCAGCCCGAGACCATGGCCGAGTTCGAGGGCCGCTTCCAGAAGGGATGACCGACAGCGCCGTCAGAACCGTTGCCAACGTCACCTGCCGCAGGCCCGCTCGCAAGCGATGCCGCTCTTAAGGTCAACCTGGGCGGCGCGGGCGGACAAAGTGCTAGACGGCGCAAAGCACGCGCCGCTGTCGCCCGCGGCGGCCATTTCGCCGCCCGCTGGCCAGAAAGGCAGGAACTTGTTTCCGGCCGCTGCCGAACAAAGCCATAGGACCCTTGACCGCAGCGGCCCGCGATGCCCAACGGCCCCGGGCAAGATCGGTGCGGTCCCGGGTCCCGTGCCACCCGACACAGGTCGGCCCGCAACCCTACGGCCGCCACGGTGTCAACCCGTGAGATCGCCGAGAGCAACGACCTCTCGCAGGCCACCGGCCGACATGTGTCGGGTTTTCGGAAGGAGTCTGCCGATGCGACGCGCGTCATGGATGGCCGTTCTGGGGGGCATGTGGATCTTGGTCGGCCAGGCCGTCGCCTGGGAGCCTGGCGCGGGGATGCCGGGGTGTCCCTGCCGGCTCGGGGCGTTGTGTGCGCCGCCCTGTGGCGGTCCGCCCGGCTACACCCTGGGGCCGGGCTGCTGCGACCACCCGGCGGGCTGTTGCGACCACGTGTGGGACGGCTACTGTCAAGAGAAGGCCCGGCGGCTGGCGCGGTGGTCCCATGCCGGGGCATGTCGCGCGGGCACGGCGCCGCCGGCGTGCCTCCCCTGCTCCGCGGCAGGGCAACCCGCCCAGTACTGAGAGCGGAAAAACCGGCAAGTCCGGCTTCAGAAGTCGGCCCGCTCCTGCCGATTCTCTTCCTATAGACCTACCGGGAGGGCGGGGCACGCGGTGTCCCGTTTCAGGATAAAGATCATGGTATGACCACGGATCGGCTTACCATGATCTTTTTTTGCGCGCCTGACAACCAGGCTGCTTCTGCGCGCCCCGATCCGCTACCGGGCTCACGTCGCACCAACGGCGTGGGCCAACTCGCGCAAGCCTGAGCACGGCACCTGCCTGCACTGCCCGCCCCAGGACTACTTGGCGGCGTCTTTGGACTTCTCTTTGTCCTTGGGGGGCGGCTCGGCCTTGATCTTGTCCGCCAAGGTTTGGGCTTCCTGGTGCATCGAGAAGGAGTGGGTCTTCAGGGCGGCTTCCAGGAGGTTCTTGGCGAGTTCCTTGCTGCCGCGGTCATAGCTGACTTGGGCGAGATAGTAGGCGGTGTCGGGGCTCAGATTGCCCGACGAGGCGGCCAGCCGCAGCGCCTCTTCGGCCCGGTCCAGGTCCCCGGCCCGGTAGAGCACCCAGCCGAGCGTCGAGGCGGTCTCGGCGTTGCGGGGATTGGCCTTGTAGTTGGCGTTGGCGTATTCCAACGCGCGGGTGAGCTTGGCCCGGTCGGGCTTCCCGGTGCCTTCGTCCTTCTGCTCGCAGAGGGCCAAGGCCAGGTTGTTGCTGGAGGCGAAGTTGCCCGGCGACTGCAAATGGGCGTCCTCGAAGTACCTCTCCGCATTCTTGTAGTCCTTCCTGTACAGGGCCACCAGTCCGCGGAGGAGCTTGGCGGTCAGCATCCGCCCCTCGACCTGGGGGGAGCCCACGTCGACGGTGGTCTTTCGCAACTGGTCGGCTAATTGCAGGCCCTTGGCGGCGTGCTTCTCGGCCTCGTCCAACTGCCCGGTCTCCAGGGCCCACTGCGCCGCGACCAACCGCGTGTTCAGGTCCTCGGGCGCCTTCTCCAGGGCCTTCTGCATCCAGATGACCGCATTACCGTGGTCGCCGTACTGTTCGTAGAACTTGGCCAGGGCGGCCTCGGGCGTGAGCATGTTCCGCTCGTCGGCCTTTTTCGACTCCTTCAGCCACTTCAGCGCGTCGGTGGCGTTCTTCTGCTGGAAAAAGGCCGCGGCCAGCCGCTGCATGGCCATTGCGTCCTTGGGGGTGAGCTTCAAGAGCGCCTCGAGCTGCGTCTGGGCGTCCTTCCACTTTTCGCGGGCCAGATCCACGCTGGCCAGGCCGCTGATCGTCTGCGGCTCCAAGATGTCCTTTCGCTTCAGGCTCTTCTCGAACGGCCCGAGCAATTGCTGCGCCTTGAGGAACAGCAGCTCCGCGTCGGTGACCCGCCGCTCCTGCAAGGCGACGTTTCCCAGGATCACGAAGGCCTCGGGGTCCTTCGGCTCAGTCATGACCGCCCGCTCCAGCGCCATCTTGGCCATGGGGGTCTGGTTCGATTGCAGGAACCATTGGAACATGATCACGTGGGCCGGCGGCAAGTCCTTGTTCTTCGCGACCGCCGCCTCCAACAACTTCACCGCACGGTCCCAGTTCCGGTTCTTGAACTCTTTGGCGGCGTCTTCCGCCTCCTGGATCTTCTCCGGAGCGGTCCCCTTGGGTGGGGCCGGGGGGGTCTCCGGCGCCACGACTTGACCGAACAACGGACGGGAGTGCGCCAGCGCCGCCGAGAGGGCGACTACGGCCAGCGCGACCAGCAGCGAGCGACATAAGCGTGCCATGAAGAAATTCCCCTTGCTAAGGCTAACGTTGATGGGCGCGCAAACAGGGGTTGCCCCCTTCTTCCCTTGGGAAGGCCGCCGCGGCCCAATACCATCGTGTACGATCAGCGCTACGGATTGGTTCAGTGCGTGCGAGAAAACCCGGATCCCCTGTAGCCTACGGCGTGTGGCTCGGCTTGACAAGACGCCGCACGTCCCTTTCGCGGGCGAGAAGCGGTTCCGCGGCTGCTTTTTGCCGCCTAGCGGGCGGTTTGTAACGGTTAGAGAGAGTTTGCCACCCGCGAAAGGCCCCGGCGGATGCCCGCCCGGCATCCGCGCCGCGGCCTGTGGGACACCAATCCGACGCCCCAGCCAGCGCCATTCCTTGCCGCCCTTTCGCTTGCGCTTCGGGTTAGTGTTCGCTCTCTTGAATCGTGCGGGTTACCGCAGGGCCACCACGCGGTTGCGCCGCTCCTCGATGATCGTGATCTTGCCTTCGCGGGCGAGCCAGCCCACGGCCTGCATCACGGTGTCGCGGGGCTGCTCGACCTTCTTGAGGAGCTTGGCTACGGTCAAAGGACCGTTGTCGGACAGGGCCCGCCAAACCGCTCCGGCCGTGTCGCCGATTTCGTCGACAATGGAGCTCGAAACTGTCTGTGCCATCGTGTCGTCTCCAACTAAAGCAGGTTGCCGGTTGGGATTCTCACAGATTATAGCGGGTGTTACAGGGGAGGCTCAAGGGGCGGGGGCGCCGCTATACCGCTCGCGGGGAGGAGGATGCCGACAAAATGGGATGGTGGCGGGGGCCCGGTTTTGGTAATCTCCCGCGCGATGTGCCGTAAGATGCGGTGTTTTCTGACCCTTTCGCTGACAGGGTTGGGCTGGGTGGCTGGGGGCTGCCATCTGCCCAATTTCCGCGGTCCCGTACCCGCCGCATTGGCCACCTCCCGGCAGCTCTCGCAGCAGGCCGCTGCGTCCCTGGACCGGGGTCAGCAACAAGAGGCCGAAACCCTCTTGGCCAAGGCGGTCAAGACCTGTCCCACGGACCCCGACGCCCGGCGCTACTATGCGGAGGCCCTGTGGCTGAGAGACGCGCGGGTCGAGGCCGCCGGTCAACTGGAACAGGCGTGCCGCCTGACCCCGGACGAGCCGTCGTTGCGGGTCCGGCTGGCGGAGATGTACCTGGCGATGGGCAGGGTCGATCCGGCCCGGCAGAATGCGGAACTTGCCGTCGGCTTGAACCCCCGGCTGGCTGGCGCCTGGGCGGTTCGGGGGCGGGTGATGCGGGCCGGCGGCGACCTCCGCCAGGCCCTTGCCGATCAGCACCGCGCGCTGGGCTACGCCCCAGGCGACCGGCAGATCCTCCTGGAAGTGGCCGGCCTGTATCAACAGATGCACCAGCCGCAACGGGCGCTGGAAACCCTGTCCAGCGCGGCGGAGACCTACGCCCCCGGCGAGGAGTCGCAGCAGGTGTTGTACTTGATGGGGACCGCCTACACGGCCTTGAATCGCTATGACGACGCCGTGGCAAGCCTGGCCGCGGCTGCCACCCGCGATCGGCCCACGGCGGAGATCCTCTACCGGTTGGCCGAGGCGCAATGGCTCTCCGGGCGGCCGGGCGAGGCCGCCCAGTCGTCGGGACAGGCCCTGGCCCTGGACCCGCGGCACCAGCCCAGCCGGGAGTTGCTCACGCGAATCGAAATTGCCCAGCGGACGGCCGCCGAACCGCGTCGATGACCGCAGATGCGATCATCCCATCCGTTGTAATCGTTAGAACCGGTTGTTCATGGCGCGCGACATGTCGCACCGCGCCGCCGCTGACGCAAGCTAGGCTAACAATAGACAGTCTGCTGCTCCCAATCGAAAGAAGGAACCAAACGATGTCGCAAGGACTGGAAACCCCCGTGGACTTGTTCGTCGATCGGCGTTCGTACGACGTGGCCGGCCGTACTCCGACGCATGAGCGGCGCCAGTTCACCAATTCGCACGAGGGCCTGTCGCCGGAGGCCCAGGAGCTGGCGCGGGCCATCGACGGTTACAAGCTCCGCCACCGCCGCCGCTTCATCACCACCGAGGAGATGCTGGCGGTCGTCAAATCGCTGGGCTACCACCGCTAACGGCAACCGGCCGGCAGCGGGCGCCGGGACGACGGCCGGGTCTGTAGCGCAGGCATCTTGCCTGTGTTCCCCGGAGACGGGCTGGAAGCCCGTGCTACGTCGCGGGATGAATGAGCCGGCTCAGCGGAGCCGGGTCTCTCGGGCCTTGTTGGCCATTTCTTCCAAGCGGGCGGCTTTGTCTTTATCGCCGAGGTGCCGCTGCATGGCCGCGAGGTTGCTGTAGGGGACCGCCAGGGCCGACTTGGCGAGCGTGCCCTGTTTGACGGCCGCCTCCATCAGGTCGGCGCCGTGTTGGGTCAGGGCGAGGCCCTTGTCGCGGTTGCCCGTTTCCCAGTAGGAGACGCCCATGCTGACGAACGTCTCGCCGAGTCCACCCAGGCTGCCGAGGATGTCCGCCGGCGGCGATTGGCCCAGCAGCGGCACGGCTCGCTCGAACCAGACGACGGCCGCGGTATGGTTGCCGTCGCGGATGGCGTAGATCGCGCCGACGCGGAAATACAGCCGGCCGGAAATGTAGCTGGCGGCGGCCGACCGGTTCTGCCGGCCGCTCTTCTCAAGGTAGGAAATGGCCAGCTCGCCGAAGCGGAGCGCGGCCGCCTGATCGGAGCGCATCTGGTACACCTGCAGGCCGTCGTAGAGGGCCATCGCCAGCTCCCACTGGACCTGCGATTTCCGCTTCCGGTCGGGGCTGCCGTCGATCAGGGCGTCGCCGGCGCGGATGGCCAGCGTCACCCAGACCGTCGGATCGAGCTTGCCCCGCAGCCCGACGTGGGCTGCCAAGGCCCGGGCAGCCACGTGGAACCGGCACTGTGGGCTGCTCCCCTCGCGGCTCACCAGGTCGTCGGCCAGGGCCGCGGCCTTGCCCAACACGTCATCCGTGGCCTTCTCCTGGTGCTCGGCCCAGGCGAGGTCATGGGCCATGCCGAGCCGCGCATCCAACAGCGCCTCCTTGGCCGCGATGCGCACGGCCGGATGGCGACTGGTGATCAGGGGCTCGGCGGCCTCGATGGCCTGCGTGTGGAACTCGCTGGCCCGCTTGAAGTCGGGCGGATTGCCGGAGGCATTCAGGTCCCCCAGCAGGCACAGGGCGCGGGCGCGGACGTGCGGTCGCGATTGGCTGGCGCGGAGCGCCTTGTCCGCCTCGGCAATGCCGTCGCGCATGCGGCCGGCCTGGGCCAAGGCCCGGGCGTGCGTCAGCAGGTACCGGCAATCGCCCGGTTCGAGCCGCACCGCCGCGGCCGCCGCCTCCAACGCCTCGTCGTAGTCCCCCAACAGCGTCAGGGCTCGGCTCCGCAGCCAGTTCGCCCGCGCGTTCTTCGGCTGGAGCTTGAGGGCCTCGTCCACGTCGTGCAGGCTGAACTCGGGCCGCGTGTCGAGGTTCGTTTCGGCCCGCAACACGAACGGATCGGCCGTGATCGGCTCCAGGACGATGCTCGCCACCGTCGTGCCGGGCGCCTGGCCCGAGGCCCCCGCCACCGCCTGGAACGAGAACAACACACCCCGCTCCGGGTACGCCTGCCCGAGAATCTCGCCCAGCTCGTTGGACACCAGCACCGGCTGGACCTTGGCCAGGTCCAACTGCCCGGCCAGGCTGTTTGCCGCCGCGGGGTGGTCCAGGCGAATGACGATCGCCGCCACCTTGTCCGCCCGGTACCTGACCTCGACGTGCGAGAACGGCTTGACGGCATAGAGCTCGACCGTCTGGTTGCCCTGTTTGCGAACCTGCTTGTAATGCCCCCAAGCCTTCTCGACGTCCGCCGGCGTGCTCGTGCCCGGGGTCACCCCGTTGAAACTGGTGACCTCGATCACGGCCGGGTCGAGGTTCTTGGCTTCGCTCGGGGGAGAGATCGGCTTTGGGGACTCGCCGATGCGGATCGTGGCCGGCTGCCCCTGGTCGGTCAACTTCCCCGCCGTTGACACGGCCGCTGTTATCCCGGCACCAGCCGGCTGCGGCGGCGCCGGTACCGGGGTCTCGACCGTCCACGACAAGAGCTTGATTGCCGGGCCATCACTCTCGGGCAGGGGTTGCGAGAGTGGCGCCCCGCCCAGCGCCTTTGCGCCCAGGGCCAACCCCAGAACCAACGTCAGGAAAGCCCTTCCGAGAACCCGGGTAGCTTCTTTCGACATGGCGCGTTCCTCCTTGAACGTCGCAAGACAAAGACCATAGGAAACAGCGTAGTTTACCGACGCTGGTCCAGCCAAGTCCATATTGGATTGGCGGATTTCAACTGCGTCTGCGGCGGCAGGTCCGACATCCGGCCGCGCGGGCACGAGAATCAGGACAACACGGAGAATATAGGTAAACTACTCGCGTGGGCTCGCGCCATGCTGCTCCAGGGCAGGGCCCAATTCCCGCAACCAATCGTCGATCCGGTCGAGCTGCTCTTGGGTAAAGGGCACTGGCCCACCCGGAAGTGGTATGTTAGGGACCAGCCGCGCCACGATCACCTTCGACAGCGCGTCGATGCCTTCCCCTTTAGTCGCACTGACGTCCAACCCGGGCGGTCGCGGTCCAGCGGCCGGGGCCAGGTCGCTTTTGTTGTGTACGAGACAGGCCTCCGGGTGGGCCCTGCGGACGGCCTCGTCGGCCGCGGACCACGGCTGACTGCGATCGCAGACCGCCAAGACCAGGTCCGCCTGCGCCATTTTCCGGCGGGCGACCTCAATGCCCGCACGCTCCACCGCGTCTGCGGCGTCCCACAGGCCGGCCGTGTCGCAGAGTTCCACCGGCCAGCCGTCCAAGACGGTTTCGGCGGTGACGGCATCGCGGGTGGTGCCGGGAGCCCGGTGGACAATCGCCCGCGGATAGCCGGCCAGGGCATTGATCAGGCTGCTCTTGCCCACGTTGGGCGGGCCCGCCACGACGACCTGCCACGGCCGAACGAGGTGCAGGCCCACGCTCCCCGCGGCGCGCAGGGAATCGAGCCTCTGCCGGGCGGTGGCTGTCTGGCTGCGGGCCAGGGCGGCCCGGACTTCGGCCAAAGCGCGGCCCAGCGCGCCGCGATACTGGTCCAGGAGGATCGCCGCAGTCCGCGTCGTGCGGGCCTCCGCCAGCGCAATCCGCGCAGCCGCAGCCGTCGGCTCGCTTTCCTGCCGCGCAATCCACTGCTGCCACCCCAGCGGCCGACAGCCCGATTGCACGAGGACCTGCTCGATGCGGGCGATGGCCGCCGGCCCCCCATGGCAGTCGATCTCGACCGCCTCGTCGCACACCCGCCGCAAGACGACTTCTTCCCCCCGGCTGCCTCCGAAGCGTCCGACCACGAGCCGGTCTTGGGCCGGAGACCTCAGGGGCCGGCCCCTGAGGGACAAGCAATGGGCGGCAACCATCTCCACGGCCCCGGGGCCTTCGATCCGTAGCGCCGCTATCGCCCCCCGGCCCGGCGGGGTAAGCCGGATCACGTCGAGCGGTCGGTCGGCCATGGTCGGGGCCTTGTCAGCGATCTGCCAATCCTCGATGGATGGGTTCGCCGGTCTCGTAGGTTATGCTTCAGCATAACGGAACATCGTATCGCAACAGACGTTATGCTAAAGCATAACCTACCCGGCTGCCACGTGCCCGCCGGCCCCCTGGCCTTTCCTGTCCCCGCTTGCTACGCTGGGTGCCGGAGTGTCTCGATGGCCTTCCTGGTTGGAACCGACGAAGCCGGATACGGCCCGAACCTCGGGCCGCTGGTGATCTCCGCCAGCGTCTGGCACGTGCCCGACGACCTCGACAACGGGAACAACGCCACAGTCCCCACTTGCCTCTACCGGCGGCTGGAGGCGGTGGTAACGCCCGCGCCCCGGCGGGCGGTCGGGGCCGGGATGCCGCCGGTGGCCATCGCCGACTCGAAACTCCTCTACCACGGCGGCCAGGGGCTGCGGCTCCTGGAGCGCGGCCTGTGGGCCGCCTGGTGGGCCGAGCAGAGAATACTGCCCGATACCCTGGCAACGCCCGCAAACGGGCAAGAGAAGGTTCCCGGCACCTTTGCGGCAGTCTGGAAACGCCTGGCCGGCGAGTCGGCCGCGGGACGCCGCGCCGCCCTGTGCGATGCCTGCGACGAAATGCCCGCCCCGCTGGACGCCGATCGGCAAGACATCCACCGCTTGGGGCCAACCTTCGAGGCGGCCCTGGCGGCAGCCGGCGTCCGGCTGCTCGGGCTGCAGAGCCTGGCGATCTTTCCGGCCGAGCTGAACGAAGCCCTGCGGCGGTACGGGTCGAAGGGCGAGGCCCTGTCCCGCTGGACGCTCGGGCTGCTGGCCCGGGTGCTCGCGCCGCTGGGCGACGAGCCGATCCGGGTCGTGTGCGACAAGCACGGGGGGCGGAGCCACTACCTGCCGCTGCTGGTGGAGTTCTTCCCCGACTGCTTCATCCAATCACACGGCGAAGGGCGGCAACGGAGCGTCTACCGCTTCGGCCCGCCGCACCGCCGCGTGGAAATCTGCTTTCAGGCCAAGGGCGAGTCCCACCTGCCGACCGCCCTGGCCTCGATGGCCTCGAAGTACCTTCGCGAGCTGGCCATGCGGGCATTCAATACATTCTGGGGCCCGCGCGTGCCGGGTCTGCGGCCGACCGCCGGCTATCCGCAAGACGCCCGCCGCTTCCGCGACGACATTGCCGCAGCGCAGCAGAAATTGGGCATCGAGGACGAGGTCCTGTGGCGAGTCAAGTAACGTAGGCCGCACCGGGCACCATCGGGCACCGTCGCGCAGCGATGGTCGGCATGGTCGGTGTGCGGGACACGGCACACGGCGTGTGCCGCCTACAAGAGTGTGCCGCCTACAAGAGTGTGCCGCCTACAAGAGTGTGCCGGATACATTGAAAGGAGCCTGACATGGAACTGTTCATCATCCGACATGCGTGGGCCGAGCCCGCGGACGATCCGACCTGGCCCACCGACGCCGAGCGGCCGCTCAGCGAGAAGGGGCGCAAGCGGTTTGCCCGCATGGCCGAAATCCTCGTCTCCTGCGGCGTCGGCCCGGAGGTCATCGCCACCAGCCCGTTGGTGCGCTGCGTCCAGACGGCGGAGCTTCTTGCCCGGGCGGTCGGGCGAGGGTCGCAAGTGGTCGTTTGCGAAGACCTCCGGCCCGGCGGAGATCCGGCCGGCCTCTTCCGCTGGACCGGCGAGAACTGCCGGCAGCACGAGCAGGTCGCGTGGGTCGGC
>Ga0181524_10002908_pt1 | contig 17168 bp, 18 predicted proteins | sample PEATcosm2014_Bin_34_FD_119761 | JGI IMG/M metagenome (GOLD analysis project Ga0181524, IMG submission 119761) | Peatland microbial communities from MTU Mesocosm Facility, Houghton, MI, USA - PEATcosm2014_Bin05_60_metaG | ecosystem: Environmental > Terrestrial > Soil > Wetlands > Peat | place...
ATCTCGCCATGGTCGCGAAGGGGTTCGGCGAATCTCAGTAGCCGATCGAGATGCGGCCCAAGGGCGCTGCTCGGGGCGCTGCTCGGTTCTTGACACAAGAACACGAAAACACAATATTTGTGTGATGAAAAACGTCACCATTACCCTTTCCGAGGATTTGGCCAGACGGGCCCGGGTAGAGGCCGCGAAACAAGAGAAGAGCCTGTCACGCTTCGTCGCTGATCTGCTTGCCGAACGATGTCCGAGCGAAACCGGGAAGCTGGGGGCGTTGGAGGAATTCTTTTACGGTCCTGGATATCCCGGAATCAGCAAAGCTTGGCGGGGACGGGAGGCGCTCTATGCCGAGCGGGAAGATGAGTTGCTTCGCCGATACGAATCTCATCGTTTACGTGGCCGATCCGAGCGAGCCGATAAAACGTCCGAGGGTGAGGGATTTTCTAGCGCTGATCATCAGGCAGCATACACTGGTGCTCAGTCCTCAAAGCCTAAACGAGTGCTATCGCGTCGTAACCGAAAGGCGCGATCTAATGCCCCGAAATGATGCCCGTCGCTTTGTTGGTGCATGGCATCCTTATTGTACTGCTCCTTACGACTTCGAGGTCACCCAAGAGGCGTGGCGAGTTCAAGATCGACATGGCTTTTCGTGGTGGGATTCCATGCTGTTGGCTTCGGCAATCCTGGCTCGCTGCGAAGTCTTTTTGAGCGAGGACTTGCAGCACGAAATGAAAGTCTTCGGCATGACAGTCTTGAATCCGCTCGAGCTCGAGCTGAGCGACGATTTCTTCAGATGAAATGAACGTCCATGGGCTTCAAATGCGGCATCGTCGGCCTGCCGAACGTCGGCAAGTCGACCCTCTTCAATGCGCTGACCGAAACTGCGGCGGCGCAAGCGGCGAATTATCCGTTCTGCACCATCGAGCCGAATGTCGGCGAGGTCGCGGTGCCGGACCGGAGGCTCGAAACCTTGGCGACGCTCGCCAAGTCGGCGGTGATCGTGCCGACCCGGCTCACTTTCGTCGACATCGCGGGCCTCGTCCGCGGCGCCTCGAAGGGCGAAGGGCTCGGCAACCAGTTCCTCGCCAATATCCGCGAGGTCGACGCCATCGCACATGTCGTGCGTTGCTTCGAAGATACCGACGTGACCCATGTCGAAGGCCGCATCGATCCGATAGCCGACATCGAAACGGTCGAGACCGAACTGATGCTCGCCGATCTGGATAGTCTGGAACGCAGGGTCGATAGTCTCGGCAAGAAAGCCAAGGGCGGCGACAAAGAAGCCAAGGAGACGCTCGATCTCGTCGAACGCGCGCTGGCGCTCCTGCGCGACGGCAAGCCGGCGCGACTGACCGAGCGCAAGCCCGAGGAGGAAAAGGCGTTCCACATGCTCGGCCTGCTCACGTCGCTGCCGGTGCTCTATGTCTGCAACGTGGACGAAAATTCCGCGGCCGACGGCAATGCGTTTTCGCAAACGGTCGCAGTCCGAGCGAAACAAGAGGGGGCCGCGGCGATCGTCGTTTCCGCCAAGATCGAGGCGGAGATCGCGGTGTTGTCGCGCGACGAGCGCGAGGACTACCTCGCCGCCATCGGGCTGAAGGAAGCCGGTCTCGACCGCCTGATCTCAGCCGGCTATGCGCTTCTCGATCTCGTCACCTTCTTCACCGCCGGACCGAAAGAGGCGCGCGCCTGGACGGTGACGGCAGGCACCAAAGCGCCGCAAGCAGCCGGCGTCATCCACACCGATTTCGAGCGCGGCTTCATCCGTGCTGAAACCATCGCCTACGACGATTATGTGGCTTGCGGTGGCGAGGCCGGCACGCGCGATGCCGGTAAGATGCGGCTCGAAGGCAAGGACTATGTGGTGCAGGACGGCGACGTCATGCATTTTCGCTTCGCGAACTAGTAATCAGTAATCAGAAACTCATAATCAAATCTGATTATTGACTACTGATTCCTGATGCCTGTCCCCTGGTTCCTGATGGCGCCCAAATGTTCGTTGATGCGGAACACGATCAGCACGAATTCGGCGATGATGCGGGCCATGATCACGCCCATGAAGGCGCCGAGCACGCTGACCATGAGCAGGATCATGCCGACAAATGGATTGAAAGCCATTGTCGTAAGCGAATTGACCGCGCCGGCGAAGCCCATCAGGATAGCGACGACGACGGCGAGCCAATAGAAGACCTTGATCACGGTGGGCGTCACGAACCGTTCCCACTGGAACAGATCGCCGAGGCCGAACATGGCTTCCTCCTCGCAAAAGTCCGCGTGATTCTCGCTGCCGGCCGCAGACTGCACTTCGCGATTGCGATGGTCAATCGAGTTCAGCTTGCGGGCGCTTGATCGAAAAGTCGGCGCCTGGATTGCCCCCTGTCTGATTGACCGACTTTTCGCGGGCGTCTAGGGACTGCGAGCCAGCGAACAGGGCCGTCATGCGCAATCTCAATCGGCAAGATACCGTCGCGTCGGCGCCCCAAATGTCGAGCGATCAACGTCGGGCGCTTGCGATTGCCGGCGCGGCGCACGCGCTGCACGACGGTTATGCCGACCTTATCTACATCATGCTGCCGTTGTGGCAGGCCGAATTCGGCCTGACCTATGCCGCGCTCGGCGCCTTGCGCAGCGTTTTCGTCGGCGCCATGGCGAGCCTGCAAATTCCGGCCGGATTTGCCGCCGAACGGTTCGGCTCAGCCATCATGCTTGCGCTCGGTACCGCGCTGGCCGGGCTCGGCTATTGCTTCGCCGGAGCGAGTTCAGGCTTCGCCACGCTGCTCGGCGCGCTTCTGGTCTCCGGCATCGGGGCGAGCGCACAGCATCCGGTCGCGTCCGCGCTGGTCGCCCGCGCCTTTGCCGGACCGCGCTCGCTCAAAGCGCTCGGCACCTACAATTTCGCTGGCGACATCGGAAAAATGACGGTGCCGGCCACGCTTTCCGTCTTGCTCTTGGCGTTGGCGTGGCGACCGGCACTGGCGCTGCTCGGCAGCGTCGGCATCGCCATGGCGGCCGTCGTCTACTTCGCCGCACCGCGTTACGAACGCGGCCGACCGCAGCTGCCGCAGACCGAGTCGGCCGCGGTGCAGGGCGTGGAACGGCAGCCTTTCGCTTTCGCCGTGTTGTTGACGATCGGCATCATCGACAGCGCGACCCGCATGGGATTTTTGCTGTTTCTGCCGTTCGTGCTGAGGGACAAAGGCGCGAGCGCGCAGGCGATCGGCATGGCGATGACGCTCGTCTTCGCCGGGGGCGCGGCGGGCAAGCTTGCGTGCGCCTTCATCGGCGCCCGGATCGGAGTGGTCGGAACGGTGTGCCTGACCGAAGGCGTCACGGCGGCGGGAATTCTCGCTTTATTTCCCCTCCCGCTCGACTCGGCGCTGATGCTGTTGCCGGTCGTCGGGGTCGCGCTCAATGGCACTTCGTCGGTGCTCTACGGTTCGGTGCCCGATCTGGTCGCCCCGCACCGACGGACCCGGGCGCTGAGCATTTTCTACACCGGCACGATCGGCTCGGGCGCGATCGCGCCGGTGCTGTTCGGCCGCGCCGGCGACGTGTTCGGCGTGTGGCATGCTTTGATCCTGGTCGCGGCCGTCGTGTTGTTCACGCTGCCGCTCGCGGCGCTTTTGCGCAGCGCGCTGGCGCGCAGTTACGGTGCCGGGACGACCTAAGCGCGCGCCGCTTGTCGGCGTTTCGTTTTCTGTCCTTGAAATTGATGAAGTTTCTTTTGCAACTATTTTGCGGTCGGGATAAAATCAAATATCTTCGCGGCCCCCGATTAGCCGAATAAGACGACTTTTGAAGTGTTTATGAGTCTGCCCGGCACCGAGGGAGGCAACGCTATTTAATCGCTTCCATTGGGACATCTGCCATTGCGCCGACGAGCGACCACGAAAGCCGATCTGACGGCTCGGGAGATCGAGGTTCTCCGCTGGGTAGCCAATGGCAAGTCGGCCTGGGAGGTCGGCGAGATTTTGAAAATTACAAAGAGGACGGTCGACGCGCATGTGCAGACCGTCGTACGCAAGCTCGGCGCGGCCAACCGCACGCATGCCGTCGCGCTCGCGCTTCGCAACGGCGTGATCGAATTATAATACTGTCATAAATGCCACTAGCGAGGCTCCACAACCGGAAGTAAGTTAACAATGTCGGGTACCAGACATTCTGGTGTCCGCGGGTCGATTATCCATCGGTTGGCCGGGGCCATGTCATTCCGGCCGCGCATCGCGTCGCAGAGCAAAACAAAGCCCCGCCGTGCGCGACTGCCAGTTGTCGCGGCTGCGCGACGAGCAATGCGCGGGGAGGTGTCATGAATTATCTGGCTGGCGGCCACAGCGTTTTCGGGGATAGCGGGTTGGGATCCAATCAGACGTTGAATATTGGGGCCTTCGCCGCGAAATACGGCGGCGTCACCGTCACCCGGTTCAAGCCCGGGACCGTACTCTACAGTCAGGGCGAACCGGCCGACGCCTTATTCTATGTTCGGGACGGCCAGGTCCAGATCACGGTCGTCTCCAGTCTCGGCAAAGCGGGCATTCTCGGCGTTCTTGGCAGCGGCGAACTATGCGGCGAAGGCAGTTTGCTGGGCAATGAGATTCGCGTCGCAACCGCGGAATGCATGGTCGAAAGCAGCATCGCGCGGCTCGAACGCTCGAGCGTGATCCGCGGCGTGCGCGACGATGCGGCGATCGCCGAATACTTTGTCGCCTCCGCCTTGGCGAGCGTGGTTCGATTGCGTGAAAATCTCATCAGCCAGTTGTTCGATTGCAGCGAAAAGCGGCTGGCGCGCATTCTTCTTACTCTGGCGCATCACGACATATACCGCCGGCACGACAACATCATTCGCAACGTCGATCAGGAGGAACTGGCCCAGATGATCGGTACCACGCGATCTCGCGTCAATCATTTCATGAACAAATTTCGCAAGCTCGGCTGCATCGATTATGACGGCAGGGCGATCCTCGTCCACGAGTCCTTGTCGACCTTGGTGCTCCACGAGCACTTGTTCGATGCATGCGAACCGCCGGTGTCAAGCGCGGCAGTCCCTCGCGCGGTCGGATATCCATAGGCGCGGGAATGCCACACTGAATCGCGGCGCCACTCGCGGTTGATCGGAGTCAAGGTAGTGGTGTTTTTGATCGATCGAGCCGAGATCGTTTGCAAAACCGGTGAGCGACGCCCGCGCCTTTTTCGCATCAAGAAACGTCGCCCGCGCGGCAAACGCAAACCGCGAATATTTTTAGTGCCTGGGACGTTCGATCACGGTGAAGGCCCTGCCGCTTCGCCCGGCGAAAACGGGACATTCGAGGTCGCGGCCTTCGCGGCCGGTTCCGGCGGAACCAGCCGATCCGCGGTCGGAAAAGCGAACAACGCCTCGCGCGAACCCTTCTGGCGTTCGCCGATTGCGGCTCGGGGAGCCGGAGCGGCGCTGTCATCGACAGACCGGATCAGGCGGCGCTCGCCCAAATGGTCGGCACGACATGCGCCCGTATCAGCTATTTCCTGAATAAATTTCGTGGCTTGGGCTACATCGATTACAATGGTGGCATTACGGTTCATCGCTTCTTGTCCAAGGCGCTGACGCCCGACAGCCAATCGCCCCATCGGTAAGTCCAGTCGATGCGCCGGCCGCGACGCGGAAATAGGGGACGCGAGCCGCATCGGTTAGCTCCGGCGTCGCGTTGAAATCACAAGGCCGAGCAGGCCAATAATAAGTGTCGTCCAGCACGGGATAGTATGTACGCAAATTCCGTTACGATTGTACAATATTGAACAGTAGAATTGAATTTGCCGTGGCAAATTTTCCGACGCTGATGTGGCGCGAGTCGTTGTTGCTTCGCACGACTGTGATCGCGCGAAGTGCGTTGTCCCAGGGTTACAGGTTGGGTGAAACCTTCGCGTGTTGCGACGCAAAAGGCCGGCATCGGTTTGCCGGGACGTGCATAGCAACCTGGATCCCAAGGCTTTGCAATTGAACGATCGGTGCCGTCATCGGCGTGGCTACAACACGCGAGGACGCCGCCATGGATCGATCAGGCGAGGCCGGAACAAGCGACGAAATCTATATCGTCGACGATGACTACGATACCCGCGAGGCGCTGTCTGTCATCTGTCGTAATGCGGGATACCGCACCGCGGCCTTCACCGACGGCAAATCCTTCGTTCGTCTGGCGCGCGACCAGGCTCCGGCCTGCGTGCTGCTCGATCTCTGCAGGTCCGGCGCGTCGGGGCTCGAAGTCCTCAAGGAGATCGACGCCAAAAACTACGGTGCGCCGATCCTGATCTTTTCCGACCGGAAAGACGTCGTCCACGTCGTCACCGCCATGCGCAATGGCGCCTTCGACTATCTGGAGAAGCGGCTCGACGCGGACACCGTCCTCGCCCACGTGCTCGACGCAATCGAATCGTGGAAACAGCTTCACGAACGCGAGGACGCACGGCCGACCCTATCGTCGGCGATCCGCGGGCATTATCAGCTCACCGAGCGCGAGTGCGAGGTATTGGCGCAAATCGCGGCGGCGGCGTCCAACAAAGAGACTGCCAGAGCGCTCGGGATAAGCCCGCGGACGGTCGAGATCCATCGCGGCCGGATCATGCACAAGCTCGGCGCCAAGAACTCCGTCGATCTGATGCGCATCGTCATGAACGGCGGCGGCGACCGCGCCGTCATGGCCTGATCCGGGAGCGCCCCGCGTGACCGTCGTCTCGACAGACCAGGCTCCCACCCTGCGAACATGGGCTGTCGCTAAGGCAGGATGACTCTTCTTCGAATCGTCATCCAGCTCCAGCTGTTTATCTTAGCATGTCCTTTTCGCAAAACTGGCCTCGAGCCCCGGATCACGTCCGAGCGCAGGCCTCGTTGCGGGACAGGCTATAGCCGGGCGCTGTCGGCCGCCCCAGGTCGACCCTTCCGTGCGGCGCGGACGCGCCGGACCGATCGGAGCGATCCGTCGCTGCTCGGCAATATAGCGAGACTGGCTTGTGCGAACTGGCTTGCTGGCCCCGTGACGTGACCGTGATATAGTCCGGCACACCAACGACGGAGCCGCTGTTATGATTCTTCCCCCGGCATTTATCCTCGGCGCGCATCTTTTCATGCCGGTCGCCGACAGTGTCCCGGTCCTCAATGTCGATCAGGTCTGCCAGGGTATCGCGCAGCAGGGCGGTGTGACCTTTCATGACGCCGCCGTTGCCGACGAAAAGAAAAATTGCCTCGACAGCGAGCAGGCCATCCGCGGCGAACTGGTCAAACAATGGTCGAGCTTCGCGCCGGCCGATAAGGTCGCTTGCACCAACGAAGCGCGCATGGGGGGAGACTCGAGTTACACCGAGCTGCTCACCTGCCTCGAAATGGCGCGCGACGTGAGGGTCGTGCACAGCCAGCAGGAAGCGCCGAACACCGCGGCGGCAAAAGCCAAACCGAAACAGAAGCCGTAGCGCCGGATGACTTTTCTTCGAATCGCCACCCGGCTCTAATAACCGATCAGAATCTCGCTGACGGTCGGCTTCACGGCGCGGATGGCGGGGTCGGACGAGCTGAAGTCCTGGTCGGCGGACAAGGCGCCGACTGCCTCCGCGGAGGCCTTGGGATCGGCGCGCAGGCTCAAGCCGGACTTGCAGCCGCCGGGTAAAGTCGCCAGCACGCCGTCGTCCCAATCGCTCACCGTCGCGACGCCGCTTTTGTCGAAACCTTTGACTTTGAAAGGCTTGTGGTTGAGCTTTTCCAGTTGCGCCAAAGTGAGACCAAGCTTCATGCCGCCGGGAGCGGTCCAGGTCGATTGGCCGTTGACGACGATCAGATAAGTCTGGCTGCGCGCGGCCGGGTTGGCCCACCAGACTTCGAGACGCCGCTTCGGATCGTTCGGATAAAGCACCGAGGCCGGCACCTTGGTGCCGCCACTGGCATCGACGTCGGCAAAGGCGATGTTTTTGGACTCGTAGGTCATGGCGAGCCGGAGATGGCTCGAGTCCTTGCTGAAAATGCCGGCACAGACGACGACGTGGGCGTCCGCCGGGGCGGGTTTCGGTGCCGTCGCCCGCGCCGGCGGGGCGGTGGGCGCCGGCGGTGTGTCGGTAGCGGCATGCATGATCGGATGGGCTGCCGGCTTCGGTGACCCGCTCGCCGGGGAGGCAAGGGAGCGCGTGACGCTGCCGCTCGGTACCGCCACGGCGGCCGGCATCGGCTGCTTGATTTGCGAGGGCGCGAGTTGGTCGTTGGTGTCGAGGTCCGGGTCGGGCTGCATCGCCGGAGCGGCCGTTCCTTTGTGCGAGCGCCGCGCCGGTTTCGCCGCCGGCGGCGGCGCCTGATCGGGTTCGTCGTTATCCATGATGGAAGGTTGCGCCTGTGAGGCCTGGGCCTGCTGCGCGGCTAAAGGCCCCGCAGCCGCGAATGCCGCAAGCGAGGCTACGACAAATACCGCTCCAACTGTCGCGCCGAGCCGTCCTTCACCCATTCCCGCCTCCGTTGCCGATGCCCCGTTAGCATAACACGGCTTAAAAAGTCAGCCGCCGCATAATTTTTTCCCTGGCCGCAAAACACGGTGACGACAACGACTTGCACGCAAAATCGGTTTGGATGCGACGACGCAAGGAGCGCTGCGGCAAATTGATCTAGATCAGTGTGCCGGTTGTCGAAAGGCCGAAACTTGTAGCATGGGGGAGCAAGCGACCGGACTGTTGACGCTTGTCTGCGCGAAAACCGGCGGAGAAATAAACACCGGGGCGGTGTATTCATGCGCCGATCTGGACCGGGTCCGCGACGCCAAATTGATGCTGCATTGCAGATTCTGCGGGGAAACTCACCTGTTCCGCTTCGCCGAAGCCCGCTTAAAACCGATCGACGGCGGCAAATCCCCGTAGTCCGGCGCTTTCGATTGGCGCGGTGAGCAAAAACGCAGCTTGATCTGATTCTTATGAATTGCTTGCCGAGCCGAGGCGCGCGGCAACTTCGCCCGCCTATGCCCTGCGGGCTTCGGCGCGGCAGCCCGCTTGGCAGTGATCCTTAAGGACTTCCCGGGCCGAAGCTCGCATAGCGAGCGAGGGCTGGTGGAGCCAGGCGGAGTCGAACCGCCGACCTCTTGAATGCCATTCAAGCGCTCTCCCAACTGAGCTATGGCCCCTTCAGGGAACAGGGATCAGTCATCAGTAGTCAGAAGCCTGAAATGGGTTCTGATCACCGACTACTGAGTTCCTGTTACGATTATCCTTCCTCCTCGTTCTCGATGTCGCCGCCGATAATGTCGGTGACATCGGCGTCTTCTTCTTCCTGTTCCTCGATGAAGGTGTCGTCGTCGTCAAGCGCCTCGTCGATCTCGACGTCTTCCTCACCGATCTCGGCCTCGCCCGTCACCGGCTTCTTGGCGCCTTGCGCCTCGGCATCGGCCTCTTCGAGCGACACGGTCTCGACTTCCTGCGGTTCCGGCGAAACGACCTCTTCGACCGGAGCGACCCGCGGGGCGACCGGCGCCGCGTCCGGGCGCGGCCGGGTCACGATCGGCGCGACCTGATAGACCGTGCCGCATTTCGGGCAGTGGATCGGGTCCTTATCGAGATCGTAGAACTTGGCGCCGCAATTGGCGCAGAGCCTTTTGGTGCCCAGTTCGGGTTTGGCCACGGTCCAGATCCTTTTCGGCAATTCGGGTGCTTCACTTGGCTAGTCAAAACGCGGCTGTCAATAGTCGATCGTCCGCCAATGCCGCCGGTTTGGGCCGCCGCACGGATAGGATGACGGGCCGCAGCGGCCCATGGTAGAGCCCGTGCGAGAAGGCGGTCGGAACCGCCGGCTGGATGCCTCGCGACCCATGGAAGCCCAATCCACCCCGCTGACCGCCAGCCGCAACGGCCGCCTGGCCGGGCGCGTGCGCGTGCCGGGTGACAAGTCGATTTCCATCCGAGCGCTGATCCTGGGTGCGCTTACGGTCGGCGAAACCGGCGTCAACGGGCTGCTCGAGGGCGAAGATGTCCTCAATACCGCGAGGGCCTTAAGGCAGCTCGGCGCCGGTATCGAACGCACCGGCGAGCGCGCCTGGTCGATCCACGGCGTCGGCGTCGCCGGCTTTGCCGAGCCCGCCCGGGCGCTCGATTTCGGCAATTCCGGAACCGGCTGCCGGCTCGTGCTCGGCGCGGTTGCCGGCTGCCCGATCACGGCGACGTTCGACGGCGACGCGTCGCTGCGCAGCCGGCCGATGCGCCGCGTGCTCGAACCGCTGGAGCGGATCGGCGCGCGCACGTTGGTCTCGGCGGACGGCCGCCTGCCGCTGACACTTGCCGGCGCCCGCGATCCGATGCCGATCGTATTCGAGTTGCCGGTTGCATCGGCGCAATTGAAATCGGCGACGCTTTTGGCCGGTCTGGCGGCGCCAGGCGAAACCGTCGTGATCGAAAGGGAGGCGACCCGCGACCATACCGAGAAGATGCTCACGCATTTCGGCGCTCAAGTGCGGGTCGAACCAGTGCGGGTCGAACCGGCGAACGGCCATGGCGCGGGCACCGGGCGCCGTATCACGCTGGTCGGCCAGCCGGAACTTACGCCGCGGCCGGTCGTGGTTCCCGCCGATCCGTCGTCGGCGGCATTCCCCCTCGTCGCCGCTCTTGTCGTGCCGGGTTCGGAAATCATTCTCGAGGGCGTGATGATGAACCCGCTTCGCACCGGCCTCATTACGACGCTCTCCGAGATGGGCGCGTCGATCGAACCGCTCGATCGACGCCACGAAGGGGGCGAGGAGGTCGCCGACCTGCGCATCCGGGCCGGCACCTTGCGCGGCGTGGAAGTGCCGGCCGCGCGCGCGCCGTCGATGATCGACGAATATCCGGTGCTTGCGGTCGCCGCCGCCTTCGCCCAAGGCACGACCGTCATGCGCGGACTGAAGGAGCTGCGTGTCAAGGAATCCGATCGGCTCGCCGCTACCGCCGCGCTTCTGCGCGAGAACGGCGTCGCGGTCGACATCGAAGGCGACGATCTCATCGTCCACGGCAGCTCCCGCCCCGCCGGCGGCGGGATGGTCAAGACCCACATGGATCACCGCATCGCCATGGCGGCGGTCGTGCTCGGTCTTGCCAGCGAGCGCCCGGTGACGATCGACGACGGCACTTTCATCGCGACGAGCTTTCCGGATTTTATCGAATTGATGCGGGGACTTGGGGCGGATTTGTCATGATCATCGCCATCGACGGGCCCGCCGCTTCGGGCAAAGGTACCATCGCCAGGCAGATCGCGGCGGTCTATGGGCTGCATCACCTCGATACCGGGCTGCTCTATCGGGCGGTGGCCAAGGCGGTGCTCGACGCCGGCTATGCGCCGGACGATGCGGTGCGGGCGATCGAAGCCGCGGTCATGCTCGATCCGACCAAGTTCGACGATAATGCGCTGAAATTGCAGGTGATTACCGAGGCCGCCTCGGTCGTTGCGGCAATCCCGCAAGTGCGGGAAGCGTTGATGAATTATCAACGCGAATTCGCCACTCGGTCGCCGGGCGCCGTGCTCGACGGCCGCGATATCGGCACCGTGATCGCACCGGGCGCCGACGTAAAGCTGTTCGTCGTCGCGTCCCCGGAAGTGCGCGCCACGAGGCGCGTGCGCGAACTGCGGGCGCGAGGCGAGACCGCCGACGAAGCCGATGTGCTCGCCGACCTGTTACGGCGCGACGAGCGCGATTCCCGGCGCACCGCCGCCCCGCTCAAGGCGGCGCCGGACGCACACTTGCTCGATACCACGCATTTGGGTATAGACGCGGCGTTCCGGGCCGCCGTCGATATCATCGAGGCCGTTCGAGTGGGCCGAAAGCGCCGTTGACAGCGTTTTCGTCATTGGAGGTTAGCCCGCTCACCGTCTCGTTTTGCGCGGTACCGAACGCCGGTTTCGAGCGATAGCCGTCGCTCGGAATGCAAAGTTTCGTCCCGAATGTATGGCTTTGGCCCCACCCGCCGGTCTTGCCGGCGGTTGCCGCGTGTTCGGGATCGTTTTCATTCGAGGGGTTGGGAGACTTTATGGTTCAAGCTCAAGCCGCCTCGCCGACGCGCGAGGATTTTGCCAAGCTGATCGACGAATCTTTCAGCGACGGCCATTTGCAGGAAGGTTCCGTCGTCAAAGGCACCGTCGTCGCGATCGAACGGGATCTCGCTGTCATCGACGTGGGCCTCAAGACCGAAGGCCGCGTGGCGATGCGCGAATTCGCAAGCCCCGGCCGCAACAATGAAATCAAGGTCGGCGACACCGTCGAGGTCTATCTCGAGCGTGTCGAAAACGCGCTCGGCGAGGCGGTGCTGTCGCGCGACAAGGCGCGTCGCGAGGAAAGCTGGGGCAAACTCGAAAAGGCGTTCCAGAACAACGAAAAAGTGCAGGGCGTCATCTTCAACCAGGTTAAGGGCGGCTTCACCGTCGATCTCGACGGCGCCGTGGCCTTCCTGCCGCGGTCGCAGGTCGACATCCGCCCGATCCGCGACGTGTCGCCGCTGATGAACAACCCGCAGCCGTTCCAGATCCTCAAAATGGATCGCCGCCGCGGCAATATCGTCGTGTCGCGCCGCACCGTGCTGGAAGAGACGCGCGCCGAGCAGCGTCAGGAACTGGTGCAGAACCTCGAAGAGGGTCAGGTCATCGACGGCGTGGTCAAGAACATCACCGACTACGGCGCCTTCGTCGATCTCGGCGGCATCGACGGGCTTCTGCACGTCACCGATATCGCCTGGCGGCGCGTCAACCATCCCTCCGAGGTGCTCAATATCGGCCAGCAGGTCAAGGTGAAGATCATCAAGATCAATCACGAGACCCACCGCATCTCGCTCGGCATGAAGCAGCTGCTCGACGATCCGTGGCAGGGCATCGAGGTCAAGTATCCGGTCGCGGCGCGGTTCAAGGGCCGCGTCACCAATATCACCGACTACGGCGCGTTCGTCGAACTGGAGCCCGGCATCGAAGGCCTGATCCATGTTTCCGAGATGTCGTGGACCAAGAAGAACGTGCACCCCGGCAAGATCGTGTCGACCTCACAGGAGGTCGAGGTGCAGGTGCTCGAGGTCGATCCGGTGAAACGCCGCATCTCGCTCGGCCTCAAGCAGACCATGCGCAATCCGTGGGAGGTGTTCGTCGAAAAACATCCCGTCGGCTCGGTGGTCGAGGGCGAGGTCAAGAACAAGACCGAATTCGGCCTGTTCCTTGGGCTGGACGGCGACGTCGACGGCATGGTGCATCTGTCCGACCTCGATTGGAAACGACCGGGCGAGCAGGTCATCGAAGAGTACAAGAAGGGCGACAAGGTGCAGGCGCAGGTGCTCGATGTCGATGTCGACAAGGAGCGCATTTCGCTCGGCATCAAGCAGCTTGCCGATGGCGGTACGCCCGCCGCGGATGCCGCCGCCGGCGATCTGAAGAAGGGCGCCGTCGTCACTTGCGAAGTGCTCGACGTGAAGGAAGGCGGCATCGACGTCCGGATCGTCGGGACCGAATTCAGCTCCTTCATCAAACGCTCCGAACTGGCGCGCGACCGTTCCGAGCAGCGTCCGGATCGCTTCGCCGCAGGGCAGAAGGTCGATGCCCGGGTGCTGCAGTTCGACCGCCGCTCGCGCCGCGTCCAGGTTTCCATCAAGGCGCTCGAAGTCGCCGAGGAAAAGGAGGCGATCGCGCAATACGGCTCCTCCGATTCCGGCGCGACATTGGGCGACATTCTCGGCACCGCGCTCAAGCGCAAGGGCGAAGAGGCCGAGGAAAGCGAAACGGCGGACTCCGAGGAGTGACGGACTCGTCATTCCGGATCGCCACGAAGTGGCGAGTCCGGAATCCATATCCACGGGCGGTGATTATGGATTCCGGGCTCCTCGCTTTGCTCGGCCCCGGAATGACGAACTAAGGGGGCGGGAGCTCCGACAAGGAACGTACCATGTCGCTTGACGCCGACCTGATCGTCGACCGCCGCCGCATGCGGCGTAAGCTCACGTTCTGGCGCGTCTTCGCCGTCGCCGTGATCGTGCTCGGCGTTGTCGGAGCGACGGCATGGGCCGGCAACCGCTTCGGCGGAGTTCGTCCCTACATTGCGCGGGTGACGATCGCGGGCCTGATCCGCGGCGACCGCGAGCGTGTCGAACAGCTCGATCGGTTGTCCCGCTCGTCGACGGCGCGGGCCGTGATCGTGCATGTCGACAGCCCGGGCGGCACCACCGCCGGCTCCGAGCAGCTTTACGATTCGCTGTCGCGGCTGCGCGAGAAGAAGCCACTGGTGATCGTCGTCGACAGCATGGCGGCATCCGGCGGCTACATCACGGCGCTGGCCGCCGATCACATCGTGGCGCAGCAGACCTCGCTCGTCGGCTCGATCGGCGTATTGTTCCAATATCCGAATGTCGCCGATCTGCTCGATAAGATCGGCGTCAAGGTCGAATCGGTGAAATCGACGCCGCTCAAGGCCGCGCCCGACGGCTTCGAGCCGACCAGCCCCGAAGCCCGTGCCGCGCTGAATTCGATCATCCAGGATTCCTACGCCTGGTTCAAAGGCCTGGTGCAGGACCGCCGCCATCTGACCGACAGCGAGTTGCAGGCGGCTTCCGACGGCCGCGTCTTCACCGGGCACCAGGCGATCGATTTGAAGCTTGTCGACCAGCTCGGCGACGAGCGCACCGCGCTCGACTGGCTCGCCAAGGAGAAGGGCGTCGATACCAAGCTGCCGGTGCGCGACTACGAACTCAAAAGCCGGTTCGGCGACCTGCCGTTCCTGCATGCCGCGGCGGTGGCGGTGCTCGACGCGGCCGGTTTGACGGCGCTTGGCCAGCGGCTCGAAACCCTCGGCGCGGTCGACGCCATGGAGCGTTTCAATCTTGACGGTCTATTGGCCCTTTGGCACCCTGCTGGCGCGAATTAGGCGACGGTGCTTCTTTCGGCCCGCCGTTCCGATACCCGGAGCAGCGGTCGCGGGCGACCCAAGGGAATGCCCAAGGCGGGGACCATGATCAAGTCCGAACTGGTTCAACGTATTTCCGAGCAGAACCCCCACCTTTATCAGCGCGACGTCGAGAACATCGTCAACGCTATTCTCAACGAAATCATTGCCGCGATGGCGCGCGGCGACCGCGTCGAGTTGCGCGGCTTCGGCGCCTTTTCGGTGAAAGAGCGGCCGGCGCGCACCGGACGCAATCCGCGCACCGGCGCGCATGTCTCGGTCGATCAGAAATGCGTGCCGTTCTTCAAGACCGGCAAGGAAATGCGCGAACGGCTCAATCGGCCGGTCGAAGGTTGACCGGCGCTCCGCGATCGATTGGACACGTGATCCGCAAAATCGTTGCGGCGATTATTCTTGCATCGATCGCCATCGTCATCATCGCCTTTGCGGTCGCCAACCGGCAGGACGTCACGGTCTCGTTCGACCCGTTCAGTTCGAATGTCCCGGCCGGCTCGGTCACGCAGCCGTTGTTCGTTGTGCTCATCGCCGTGCTGATCCTTGGCGTCGTGATCGGCGGTATCGCGGCCTGGTTTGGGCATGGCAAATGGCGCCGAACTGCGCGCCGGCTCGAACGCGAGCTCGATGAACTGCGCAGCGAACTCCACGCGTTCCGGCGCGCCGGAGCGGCCGCTTCGGTCAGCATCCCGCGGGCGGGCCCGCCGCCCGAGCGGCTCAAGTTGACGCCGCCGCCGTCTTGAGAAGGTGGCTCCGGCCCGGGCAAGACAAAGCGGGCGCGGCACTGTAGAACGGCGCCAGTTTTGGACGCCCGAATCCCCGACCGAGTCAGTCGATGTCGCTCATCGTCAAAATCTGCGGCCTCTCCACGCCCGAAGCGCTCGATGTCGCGATCGAGGCCGGTGCCGACATGGTGGGTTTTGTGTTCTTTCCGCCGTCGCCGCGTCACCTGGCATTCGACGTGGCGCGCCGGCTCGGCGCGCGGGTGCGCGGGCGGGCACAAAAGGTGGCGCTCACGGTCGATGCCGACGATGCCGTCTTCGACGCCGCGATCGAGGCCCTGCAGCCGGACCTGTTGCAGCTTCACGGCAAGGAACCGCCGGCGCGGGTCGCTGCCCTCAAAACGCGGTTCGGCCTGCCGGTGATGAAGGCAATTCCCGTCGCGACCACGGGCGACCTCGCCGCGGTCGCGGCCTACGCTCCCGTTGCCGACCGGCTGTTGTTCGACGCCCGGGCGCCGCGCGAGGCGACGCGGCCGGGCGGGCTCGGCCGGCCGTTCGACTGGCAAATTCTGCAAAACCTCGATCCCGGTGTGCCGTTCATGCTGTCCGGCGGGCTCGATGCCGGCAATGTCGGCGAGGCCTTGCGCGTCACCCGCGCGCCCGGCGTCGATGTCTCTTCGGGCGTCGAACGCGCGCCGGGCGACAAGGACCCTGATAAGATACGCGTCTTCATCCGCGCCGCGCGCGACGCCGCGGCAAAACAGATCGATCGAGTAGCCTGCGAACGTTTGGCCTGAGAAAGTGTGTCGATGAGCGTGCAACAAAAACTCAATTCCTTCCGCACCGGGCCGGACGAGCGCGGTCATTTCGGCATCTATGGCGGCCGTTTTGTCGCCGAGACGCTGATGCCGCTGATCCTGGAACTGGAAGAGGCCTACGCCAAGGCCAAGGCCGATCCGGAATTCAAGCGGGATATGGACGGCTATCTGACGCATTACGTCGGCCGGCCGTCGCCGCTCTATTTTGCCGAGCGCCTGACCGAATATTGCCGAAACGTGAAGTCGGCCTCCGGCCTTATGGGCGCGAAAATCTATCTCAAACGCGAAGAGCTCAATCACACCGGCGCGCACAAGGTGAACAATGTGCTCGGCCAGATTCTTCTGGCGCGGCGCATGGGCAAACAGCGCATCATCGCCGAGACCGGCGCCGGCATGCACGGCGTCGCCACCGCGACGCTGTGCGCGCGGTTCGGCCTCGAATGCATCGTCTACATGGGCTCCGTCGACGTCGAGCGGCAGAAGGCGAATGTGTTCCGCATGAAAATGCTCGGCGCCAAAGTGGTGCCGGTGGAGTCGGGGGCGAAAACGCTCAAGGACGCGATGAACGAGGCATTGCGCGACTGGGTCACCAATGTCGGCTCGACCTTCTACTGCATCGGCACCGTGGCCGGTCCGCATCCCTATCCGATGCTGGTGCGCGACTTCCAGTCGATCATCGGCCGCGAGACGCGCGAGCAGATGCAAGCGGCCGAGGGCCGGCTGCCGGACTCGCTCGTCGCCTGCATCGGCGGCGG
>Ga0181524_10002919_pt1 | contig 17140 bp, 8 predicted proteins | sample PEATcosm2014_Bin_34_FD_119761 | JGI IMG/M metagenome (GOLD analysis project Ga0181524, IMG submission 119761) | Peatland microbial communities from MTU Mesocosm Facility, Houghton, MI, USA - PEATcosm2014_Bin05_60_metaG | ecosystem: Environmental > Terrestrial > Soil > Wetlands > Peat | place...
CGTCTGCTTAACCGACCTGATCCCAGGCCGACGCCCCCTCGCCCTCTCGAGCCGCGGATTAGCCAGTCCCGGATCACCCCCCGGCCCCAGCCGCATGTCCCTGGGGGCTATTCCTCGGAGCTGCCTTGGACACTCTCCCCTGGACAGCCGGGCCTGGTTGAACCTATTCTGGCCGAAATCTCTATGAGCAAGACCCGGAACATTGAACGGTCGTACGAACTGGCCAAGGAACGCTATGCCCAACTGGGTGTGGACAGCGAGCAAGCCCTGGAGCAACTGGCCGGCATTCCCATTTCCATCCATTGCTGGCAAGGCGACGACGTGGGCGGGTTCGAGAACGCCGGGCAGGAATTGGGCGGCGGTCTGGCGGTGACGGGCAATTACCCCGGCAAGGCCCGCACGGCGCAGGAGTTGCGCAGCGATTTCGAGAAGGCGCTCTCGCTGATTCCGGGCAGCCACCGTTTCAACCTGCACGCCTGCTACGCCGAGATGGACGGCCGCAAAGTGGACCGGGACGCTTTGGGCGCAGATCAATTCAAGGATTGGATAGCCTGGGCCGAGTCGATCCATATCGGCATGGATTTCAACCAGACCTATTTCGCGCATCCGAAAGTGGCAGGGGGGTTCACCCTCAGCAGCGCGGACGGGGCGATCCGCAAGTTCTGGATCGAGCACGGCATCCGCTGCCGGGAGATCGGCGCCGCCATCGGCAAGGCCCTGGGCAAGACCTGCGTGACCAACCTCTGGATTCCCGACGGCATGAAAGACACCCCGGCCGACCGGCGCGGCCCGCGCGAGCGCCTGGCGGAGGCCCTGGACGCCATTTTCAAGAAAAAGATCGATAAGAGATACAACGTGGATTCCGTCGAGCCGAAACTCTTCGGCATCGGCGCCGAGAGCTACACTCCCGGCTCGCATGACTTTTACGTCGGCTACGCGGTGAGCCGGCAGAAGCTGCTCACGCTGGATGCCGGCCATTACCACCCCACTGAGGGCATCGCGGACAAGATTTCCTCGGTGCTTTGTTTTCTGCCGGAGATCGGTCTGCACGTGAGCCGCGGTGTGCGGTGGGACAGCGACCACGTGGTCACGCTGACCGACGACCTGCAGGCCATCGCCCAAGAGATCGTCTGGGGCGGGTATGTGAACAGGGTCCACATCGGGCTGGATTACTTCGATGCGAGCATCAACCGGGTTGCGGCCTGGGTAATAGGCGCGCGCAACATGGCCAAGGCGCTCCTGCTGGCGCTGCTGGCCCCGATTGACAAGCTCAAGAGCTTCGAGGCCGAAGGGGACTACACCTCCCGTTTGGCCATGATGGAGGAGGCCAAAGTGCTGCCGTTTGGAGCGGTGTGGGACTACTACTGCCAAAAACTTGGCGCGCCGACGGGCGAGGCATGGCTCGATGAGGTGAAGGGCTACGAAGAGACTGTGCTTGCCAAACGGCTCTGATTCCGGTTGCATCGCCCGCATTTAAGTATATGACTCCTAACCCCTTCCGAGGTGTGGTATTCCACTGGCTGGGCGGTCTGGCCTCCGGCAGTTTCTATGTGCCCTATAAAGGGGTGAAGAAGTGGTCGTGGGAGGTTTATTGGCTGGTCGGGGGTTTTTTCAGTTGGATCATCGCGCCGTGGGTTCTGGCGTTTATAAACACAAAAGACCTGGCGCAAGTGATTAGCGCTGCGCCAATGTCGAGCTTGTGCTGGGCCTATTTTTGGGGGGCGATGTGGGGCCTGGGTGGATTGACATTCGGGCTGACGATGCGCTACCTGGGGATGTCCCTGGGCATGGGCATCGCGCTGGGCTATTGCGCGGCTTTCGGGACCCTGGTGCCGCCCATTTTCCATGGGGATTTCGTTTCCAAGGTTCTATGCACCACCTCGGGGCAGGTGATCCTCATTGGCGTGCTGGTTTGCCTGCTGGGGATCGCAGTGGCCGGGATGGCCGGGATGTCCAAGGAACGCGAGATGACGGAAGAGCAGAAGAGGGCCACGATAAAAGAGTTTAACTTTGCCAAGGGCATCCTCGTGGCGACCTTTTCGGGCGTCATGAGCGCCAGTTTCGCGTATGGGTTGGATGCGGCGTCGCCGATAGCGGAAATTTCGAGGGCGCATGGGACGGAGGGGCTTTGGACGGGCCTGCCGAAGCTGTGCGTGGTGCTGCTGGGCGGGTTCACCTCGAACTTTATCTGGTGCGTGCTGCTCAACCTCAAGAAGAAGACGGGGTACCAATATTTCAAATCGGAAATCCGCTCCGAACACCTTGAGCAGGCGCCCCCGCCGCGGACTACTGCCGATGACGCGGGCGCGGGGGGCGTGGTCCAGGTCCTGGCGGTGGTGTCAAGAGCCAGGGCGGTCGAGCGGGCGCCTATGCTGAACAACTACTTTTTCTCCGCCCTGGCGGGCACGACGTGGTACATGCAGTTTTTCTTCTACACCATGGGCGAGACGCAGATGGGGAATTACAAGTTCTCGAGCTGGACGCTGCACATGGCCAGCATCATCATTTTCAGTTCGCTGTGGGGAATTGCGCTGCGGGAATGGAAAGGATGCAGCGGGTTTACCAAGACGCTGCTGGCGATGGGTCTTTTCATGCTGGTCTTCTCGACGGTGATCGTCGGCTTCGGCAACTATCTTGCGGTCAAATGAACTTTCAACCTTCTACCATCAAGGATTTCGATGGCCCAACGCACTTATCTGGCCATTGACCTCGGCGCCGAAAGCGGGCGCGTCATGGCCGGCCTCTGGAGCGGCAAGACCTTGCGTCTGGAGGAAATCCATCGGTTTCCCAACGGCCCCGTCCACCTGGCGGGCACGATGCGGTGGGACGTGATGCGGCTTTGGGCTGAGATTCAGAATGGCCTGGGTCTGGCTGCGAAGAAATACGGGCCATCCATCGTGTCGGTCGGGGCGGACACCTGGGGGGTGGATTTCGTGCTGCTCAGCGCGAGGGGCGAGATGCTGGGCCAGCCTCGCCATTACCGCGATGCGCGGACCAACGGGATGATGGAAAAGGCCTTCCGGCAGGTGCCGCGCGCCGAGATTTTCGCCCAAACCGGCTTGCAGTTCATGCAGTTCAACACCCTGTTCCAACTGCTGGCCGTCAAACAGGACACCCCCGAACTCTTTGAGCAGGCGGATTGCCTGCTGCTGATGCCGGACTTTTTTCATTGGGCGCTGTGCGGCTCGCGCGTCGTCGAGTTCACCAACGGCACAACGACGCAGTGCATGCACCCCCTCCAGCGGAACTGGGCGATGGGCCTGCTGGAGCGATTCGGCCTCCCGATCCGCATATTTCCCAAAGTCGTCCCACCCGGCACGGAACTGGGCGCGCTGCGACCGGACGTGGTGGAAAAGACCGGGCTGGGCAATGTGAAGGTGGTTGCCCCGCCAACGCACGATACGGCCTCGGCGGTCGCCGGCGTGCCCACGGCAAACACGGGCAGGGCCAATTGGGCCTACCTGAGTTCGGGCACATGGTCGCTTATGGGGGCGGAGGTTCAACAAGCGGCCCTGTCTGCCCGCGCGCTGGAGATCAACATGACCAATGAAGGCGGCCTGGACGGCACCTACCGCCTGCTCAAGAACATCATGGGCCTGTGGCTGGTGCAGCAGTGCAAACGGGCGTTCGACGCGCGCGGCGGAAAACACGAATACAGTGAACTGGCGCGACTCGCAGGCGAGTCGCCGGCCCTGCGCTCGCTGGTCAACCCCGACGACTCCCGTTTCCTCAATCCGCCGGACATGCCTGGGGCCATCGAGGGGTTCTGCCTTGAAACCGGGCAGCCTGCTCCCAGGAGCGAAGGCGAATTGGTCCGGTGCGCTTATGAGAGCCTGGCCCTGGCGTACCGGCAGGCGCTGGGCTGGCTGGAGGAACTGACCGCCAACCGCATCGAGGTCATTCACATCGTGGGCGGCGGCTCCCAGAGCGCGATCCTCAACCAGTTCACCGCCGATGCCTGTCAGCGCCCGGTCATCGCCGGCCCCATCGAAGCCACCGCTATGGGCAACCTCCTGGTCCAGGTCCGGGCGAGCGGCGAACTGGCTTCGTTGGCCGAGATGCGCGAGGTCATCCGCAACTCCAGCGAGGTCAAGACCTTCCTGCCCGGACCGGCCGGACCCTGGGACGAGGCGGCGGGCGGGTTCGATGCCTTGAAGCGCATCAAAATCAAGTGAAACTCCAACGGTACGAAGGCAATCCCATTTTGAGTCCGCTGGCGGCTCACGCGTGGGAGGACCTGGCCGTGTTTAACCCGGCGGCCTGGTATGACGAAAAGGCGGGCGAGGTCCTTTTGCTCTATCGCACGGCCGAATCCGGCCCGGAATACAAGTGCTGGTTCGGCCTGGCCAGGAGCAAGGACGGATTCCACTTTACGCGCGAGAGCGACCAGCCCTGCTTTAGTCCGAGCGTCGAGGGGTTCGACGGCGCGACGCTCCAGGACCCGCGCATCGTGAAGATGGGCGACTGGTTTTACGTCACTTACGCCTGCCGCCATTTTCCGTTCGGGCAGTTCTGGAATCCGGAGGTTCGCGCCCGTTTTCTCGAACCGGACTGCCCCGAGGAGTTCCCGCGTTACCTCCGGCTCAATGCCACGCTGACGGGCCTTGCGATGACCAGGGACTTCAAATCGTGGATTCGGGCGGGTTGGCTCACCGACCCGCTGCTGGATGACCGCGATGCGATCCTGTTTCCCGAAAAGGTCAAAGGCAAGTACGTCCTGCTTCACCGGCCGCTGGAATGGGTCGGCCCCGCCTACGGGACGGACCAGGCCTGCGCCTGGATCACGTTCGCCGATGACCTCCTGGGTTTTGCGGGCGCCCCAAGCCGTCTGCTGATTAAACAGCGCCAGTCTTGGGAGGCCTTCAAGCTGGGCATCAACACCCCGCCCATCAAGACGCCGCACGGATGGTTCACGCTTTATCACGCCGTCGGCCCCGACAAGTTCTATCGTCTGGGCGCGCTGCTCCTCGACCTGGAGGACCCCGGCATTGTCCGGCACCGGACATCGGAATGGCTGCTCCAACCGGAGGCGGACTACGAGCTGGAGGGCTTCTACCGGGGCTGTTGTTTTCCGTGCGGCGCCGTGGTCATCGAGGGCACGCTCTTCGTCTATTACGGAGGGGCCGACAAGTACTGCTGCCTGGCCACTTGCAATTTCCAGCGGCTGCTGGATCACCTGCTCACATGCACCCGGTTGACCTGACGATCATCGTCCTGTATCTGCTGCTCATGTCGGTGGTGGGGTGGTGGGTGGCCAAGAAAGCGTCGCGCAACGCCGAATCTTATTTCCTGGCGGGCAAGAGCCTGCCCTGGTGGATCATCGGCGTGGCCCACGGGTCCAGCGGGGTGGACATCACCGGGACGATGTGGTTCGTGATGATGTTCTTCATCTACGGCGTGAAAGGGGTGTGGCTGCTCTGGGTCTGGCCGCTGTTCAGCGTCATCTTTCGCATGATCTACCTTGGAACGTGGGTCCGGCGGTCCAACGTGCTCACCGGGGCGGAGTGGATGCGCACACGCTTCGGGCAGAGCCGCGGCGCGGAGTTGGCCTATTTGAGCGTCGTCGTTTACGCCCTGGTCCACGTCGTCGGGTTTCTTTGTTACGCCTTCCGCGGCATCGCCGAATTCACCAAGCCGTTCTTTCCCTGGGACTTCTCTTATGAGACCTACGGCACGGCGATGCTCTTGATCACCGGCATCTATTGCGTTGTTGGGGGGATGTACAGCGTGGTGATGAATGATTTGATCCAGTTCGTGCTCAAGGTCATCGCCGCCATCGGCATCGCGGTCATCGCGGTTGTCACGATTCGCCCCGAGCAAATCATGGCGGCAGTGCCGCCGGGCTGGGACCAACTCTTCTTCGGCTGGAAACTGGACCTGGACTGGTCGCACCTCATCCCCGCCCTGCAACCCCGCGTTGCCGACCCCGTCGCCCAGGGGGGCGATGGTTACTCGCTGTTCATGTTTTTCACCGCCATGCTCTTCTTCAAGGGCGTGCTCGTGAGCATGGCCGGGCCGACCCCCAACTACGCCATCCAACACGTCCTCTCCACTCGCAGTCCCCGAGAGGCCGCCCTCGAGAACATGATGATGGCCGTCGTCTCGCTCGCCCCGCGATTCCTGCTCATCGCCGGCATTTCCGTGCTTGCGATAGTCTTCTTCCAGTCCGACCTGGCGCAGTTGATCGCGGCCAAGGGAAAAAACGCCAGGTTCGAGGAAATCCTCCCCCGCGTTTTGCATCGTGATTATATCCCTGTCGGTTTCAAAGGGATTTTGATCGCGGCGCTGCTGGCCTCGTTCATGAGCACGTTTGTTTCGACGGTCAACTCGGGGGCGGCCTATGTGGTCAATGACATCTACAAACGCTACATCAATCCCGATGCTCCGCCGCGGCGCTACGTGCTGCTGGCATGGATTACCTCCAGCACCGTCATTCTCCTGGGCATCGGCTTCGGCTTCGTCACCACGGACGTTCATTCGGTCACCAAGTGGATTACGGCGGCCCTGATCCCGGCCTTCGTGATTCCGAACGTGCTCAAATGGCACTGGTGGCGGTTTAACGGCTACGGCTTCTTTGCCGGCATGGCGGCCGGCACGGCCGGGGCGCTGGTCGTTCCCCGCTTGCTGCCGCACTTGCACGAGGTGTTCACTTTCCTGATCATCCTCGGTCTGAGCGCCACCGCCTCGATGCTGGTCTGTCTGCTGACAAAACCGGAGCCTGACGAGGTCCTCGAGAGTTTTTACCGGAATGTGCGCCCATGGGGACTGTGGCGACCAGTCCTGGCCAGGTGCCGCAGCCGGAATCCGGAATTCCAGCCCAATCGCGACTTCCGCCGCGACGCCTTCAACATCCTGATCGGCCTGGTCTGGCAAACCGCGATGGTCGCCGCTCCCATCTACCTCGTCATCCAACACTGGCGCCAGTTCGCCGTTTCGACCGCCGTTTTTGCCGCAACCTCCCTCATCCTTAAATTCACATGGTACGACAGGCTGGGCCACTCCGACGGCTACCTCCCCGACGCCCGGGCACCCCGCGCGCCGGCCGAGGAAGGAAACCCCATCGCAAGATCGACGGCCTGAAGGCTGACAACCAGTGCCTAATGCAGAGCCGGCATGGGGCAGGCATCCTGCCTGCCCCTTTTCGTGGCTCGACATCAACTCGCCTTCCGGCCGCACGACAATATCCCCCGACACACAGCACTCTGGAGGCGCTGCAGGCATGTTTGAGACGCCAACGGCGTCAGTCAGTGGGTAAGGGGGTGGCCGCAAGGCCACCCCCTTACCCACTGAACCAGGCCTTTGGCCTGAGGGCAACGGACGTGATCGGCCTCCGCCATGAGCGAGGCGGGCGATGTGCAAAATGTCCAGACTTCAGGCGTCGCTACGCGACGCGGCTCGTCTGGGGCCACTGGAACCGTGGACTGGAAGTCCACAGCTACCCTCAAGCACCGCTACACGGTGCCCGGCCGCCCTGGCCCTTTAAATCGCGACACTGGCGCCCGCCAAACCTAAAGTGACACAAGGAAGGCAGAGCGCCGCCCCTCGACACTCGACACCCGTCCCTTGGATGCCGCCCTGCCCGGGGACCTGGGTCTAATCACTCTTGCTGGCCAGCCGCGCGGCGGCTATCATTCACCCCGTTGAAGGCTAATCGACACGAGGCCAGGGCCTTGCCACAGTGCCTTGGAGTTTGGGTGACTGACTGGCCGGGTCGAACTCCGCCGCACCCCTCCAGGCCAAAGCGCGGGAATGCCGCGCACTCCAAACGCTCCGCGAACCAGGAGCACACGCCCGAGACCGCGAAGCCTTTTGCCTTTTGCCTTCATTCACGGGAGAGCCTCCCGCTTCAACTCCGTCGCACTTGGTTGCTCCGCCTTTTGCCCTTGCTCGCGGGCCTGCTGCTACACACGCTCGCCGACGCCCAGACCTGGCAGGAGGGGCCTGGCTACCGATTCGCGCCGCTGACGGTTCCTCCCGGTGGCCGGGCGGGGTTCACCCTTCTCCGCCCCCAGGAAACCGGCATCTGGTTCACCAATTCCCTTCCCGAATCGCGGTCTCTCACGAATACCATCCTGCCCAACGGCTCGGGCGTAGCCGCCGGGGACGTGGACGAAGACGGACTCTGCGACCTGTTCTTTTGCGGCCTGGGCGGCGGCAGCCGGTTGTATCGCAATCTGGGCAACTGGAAATTTGAGGACATCACTGAACGCGCCGGAATAACGTGCTCGAACCTCGATGCCACGGGAGCGGTGTTCGCGGATATCAACGGCGACGGCCATCTGGATTTGCTGGTCAATTCCATCGGCCAAGGCACCCATATCTTCATCAATGGCGGCCATGGACACTTCAGGCACAGCCCGCAGGTGCTCAATCCCGGCCGCGGCGGCACTTCTTTGGCCCTGGCCGATAGCGCCGGAACCGGCCGGCTCGACCTTTACATCGCCAACTACCGGGCCTCGACGATACTGGACGCTCCGGGCACCCGGTTCAGCATGAGGATGGTCAACAACCAGGCCGAGGTCGCCCTGATCAACGGCCGGCCGCCCACGGACCCCGAATGGACCAATCGCTTTCGCTTTAAAACGGAATTGGACGACCGAGGCCGGGGCCGTTTGGGGCGGGAAGAACTGGGCGAGCCGGACCTGTTCCTCCAAAACGACGGGCAGGGCCATTTCCAAGCCGTCTCGTGGACCGGAGGCAGCTTCCTGGACGAGGAAGGCAAGCCGCTGACGGAACCCCCCTTCGACTGGGGGTTGTCGGTCGCGTTTCGCGATTTCAACGGCGATGGCTGCCCTGACCTTTACGTCTGCAACGACTTCCGCTCCCCCGACCGCTTTTGGCTCAACGACGGCCATGGCCGCTTTCGCGCGGCCCCCCTGCTGGCCCTGCGTGAGACGAGCTTCTCCTCGATGGGCATCGATGTCGCCGATTTGAACCGCGACGGCTGCGATGATTTCATGGTGGTGGACATGTTGAGCCGCGACCATCGGCGGCGCCTGACACAGCGCAACTCGATGTATGCCGAAAGCTCCATGATGGACTCGCCCGCCGATCGCATCCAGTATCCGCGCAACACCCTGTTTCTGAACCGCGGCGACGGCACTTACGCCGAGATAGCTCAATATGCCGGCCTGGAGGCCTCCGAGTGGTCCTGGGCGCCGATCTTCCTGGACGTGGACCTCGATGGCTACGAAGACGTATTGATCCCCAACGGTTTCGTGCGCGATAACATGAACATCGACATCCAGAACCGCATCCGGCAAGCCACCGCCTCGAAGAGGGTCCGTTCCGTCGAGGACCTTGTGTTGCGCAAGATGTTCCCGCCCCTGGCCACCCCCAACCTCGCCTTCCATAACCGAGGCGATCTCCGCTTCGACGAAGTCGGCCGGCAATGGGGCTTCAACGCCCCCACGATTTCCCAAGGCACCTGCCTGGCTGACCTCGATAATGACGGGGATTTGGATGTCATCGTCAACAACCTCAACGAGGCGGCCGGATTGTATCGAAACAACACCTCGGCTCCGCGAATCGCAGTGCGTCTGCACGGTCTGCCCCCGAACACGCGGGGCATCGGCGCGCGAATTCGCGTGACGGGCGGACCGGTGGCGCAAAGCCAGGAAATGGTCTGCGGCGGGCGCTATCTCTCGTGCGACGACACGATGCGGGTTTTTGCCGCCGGGAGCCTGACCAACCGGTTGCGGATTGAAGTCGCCTGGCGCAGCGGCAAACGCAGTTTGGTTCCCGAGGCCCGGCCCAATTGCCTCTACGAAATCGCCGAGGCCGGCGCAGCCGAGCCCCCTGCCGTCCAGCCGCCGCAGCCCGTGCCGCCTGTGTTCGAGGATGTGAGCGATCGGTTGGGCCATATTCATCAGGATGAGCCTTTTGACGACTTCCAGCGCCAGCCCTCGTTGCCAAAACGGCTCAGCCAGTCGGGGCCGGGAGTTTGCTGGTGGGACGTGGATGGAAACGGCAGGGAAGATTTAATCATCGGCAGTGGCAAAGGAGGCCAGTTGGCCTGGTATCAGAACGACGGGAAAGGCGGGTTCAAGCGGTCGCTCCGGCCTCCCTGGACGGGGGTTGCGGGGCGGGACCAGACAGCAATTGTGGCTTGGCGGAAGGGCGCGGTGTTGGTGGGCAGCGCGAATTACGAGGACGGCCAGTCGAGCGGCAGCGCCCTCATCGCCTATCAAGCCGGGTCGAACCAGGCGGCCGAACTCGCGGCAGCGTGGGATTCGAGCGTCGGGCCGCTGGCGGTGGCTGATTACGACGGAGACGGCGAGTTGGACTTGTTTGCAGGGGGACGGGCCAAAGGCGGGCAGTACCCGGCCCCGGCCAGTTCGCGGCTTTACCACGGACGAGAGGGCAAACTGGTGCTGGATGAAGCCAACACTGCCCGGCTGCGCGAGGTTGGGCTGGTGAGCGGGGCTGTGTGGAGCGACCTGGACGGGGACGGTTGGCCGGATTTGATCCTGGCCTGCGAGTGGGGGCCGCTGCGCGTGTTTCACAACGAGCGAGGGCAGTTGCGCGAGATCACCCGCCAACTGGGATTGGACCGGTTCACCGGCTGGTGGAATGGCGTCACCACCGGCGACGTGGATGGGGATGGCCGCCAGGACATCATCGCCACCAATTGGGGCCGCAACAGCAAATACGAACGCTATCGGAAAAAGCCCTTGCGCATCTATTACGGAGATTTCACCCAGGATGGAGGCGTCCAAGTCCTCGAGAGTCATTTCGAGCCGCACATGGACAGATACGTGCCGAGCCAGACGCTCGAGCGCGTCACCCAGGCCATACCCTTCCTGGTCGGGCAGTTCCCGACTCACCAGGCCTGGGCCGAGGCTGGCATCGACGACGTAATAGCCGACCGCCGCGCCGCCATCCGCTACTGCGAAGCGGATTGGCTGGAGACCACGCTCTTCCTGAACCGGGGCGATCATTTCGAGGCCCGCGTGCTGCCGCTCGAGGCGCAGTTTGCCCCATGTTTCGCCGTTTGCGTTGCCGACTATGACGGCGATGGGAACGAGGACATTTTCCTGGGCCAGAATTTCTTCGCCGTCGGCAGCGACACCTCGCGCTACGACGCCGGACGGGGCTTGTGGCTGCAAGGCGACGGCCAGGGCGGGTTCCGGGCGGTGCCGGGGCAGGAAAGCGGCGTGAAGGTCTATGGCCAGCAAGGCGGCGCCGCCGTCTGTGATTTCGATGAGGATGGCCGAACGGACCTGGTGGTAACCCAGAATGGCGCCCAGACCCGGCTCTTTCACAACGTCCGCGCCAAACCCGGCTTGCGCGTGCGGCTCCATGGCCCGGACAGGAACCCGCGCGGCATCGGGGCCGTGGTGCGCCTTAAGTTCGGCCCCCGATTCGGGCCGGCCCGGGAAATCCACGCCGGCTCCGGTTACTGGTCGCAGGATAGCACGGTTCAAGTTATGGGCGCGCCGGCCGAGCCTACGCAGATTTGGGTCCGTTGGCCCGGCGGACGCTCCGTGACGGCGGACCTGCCCCCGAAGGCCAGGGAAGTCGTAGTGAGTTTCCAAGGCGATGTCCGCCAGACCCGTTGACATATCCATGGGTAAGCGCGGGCTCCCCTGCGCTCCTACTCATGCTCCACACTCTCACCGGCGAAAACCATCTCGCCGCACCGTGATTTTCTTCTCGCCTTCCGGCCGGAATTCGGGCCTCATTGGGTCCTTATGAAAAAGTCTTCTGCCAATTCAGACATGAATCGACGTCAATTTCTCGCCGCAACGGGGTTGGCGCTTGCCGTCCCAACCATCATCCCCGCCAGCGCCCTCGGGCGCGAGGACAAGCCCGCCCCCTCGGAGCGGGTGACCTTGGGTGTCGTGGGCTGGGGAATGCAAGGCCCGGGCAACACCGAAGAGTTTCTCCGCCTCAAAGATTGCCAGGTCGTCGCCGCTTGCGACCTGGATAAGGAGCACTTGCAAAGCGCCCTGAACACGATCAACAGCAAGTACGGCAACAAAGACTGCAAGGCCTACCACGACTACCACGAAATGATGGCCCGCCAGGACATCGATGCCGTTATGCTGGCCGTTCCTGACACTTCGCACGCCCTCGTCGCCACGGAAGCCGCCAGGAACAAAAAGGACATTTACGGTGAAAAGCCCCTCGCACGCACCATTGCCGAACAGCAGGCCATCGTGAAGGCCGTCCGTCAGAACCAACGCATCTGGCAGACCGGTTCATGGCAGCGTTCCCAGGCCCCTTTCCGCAAAGCCGCCGAAATCGTCCGTAACGGCCTGATCGGCAAGATAACTCGAGTCGAAGTCGGCTTGCCCGCCGGGCACACTGATTTTGCGGGCACCGGAGGACCACTTGCCGCCAAACTCAAACCGGGCGCGCGCGCCAATTTCCTCGCCACAGTCGTTCCAGGCATGCCCCAATGGGATGCCGCGGTGACGGAACCCCCGGCCGACCTGGATTACGAGATGTGGACCGGACCCTCGAAGATGGAGCCGTACATCGGCGCCCGCGTCCACATGAACTGGCGCTGGAACTACAACGTCGGCGGCGGCCAACTGCTCGATTGGATCGGCCATCACTGCGACATCGCCCACTGGGGTCTGGATATGGATGACAAAGGGGGACCCTCGGAAATCGAGGCCCAAGGCGAATTCCCGCCCCCTAACGCCATCTGGAACACCTGCACCCGATACCGCATCACCCTGAAATACCCCAACGACGTCACGATGACCATCGCCGGCGGACATGGCGACATCCGCGGCGGCGCCAAGTGGATTGGCACCGACGGCTGGGTTTGGGTCGACCGCGGCGGATTTGATGCGTCCAATACCGATTGGTTCCGCAAACTGCCCGATAGCTGCACCGTCAGGCTCTACCGCTCCGACAACCATCAGGCCAACTTCATCAGTTGCGTCAAGTCCCGCAAGCCCACCATCACCCCCGTTGAGACCGCCCATCATTCCGCCATCCCCGGGCACCTGGGTTTAATCTCCCTGCTCGCCGGCCACGATGAGAATGGCAAACGCATCGGGCGAAAGATCCAGTGGGACCCGGAAAAGGAAGTCATCATTGGCGACCCCGAAGCCGCCAAATTCCTGAGCCGGCCTTACCGGGCGCCCTGGAAATTAGCCTGATCCTCGACGTTTGCCGGTTCGAGCTTGGGCGCGAGCAGGTGAATGACGAGCAAGGCAGCCAGGTAAGCGAGGCTCGCCGCCAGGAAGATGAGGAAGTAATCGCCTGGCTGCCCGCGCGCGAGGGCTGCCTTGCGAAGTTGGCCTACGATGAGAAACAGGCCAATGGCCCCAATCGAGCCGGCAAAGCCGCCGAATCCCGTCACCGAGCCGACCACCCGGCGCGGGAACATGTCGGACGCAAGGCTGAAAGCGTTGGCCGACCAGGCCTGATGCGCCGAAGCTGCCAGGGTAATTAGCGCCACTGCCACCCATTCATTACGCGTGATTGTCGCAAAGACCACCGGCAGCACGCACAACCCGCAGACCAGGAAGGTCATCTTCCGCGCCCTGTTGACGCTCCAGCCCAGTTTCATGAAGTGCCCCGAGAGCCAGCCACCGCTGATGCTCCCCAGCGAGGCCATTACATAAATGATCGCCACAGGCGCGCTCCGCGACTTGAGGTTCAAACCGAAGCGATCGGAAAAGAAATAAGGCGCGCCAACCAGGTAAAACCACCAGAAACAATCAGTCATGAACTTGGATGCCGCGAACGCCCAGGCCTGCCGATGCGGAAAAAGTTTCCGCCACGGGATTTTCACCGTCGGCTCAGCCGGATCGCTGTTGATCAAAGCCAGCTCGGACGGCGAAACTCGAGGATGCTTCTCGGGCCGTCGATAGATGAGCAGCCAGGCAATGATCCAGGTGACATCGAAGATGCCCGTCACCAGGAAAGCGCCCCGCCACCCGAGGGAATACCCCCAAAAGGTGACCTCCGTAAAACGCATCACGACCCACGGCAGGCAGAAAGGCACCAGGACGCCGCCGATGTTGGTGCCGCAATTGAAGATGCCCGTGGCCAGCGCCCGCTCGCGCTTGGGGAACCACTCCGCCGTCGTCTTGATCGCAGCCGGAAAATTACCGCCTTCCCCCAAGCCCAGCAAAATGCGGACGATGAAAAACCCGGCAACCGTGCTGACCAGCGAATGACTCATCGAGACCAGCCCCCAAAAAGCGCACACCAAAACAAACCCCCACCGCAATCCGATGACGTCCATCAGCCGTCCCGCCAGCAGAAGGCTGACCGCGTAAGCCGCGTTGAACGCAACCTGCATGTACCAGTATGCGTCCTGGCTCCAGTTGGGAATCTTGCGCGCCAGTTCCGGCGCGAGGTTGCCGAAAACGCCGCGGTCAATGTAGTTGGCTGTGGTGACCCAAAAGAGCAATCCGCAAATCACCCACCGGAAATGGCTGCTGCCAGCCGCCGTTCTGGGCTGCCGCTCCCCGAGCGCCGTCGTCAAGGATTCAGACATGGACCCTATATGCCCACGACGCCGCGCGAAGGTCAAGCCAGTCCGCTCGCAGAGGATTTCGTTCCAGGGCGGCTCTAGCCATGCCGTAAGTCGCTGATTATTATTTACCTGGCCTTGGCACTGAACATCTGCGGTTTACAGGGCAAGCGTGAGCCCTCACCGTTGACACTTTTTGGTCGGATTGGAAAGCCGCCCGCTGTGCTCGGCAAGCTGCTCGCTCAAGATCCGGGAGCCCTGTCAACCCTGCACCGCCAATTCGCCCGCGCGGCGTCAAGGAACGGGCGGCGCGTCAGAAAGCAATTTGAGTGCCGCGGGCGCGACGCGGACTTCCGCCTGCCGCAGACCGACTGGAATTGGCCCGTCGCATGGCAGCGGGACACGTCCATTTCCTCTTTCCGCCAAACCTCCGTTGACCTAACCTGCGCGCATGGGCACGCTTTATTACGGCGACAACCTCGACGTACTCCGCCGCCACCTCAAGGACGAGACGGTGGACCTGGTCTATCTCGACCCCCCGTTCAACTCCGCGCAGACCTACAACGCTTTCTTCCACGAGAAAGACGGCACGGACGCCGCCAGCCAGATTCGCGCCTTCGAGGACACCTGGCCTTGGGACATCGAAACCAGGAAAGCCTATGACACCCTCACCGAAGAGCCCGGAAAAGTCTCCGACGTGATGCAGGCCTTTTACACCTTTCTTGGCGGCAGCGACATGATGGCCTACCTCACCATGATGGCCCCGCGCCTCGTGGAACTTCGCCGCGTTCTCAAGCCCACCGGCTCGCTCTACCTGCACTGCGACCCGACCGCCTCGCATTATCTCAAGCTGTTGTGCGATACTGTTTTTGGCAAGAATAATATCCAAAGTGAAATCATCTGGAAGCGAACGAGCGCGCATTCGGCGTCGAAACGATGGAACGATGTCCACGACACGATTCTCTTCTACTCAAAGACCGAGCATTTTACTTGGAATCAGGTTTTGCTCGAGCACAGCGAGGAATACGCAGCCCGGTACAGGAACAAGGGCAACGAAGGAGAACTTTGGGCCGACGATAACTTGACCGGCCCAGGCGTGAGGCACGGCGATTCCGGCCGGGCGTGGAGAGGATTCGACCCAACCAGCAAGGGTTCCCACTGGAAGGTCAGTTTGAAGACCGTCGAGTCAATCGTTGGGCCGGAGAAAGCGAGGAAACTCTCAACAACCGAGAAGCTTGATCTGCTCGACAAGCACGGCTTCATCCACTGGCCAAGAGCACACGGCGGCGTCGGAAGCGGCTTTCCACGCTTCAAGCGCTACCTCAGCGCAGGAGCCCAGGTTCAAGACGTGATCACCGACATCCCCCCGATCAACTCCCAGGCGTCCGAACGGCTGGGCTACCCGACGCAGAAACCGGTGGCCCTGTTGCAGCGCATCATCGAGGCCAGCAGCAGTCTCGGCGACACGGTGCTCGACCCGTTCTGCGGCTGCGGCACCACCGTTGACGCCGCCGAAAAGCTAGGCCGCAAGTGGATCGGCATCGACCTCACACAACTGGCCACCTCACTCATCAAACACCGCCTCCGCGACACCTACGGCAACAGGATCGAAATCGTCACGGTCGGCGAGCCGGTCACCCCAAACGAAGCTTACGTTCTCGCCGAGCAGGACAAGTACCAATTCCAATGGTGGGCGCTCGGCCGGGTCGGCGCGCGACCCGTCGAGCAAAAGAAGGGCGCGGACCGCGGCATCGACGGCAAAATCCTCTTCCGCGACGACCCCAAGGCCGCCAGACCGGAGCAAATCGTCATCCAGGTCAAAGGCGGGAAGACCGGCGTGAAGGACGTGCGCGACTTGCGCGGCGTGCTGGAGCGCGAGAAGGCCGCCATCGGCATCTTGATTTCCCTCCAGCCCGCCACCGGCCCGATGGAGACCGAAGCCGCCAGCGCCGGATTCTACGAGCACAAATTGAACGCCCTGAAATACCCCCGCCTGCAACTGCGGACCGTGAGGGAATTAATGGAAGGCAAGGGCATCGAACGCCCGTCAACCGTGGCGGCCACGGACGAGACGTTCAAGAAAGCGCCCAGGGCCGGCGCCAGGCGCAGCGACCAGCCTGCGCTGGGTTTGTGAAACCGGTTAGTCTGCATTTGCCTGGGCGACCCCTTTGCGGTCAAAACCGCTCGGCATCGCGATGGGGCTGGATCACCTCATCCTGTTGCTGAGCTGCTGGGATATTGAGGCCAGCTTGCGGTTCAACTCCGCCGCCTGGTTCGTCAACCCCAAAACGAAACGCGATACTCACCGCCGTGCGGTTCGCCATCGGCGGGCCGTTGGTGGAGTCGTCGCTAAAGTAACTGCGGGAAACGGCCCAATTGGTCGAATGGAAAACTCCGTCGCAACCTTTGTCGAATGGGCCATTTTTCGATGGAATCGGCGACGAAGGTTCCGAAAGAGGCTCGGAATCGGAGCTTCTGGGCTTTGGGGACAGGCTCGAATTACTTGTTGCGCATCCCCGTGGTTATGGGATACTTCAGGCCTTAGCGTCGGAGCGTAGCTCAGCCTGGCTAGAGCACTTGGTTTGGGACCAAGACGTCGCAGGTTCAAATCCTGTCGCTCCGACCACCACTTTACACCGGAAGTTTGTGCTGCGGCTCGAACCCGCGTCGCACCGTCGCCTTGCCGCCAAAGCCCTC